>OFLZ01002224.1_pt1 | contig 9644 bp, 4 predicted proteins | sample 1541321 | NCBI WGS metagenome assembly OFLZ01 (sample SAMN04209223, study PRJEB22552) | human gut metagenome | biome: gut; material: feces | host: Homo sapiens | place: USA: Oklahoma | reverse complement strand
GTACCGATGCTGCCACGCTTTCCGATCCGCAGCCCGATGTGTTCCAAGGGAACACACCGGAGGAAACCGTGCAAGCCGCTGCCACCGATCCTGCCCACGATGTGTTCCAAGGGAACACACCGGAGGAAACCGTGCAGGCCGATGCCGCTGATCCTGCCCACGATGTGTTCCAAGGGAACACACCGGTCAACCTTCCTCTGGATACTGCGGACTATCAGTTGCTCAGCCGTCTGCAGTCGGATTGTGACTATTTCCTCAATGCTGGCGGACGCAGCGAAAAGCACTTGTGGGCCGGCACGGTCTCTGCGCAGATTCATAAGATGCGGGAATTGTATGATGCATTGCCTGTCAAACCCGAGTGGATTACTTCCGATGCCATTGACAGCTACGAACAGCGCATGTCCCCGCGTTATCAAGTGGTAGTTTATCATTATACGGAAAACGGCTTTGATGAAAAACTGGAATATCAAACGCAGGGAGAAGCGGAACGCGCTGCACAAGCGTATGTCCACGGCACTATGGAAAGTGATGGCTTTGCCTATGATGGTGCAGCCGTCTATGATTTGATGGAAAAGAGATATCTCAACGCTTATGGCTCTTTTCCGGATCAACGTGCGCAGCCGCAAAAGGACGCTGTGCAGGATAATGTGTTCCAAGGGAACACGCCGGAGGAAGCGGTACAAGCTGCTGCCGCTGATCTGCCTTATGGCAGCGCGTTCGACTTGGATGCATTAGAAAAATCCGCACAGTTGATCAATTCATATTATCATGAAGAGTTCGGCATGGATGCCGATCTCTCTGATTCATCCAACATCGGCTTGGGGTACAGCACTACCGAGGATGAGCAGCACGAGATACAGATTACCGCAAACCTTCCTGCACGAGCAATCTATTACACAGTAGATCAGGATGTTGTCCACACGATACAGTGCGACAGCCTGTCCGAGCTTAATACCTATCTTGCAAACCTATCCTTCTCTGAAATGATTGCAGATGCGGAACACTTCTACTATGAAAAGCATCCGCAGGAAACACCAAACTACGATGTGTTCCAAAGGAACACATCAGCAGACAATACCATTATGGTGCGCTGTGACTGGAGTGAAAGCGCAGCGTTTGTCGACGGAAAAATTTACTCCGTCGCAGAATTTGACCGCTTAATGAAAGATGCGGAGGATGCCCACGCAGAAGGACGGGCAGCCGCTATGAAGATGTACGGCTCATGGGACAACGCCCTTGCAGCGGATGATGCGGAAGCGATCCATTACTTTGGATATGATAAAACCAAATTCACTTTACTGCTGCCGGACGGCAGGACATTTACCGAACGTCAGGATATCGGTGATGGACATGGCGGTCTGCTTGATTTCCTTAGCCAGTATTCCACCTATGCCGATATCATGCCCACGCTGGAGGAAGCGGTGCAGGCTGCTGCCGCTGATCCTGCCCATGATGTGTTCCAAGGGAACACGTTAGAGGAAGCGGTACAGGCTGCTGCCGACGATCCTGCCCATGATGTGTTCCAAGGGAACACGTTAGAGGAAGCGGTACAGGCCGCTGCCGCTGATCCTGCCCATGATGTGTTCCAAGGGAACACGCCCGAAGAAGCGGTACAGGCTGCTGCCGCTGATCCTGCCCACGATGTGTTCCATCCGAACACGCAGAACTTCCGCATTACGGATGACGCCCTCGGCACCGGCACGCTTGCCCAAAAGTTTGACGGTAACATTTCTGCCATCCGGCTTTTGAAGTCCCTCGAAGCGGAACACCGCCCCGCAACCGCAGAGGAGCAGACGCTGCTTTCGCAGTATGTCGGCTGGGGCGGCATGGCAAGCGCATTCAGTCCCGGCAACCGGCGGTACGAAGTGCTGCGCAGCCTGCTTACCGAGGATGAATACAAAGCAGCACGCGCTTCCGTCCTCAATGCACACTATACCGCCCCCGTGGTGATCCGTGCGATTTATGACGCTGTCCATCACATGGGTTTTGACGGCGGCAAGATACTGGAACCGGCTATGGGTACCGGAAACTTCTTCGGCCTGCTGCCGGAGCATATGGCGGACAGTCAGCTCACCGGCGTGGAGCTGGACAGCATTACCGGACGGATCGCACGCAAGCTGTATCCCAATGCCGATATTAAGATCACCGGCTATGAGAATACCCGCTTTGCGGATCATTCATTTGATCTTGCTGTCGGCAATGTGCCGTTTGGTGATTACAGCCTGCATGACCGCAGGTATGACAAGGATCACCTGCTCATTCATGATTATTTCTTTATTAAGACGCTCGATAAGGTTCGTCCGGGCGGTCTTGTAGCTTTGGTCACATCCAAGGGTACTTTGGATAAAACCAATCCTGCCGCCCGCCGCCTGATGGCAGAACGTGCCGATCTGCTCGGTGCAATCCGTCTGCCCAACACGGCTTTCAAGGCGAATGCAGGAACCAATGTCACCGCCGATATCCTGTTCCTGCAAAAGCGTGACGCGCCGCCGCAGCAGCTGCCGCCTTGGACGGAAACCGGCAGGACAGAGGACGGCATGGAGCTGAACCGGTATTTCCTGCAGCACCCGGAAATAATACTCGGCACCATGCAGGAGGTCACAACACAGTACGGCAAAGACACCGCTTGTATCCCGTTCCCGGACAGCGATCTGCATGAGCTGCTGACGCAGGCCGTCCGGCAGCTCGGACACGAGAATGTGTTCCGGTCGAACACACAGATTACAGATGATGTGTTCCCGTCGAACACGCCCGCACCGGCCCTGCCCGAAAATATGGATGTGTTCCATTCGAACACATCTGCCGAAGTGCTGCGCCCATACTCTTACACCATGCAGGGCGGCAGGCTGATGTTTAAGGATGCGCAGGAAAACCTGATACCGGCAGAGAAAAACGCGACGGCAACCAAACGCGCGGTCGGACTGATCGCTGTGCGCGATGCGGCACGCCAGCTGATCGAAGCCCAGCGCGACGGCTGCAATGATGCCCGGCTGCATACCTTGCAGGGGGAGCTGAACCAGCGGTATGATGCGTTTGTAAAAGCGTTCGGCAATATCCATATGCGCGGGAACAAGCTGGCATTTCATGATGACGCCAGCTATCCGCTGCTTCTTGCGCTTGAAAAACTGGATGAGGAACAAAACGTCACCGGCAAAAGCGATATTTTCAGCAAACGCACCATCAGTCCGCATATCGCCGTCAGCCATGCCGATACACCGGAGGATGCGCTCGGATTATCACTCACGGAGCGCGGACAAATCGACTTTACATATATGTCCTCTTTGCTGGACGGTATGCCGCAGGAACAGATCACAGCTGCACTGCAGCAGCAGATCTTCCGTGACCCGTCCACCGATAGCTGGCAGCCGGCAGACGAGTACCTGTCCGGCAATGTACGCGCAAAGCTCGATGCGGCGCGCCGTGCAGCGGAAAACGACCCTTCGTTTGCCGTTAATGTGAAAATGCTGGAGCAGGTGCAGCCTGCGCCGCTCACTGCATCGGATATCAGCGTGCGGCTTGGTACCACATGGATTCCGCCGGAGGATATCAATCAATTCATCCGGGAGGTGCTGCATCCGCCGCTGTATGCCGCGGATAAGATCAACGTTTCCTACTCCAATGCCGCAAAACGCTGGTATGTAGCAAACAAATTCTATGACAAGGATACACATTCCCTTGCCTACACCAAGTACGGCACCTCCCGTGTCAGCGGATATGAATTGCTCGAACTGTCCCTGAACCTGCGCGACATACAGGTCATGGACGTGAAAATAGTGGACGGCAAGGAGAAGCGTATCCCCAATACCAAGGAAACCGTTAAGGCACGCGCCAAACAGGACGCGCTCCGTCAGGCGTTTAAGGATTGGATATTTGACGATCCTGCACGCCGTGAACGTCTGGTCGGATACTATAACGAGCATTTCAACACTACCCGTCCGCGTGAATTTGACGGATCACATTTAACCTTTCCGGGCATCAATCCGGAGATCACGCTGCGAAAGCACCAGCGGGATGCTGTTGCACGTGTGCTGTACGGCGGCAATGCGCTGCTGGCGCATTGTGTTGGCGCGGGCAAAACGTGGACGATGGCTGCGGCGGCAATGGAGCTGCGGCGGCTCGGCCTGTCCCACAAGCCTATGTTTGTTGTACCGAACAGCCTGACCGAGCAGTGGGGCGCTGAGTTCCAGCAGCTATATCCCGGCGCAAATATCCTTGTTGCAACCGAAGCGGATTTTGCAAAGGCAAACCGCAAGGCGTTTTGTGCGCGGATCGCAACCGGCGATTATGATGCGGTCATTATCGGCCATACGCAATTCGAGAAGATCCCGCTTTCCCCCGAAAACGAACGCAAGCACATAGAAAAGCAGATAGACACCCTCGAACTCAGCATCACGGAAGCAAAGCGCACAAAAGATCTGAATTTTACCGTAAGGCAGCTTGAATCCTCTAAAAAGAAGCTGGAAACCCGTTTGAAAACACTGATGGACGCCAAGGTAAAGGACGATGTAATCACCTTTGAAGAACTGGGCGTAGACCATCTGTTTGTGGATGAAGCGGACGAATTCAAGAATTTGGCGCTGTATACCAAAATGCGCAATGTAGGCGGCATCAGCAACAGCGCAGCCCAAAAGAGTGAGGATATGCTGGCAAAATGTGAATATCTGAATGAAAAGACAGGTTATCGCGGCATATGTTTTGCAACCGGCACCCCCGTATCAAACAGCATGACCGAGCTGTATACCATGATGAGGTATTTACAGGCTGACACGCTGGAGAACATCGCCATGTCGGATTTCGACAGTTGGGCTTCTAACTTTGGCGAAACGGTGACCGCAATGGAGCTTGCCCCCGAGGGCACCGGCTATCGTACCAAGACCAGATTTGCGAAATTCTGCAATTTACCCGAGCTGATCAGTCTGTGGCGTCAGGCCGCAGATATCCAAACGGCAGATATGCTGCATCTGCCGCGTCCGGAAGCAGAATACCACAATGTAAAGGCGCAGCCAACGCCGGAGCAGCAGGCAATGGTACAGTCCCTTGGCAAGCGCGCCGACCATGTACGCAGCGGGGCGGTTGCACCATATGAGGACAATATGCTGGCCATTACGAATGACGGGCGTAAGCTCGCGCTGGATCAGCGGCTTGCCGATCCGTCCCTGCCGGACGATCCGGACAGCAAGCTTAATCTGGTTGTGAAAAATGTGTATGATACGTGGGAGCGCAGCGCAGATACCAAAGGCACACAGCTGATCTTCTGCGACCTTGCGACACCGTCTGCATCCGGTAAAGGCGGTAACCGGTTCTGTGCCTATGATGATATCCGGGACAAGCTGATCGCCAAGGGCGTGCCTGCCGGGGAAATCGCCTATATCCATGATGCAGATACGCCGGCAAAGAAAATTGCGTTAATCCACAAGATGAAATCCGGCACGATCCGCGTACTGATCGGCTCCACCGCCAAAATGGGGGCTGGCTTTAACGTACAGGACAGGCTGATCGCGCTGCATCATGTCGATTGCCCGTGGCGTCCGCGCGATGTGGAGCAGCGGGAAGGCCGCATCCTCCGTCAAGGCAACACCAACAAAAAAGTGCATATTTACCGCTATGTGACGGAAGGCACGTTTGACAGCTACAACTGGCAGACCGTAGAAAACAAGCAGAAATTCATTTCACAGGTGGTGACCGGCAAATCCCCTGCGCGTACCTGTGATGATATTGACGATGCCGCGCTTTCGTATGCCGAGGTCAAGGCGCTTGCTGCCGGCGATCCGGAGATCAAGGAACGGATGGAGCTGGAAGTGGATGTGAACAAGCTCACTGTCCTGCGCAGCGCATATCAGAACGATCAATACAAATTGCAGGATGATGTGAACAAAAACATACCGGACAGCATTGTTAAAAAGGAAAAGATGCTTGCTGCGCTCCGTCAGGACAGCAGTGTATTCCGCGCCAACACCGCACAAGCGGATGGGGAAACCTTCCGTATGGAAATCGGCGGCACGGCATATACCGCAAAGGACAAGGCCGGTGCAGCGCTGCTTACGCTGCTGGATGCCGAGCGCAAAAAGATTTCGAACAATCTAAACGGCAAGCTCTCCTACGATGAGCTGCGTCCGGTTGGCTCATACTGCGGCTTCCGTCTGGAACTGGAGCGCTCCGCTGCGGATGATCTGCGCATCCGCATCTGCGGCGAAACCATCCGGAAGGTTGAGCCGGGTGAAAGTGAATCCGGCTGCATCCGGCGCATCAACAACGCACTCAAGGATATTGATAAGTTTATCACGGACCAGGAATATAGCCTGAGCCGCCTGCAGGAGCAGCTGGCCGGCGCGAAAGAGGAATTAGGTAAACCGTGGCCAATGGAGGATGAGTACCAACGCAAAATTAGGCGGCTCAATGAACTGAGTTATAAAATGAGCCATTCCGCGCAGACAGACAAGGACAAGGCTTTGGATCAGCCGGTATTGGAGCGTTAACGGCAAAAAAACACCGGTACAGAGCATCACAGCCCTGTACCGGTGTTCGCTTTGTATACGCAATTTTCTTTTGAACAGGTGTAGCAGATGCAATATCATTCGTTAGGATTTTTCGACATTTTTATAAGCATTTTTTACAATAAATAGTTTCTTTTTTCATTGTTTATCCCAATTTTTCACAAAGTCTGTTGACAATCATCTGATGCCGGATTATGCTATTTGCAGTAGCTTCATCTGTTCGATGAATATGGAAAGGAGAATTATTATGAAAAATTTCAAGTCTTTTATCGCCGCACTGCTATGTCTTGTAATGCTTCCTGTTTCTTCCTTTGCTGCATCCACACAAGCTGATGATAGCGTAACGGAATCAAAATCCCCACGTATTATTGTAGCCGCCGGGGTGATGGCATTAGTTACAGATATGCGCATTTACCCAGCTGTATACGATGGAAAAACAACAGATTATGACAACAGCATATGCAAATCCACATACTATGGCAGCAACCAGAACACCACTACTGTCATCAAAAATATACCTGCTGCTGAAGCACAAAGTTTACTTGAACGATATCAAGAAAAAACGGGAACTGCAGCCAATGCATGGTATGTTGATGTGCAATATTCTTTAGTAAAGGATAACAAAGGATCTTATGGCCAACATTTTGAATATAAGCCTGTAGGAAGTAGTACCAGCATTCCCGAAGGTCAAAAAAAGAAGTTTTATGTTTCTTCTATTGACACCGAAAAACGTATAGATGGAACTTTTTTGATCCCTGAAAACGCAAGTGCCGAAAAATATTCAATCGGTCTTTGGGGTGCATTTTATTTCCGCAACGCTCAGAACAATATGAATCTCAATCACATGAGCGGGTTTCAATATATGATAAACAGCGACTTATAATGAGGTGAGGTTAATGCAAATAGGCATGGATATTGGCGTAAGAACAACGGGGTATTCCAAAGCGTTCGGACATTCTCCATCACGTGAAAAGTCCACTGCTTCTATTTTTTCTATGCAAAACGGCGGACAAGTATCAAGCGATGATCCTATTTACTGGAAGGATTCTGTTGATGCTTTAGGGCACTCATATAAAGATGTGTGTAATCCTTATGACATCTTGGATCAATATAAAGAGTGGAAGCAAAGCCAACCCGAAATTGATGTCCCGAACGCCGGAGGCTGGACTGCCGCCAATATGCAATTTTTACAGGAGCGCTATGGTGATATCGACAAGCTCCCTGTATTTAAGCGTCTGGAACTGATTGACGTTTTGCAAAAGATGAATATTATTAACTGCAGCGAAAACGAATTAGAATCCAAACTCATACCGGGCGAAACAGTTATTGGTCAGGATGGTTGTCACACCATCGCTATTGAGACTGCTCACGGCACCATTCTCCACTTGGAAAGCGGTCAGACCTATAAAAACAGAGATGAATATTGGAGCCATTATAATAGCTTTTCCGAATTCGAAAAACGTTTTTGGGGAGACTCTCCGCTAAACTCTCTTATTACCCTTGATGATGTTCTCAAATGGGCGGAAAGTTTTTGATCTCTATTCTATTCAATGCTTCAAAAGATTTTCAGTTTATATCGGAGATTTTGCAATAACTGAAATGTTTCGGATGGACTATCTAAAACAACTGAGAAACAACGAAAAAGACACAGCCGAGGGTATAACCCCAGCTGTGTCTTTTTTGCATTTTACGCATGTGTTCCACCGGAGCACACCGCAAAAGAGGGGTCTGCCGCTACCCTAAAAACAAACACAAATAATCGAAATATTATTCGTCCTTTTTTACAATAAATGGTTTTTAATTTTATGACTTCTCCCAATTTTTCACAATGCCTATTGACAATCACCTGATATGTGGTTATGCTGTTCTCAAGAAATTCACCTATTAGGTGAACATGTGAGGAGGTGGTTTTGATGAGAAAATACAGTCTTTCCAATTCAGAAGAAATCCTGCTGAATACGCTGTGGCAAGAAAACACACCGCTGACCGTGGCACAGCTTGCGGATAAAATCACGGAAGCCAACTGGAAGCCCAATTATGTTGACAAGATTGTAAAGCAGCTTGTCAAAAAAGGGCTTATCAAAGCCGATGGCATCCTGCAGGACAGATTTTACCGGTCGCATCAATTCGTCCCGTGCCTGTCCAAAGATGAATTTCTTGCGAATATGCTGGCAGAACAGGGTGTAAACAATGCACTGTTTGCCCGGATCGCCGTCGCTCTGTTTAAGAAAGATTCCAAGCAGAGTACACCGGAGCAGGACGCAAAACTGATTGCGGAACTGGAAAAGATGGTAGAAGAGTACGAAACACAGATTGAAGAAAAGAGTACAGATAAATGATATGACAATAACTATTTTTTCATTTTTGTCAGCGCTGTTATGGAGTAGTTTACTGATCGTAGCGATCTACCTGCTGCGGCACACGCGGTTCAAACAACACTTCGGCGTGCTGTCCATGGTAATGCTATATCTGTTCTGTGCCGTGCGGCTATTCCTGCCAATAGAGTTTCCTTATACGCTCATTGCGGCTGACAGCGTTATTTATCCGCGCATTTACAGTCTGCTCATGCAGGACTTTGCAAACAGGCCGCTGCTTATATTGCTGTGTTTTCTGTGGCTGCTGGGATTTTGTGAATTGCTGTTCCGCTATGTGCGGCAATACCGTAAGGCGATATACAGTATCACGCATTATGCCGAGCCATGGGACGAGCGAACCGCCGCCCTGCTGGAGCAGGTGCAGCGGCAGACCGGACGCAGGATCAAGGTGCATGGCTGCACCGCCAATCATATTGAATCAGCGTTCGGCATACGGCGATACTTTCTACCGAGTGTGGGGGTGATGGTGTGTCGACTTGGATTCTCGTAACATTGTCCGCTATAGCCAGCATATGTTTGAAACATCTCAAGCAGCTGCAAAATATGCAAAGAAAATGGACTGATCGGTTTGATATGTACCCAGGATTCTGGACACATTAAAAATTGAATTAGGTGCACATGGATGCCTCTCTGAATTTTGCGGGAGGCATCCATTTTGTTTTCGCTTGGATTCTTTCGTTGTTGTAGTAATTTATGTAGGTGTCAACAGCCTTAGCAAACGTTTCAAAAGAGGAATACTCTTTTTCATGCCCGTAGAACATCTCGTTTTTCATCC
>OFLZ01002221.1_pt1 | contig 9669 bp, 5 predicted proteins | sample 1541321 | NCBI WGS metagenome assembly OFLZ01 (sample SAMN04209223, study PRJEB22552) | human gut metagenome | biome: gut; material: feces | host: Homo sapiens | place: USA: Oklahoma | reverse complement strand
TCCTCAGAGAGCGGATTTTACATTTTATGGTGGAATTTATCGAGATGTTACAATTTTAACAGTATCCCGTTCGCATTTTGATCTGGATTATTTCGGAGGTCCCGGGATCCAACTGACCCCGAAGGTGGAAGGCGCTGAGGGAGTGCTGACTGCCCAGGCCTATGTAACCGGAGCGTTTGAGAGTGTGTGCTGGAATGTGCTGGATCATACGGAGGCGACTATAGCTTGTGGAGAAGGAACAACATGTCAGATTGAGATTCCAAAGGTTCATCTGTGGGATGGGATTTCGGATCCATATCTGTATACAGTCCGTGCAGAACTGTTCTATGACGGCAAGGTAACAGATCGTGTGGAACAAAAGATCGGGTTCCGCAGCTATCGGTTTGATCCGGAACAGGGATTTTTCCTGAATGGAAGATCCTATCCGCTTCACGGAGTTTCCCGCCATCAGGACTGGAAAGAACTGGGAAATGCCATCACAAAAGAACATCATGATAAGGATATGGAGCTGATCCGGGAAGTCGGGGCAAACAGTATCCGACTGGCACATTATCAGCATGACCAGTATTTCTATGATCTGTGCGATCAGTATGGAATGGTCGTATGGGCAGAAATTCCATATATTTCCGAGCATCTGGTCAATGGAAGAGACAACACGGTATCCCAGATGAAAGAGCTGATCATTCAGAATTATCATCATGCGTCTATCGTGACATGGGGAATTTCCAATGAGATCACGATCAAAGACAAGAATCGTGCAGATATGCTGGATAATCATCACATGCTCAATGATCTGGTCCATGAGATGGATCCGTCCAGACCGACCACTCTGGCTTGTTATGCCATGTGTATGCCGACACACAAAGTCGTGCATATTACAGATCTGGTGGGATATAATCTATATCTGGGATGGTATGTTCCGTTCCCATGGTTAAATGATCTGTTTCTGAAAGGCTTCCATAAGATCTGGCCGAAACGTCCGCTGTGTTATTCTGAATACGGGGCAGAAGGAATGCCGAATCTCCATTCCGAGCACCCAAAACGCGGAGATCATACAGAGGAATATCAGGCAGTGTATCATGAGTATATGCTGGAATGTTTCAAAAGACATCCGTTTATGTGGGGAACTTATGTGTGGAATATGTTTGATTTCGCGGCAGATGCCAGGGATCAGGGCGGAGAGCCGGGCATGAATCACAAAGGACTGATCACGTTTGACAGAAAGATCAAAAAAGACAGTTTTTATCTTTACAAAGCCTACTGGAGTGAAGAAGCATTTGTCCATATCTGTGGAAGAAGATATGTGGACAGAACACAGAAGAAGAGCAAGATCAAAGTATATTCCAACTGCAGCAGTGTTGCATTGTACCAGAATGGGAAACTGGCAGAAGAAAAGCAGGGGGCTCATATTTTTGAATTTTCTGTAGTGCTGGAGAAGGAGAATACATTCGAAGTCAGGACAAAAGAAGGCTGTACAGACCAGATCCAGGTTCGCCTTGTGGAGACACCGAATCCGGCATATAAGCTGAAAAAGACAAAGAGCAAAAACTGGGTATAGAAAGAGGAAAATTATGTCACAGGAAAAAGCGACAACACAGGGAATGAACAGAGCAAAGCTGTACCAGCTGATCCTGTTCCCTATGAATAACGGGGCAACGAATGTATATTACATTCTGACCCTGAATTTTATCGCATATTATGCAAATGGTGTGCTGGGACTTCTTTTGATGTTTGCCACCACCATGGTGACTGTCATGCGTCTGTTTGATGCCGTGACAGATCCGATCATCGGAGCGCTGATCGACAGAACTTCTACAAAGTTCGGAAAATTCAGACCGTTTATGGTTCTGGGAAATGTGATCATGATCGTGTCATCGATCTGTCTGTATTTTGGGACACGGATCATCAGCGGGGACATGATGTGGCTTCGTTATGTGTGCTTCGTATTATTTTATGCACTGTATGTCATTGGTTATACATTTCAGACAGCATGTACCCGTTCCGGACAGACCTGTCTGACAAACGACCCGAAGCAGAGACCGTTATTTACGATTTTTAATACCATTGCAAGTCTGATCGGAATGGGGCTGGTACAGTTTTTAGCTCCGATTTTAAGTGAAAAACTTGGTGGTTATAACAGTGCGGACTTCTTCAATGTCATGATCCCGCTGGCAATCGTGGTATCTGCGGTTCTGACACTGCTTGCAGTGATCGGAATCTGGGAAAAGGACCGTCCGGAATTTTTCGGAGTGAGCAAAACACAGGAGAAAGTCAAAGTCAAAGAATATCTGGCAATTTTGAAAGCCAACAAAGAGCTGCAGCGTCTGATGATCGCCGGGGCTGGCTGCAAGCTGGCATTTTCGATTGCCACCAATATGACTGTTCTGTGTATGCTGTATGGAGCCATGATGGGAAATTATGACGGTCTGTATCTGCCGATGATGATCGTGGGATATATTTTCTCTGTACCGTTCTTTTTGCTGACAGTGCGGACATCCCAGAAACACGGGCAGAAAGCGTCACTGGTTCGATATACAGGAATCGCACTGGCAATGTATGTTGGAGTTCTGGTACTTCTCGTGCTGTGGAAACAGGGGAATCCGGCATGGAACTTAAGCCTTGGTCCGGTCAACTTATATACGGTTTTGTTTATCATCTTTTTTGGAATCGGATACGGGGCATATTATTCTACCGCAGATATGCCGATCCCGATGGTGGCAGACTGCTCCGATTACGAGACATTCCGTTCCGGAAGATACATTCCGGGGATTATGGGAACCTTGTTCTCGCTGGTTGACAAGCTGGTAAGCTCTCTTGGCTCTACCGTAGTCGGCGTGGCAGTTGCCATGATCGGTATCCAGACACTTCCAGATGGAAATACCCCGTATTCCGACGGAATGCACGGCGTGGTGATCGTATTGTTCTGTATCGTTCCGATGCTTGCATGGATCATTACACTGATCGCGATGAAGGGATATACACTGACCGGAAAACGAATGAAAGAGATCCAGGCAGTCAACGCAGTCCGTAAGGATGCGATCAGTCAGGGTATGACATTAGAGGATGCCATGAAAAAATGGACACAGATCGAACAGGTTCCGGAGAAGTTTAAACAGTCTTAAATACAGTAGACAGCGATCAAAGGCAGGAAATAAATTGGGAGGATTTAGTAATGAGTGAAACAAAGCAAGAAGCAAAAGCAAGGAAAAAAGCGTATCGCAAAGCAAGACGAAAAGCGACACGCCCATGGAAAGGGCTGACATTTTTCAGTGGGATCATTTCCATCGTCTTGATTCCGATCCTGGTATTTTTATCCATGTTTGACAATACCGTGGCAGCATTTGTGGGCGGTTCTTTCTGGAAACTGAAAAATGAAGACAAAAATGCCATGTATTATGAATCTGATTTCAAAACAACAGAAGAAATGAACGAGTATGGTCTGAAACTTTGTGAAGCAGTAGAAGCAGAGGGAGCAGCACTTTTGATGAATGAAAACAATGCGCTTCCGCTGGAAAAAGGTGCAAAAGTGAGCTGCTTTTCCAACTCTTCCGTAAATCTGGTTTACGGAGGAACCGGTTCCGGCAACATTGATGCATCTTCTGCAGACACACTGAAAACCGCTCTTGAGAAAAGTGGATTTGAAGTCAATAAAAAACTCTGGAACTTCTACAGTGAAGGTCCGGGAAGCAAATATGCAAGAAAGACAGCCGGAATGGTTGCAGAAGAAGGAGAAAAAACAGCCGAAGTTCCATGGAATGTATACACAGATGAAGTGAAAGATTCTGTAGCATCTTATGGGGATGCTGCTATCGTGGTACTGTCTCGTATCGGTGGTGAGGGAGCAGATCTGGATTTCAAAGAGACCAATTATCTGACTCTGGATGAAAATGAGAAAGAAATGCTGACAAATGTAGCAGAGATGAAAAAATCCGGCAATGTAAAGAAAATTGTAGTTTTGATCAACTCTGCCAATACCTTGCAGGTAGATTTCCTGAAAAATAATGAGTATGATGTAGACGCGTGTATGTGGATTGGTGACGTTGGAATTTCTGGTATCAACGCAGTGGCAGAAATCCTGGCAGGAAACGTGACACCGTCCGGAAGTCTGGTTGATACATATCTGTATGATAACTTCTCTGCTCCGGCAATGATGAACTTTGTTCCGACAGAATATGAGGGATATGAAGAAGGGATCATTCCAGAACACGCAAAAACGTACATGATTTATCAGGAAGGAATTTACGTAGGATATAAATACTATGAGACCCGTTATGAAGATTATGTCATGAAGTCTGAAAATACCGGAGAATATGCATATCATGATGACGTTGCGTATCCGTTCGGATATGGGATGAGTTATACAGATTTTAAATACAGCGATATGCATGTGACATACAACAAAGAAAAAGATGTTTTTGAGATTTCTGTAAAAGTCACAAACACGGGAGATCAGTACTCTGGAAAAGAGACCGTACAGATCTACGCACAGTCTCCATACACACAGTACGACATTGACAATAAAGTGGAAAAATCTTCCGTAGCGCTGTGCGGATTCGAAAAGACAAATGAGATCGCACCGGGAGCATCCGAGACTCTCACGATCACAGTCGACAGAAGAGAACTGGCTTCCTACGATGCATACGGAGCAGGCACATATATTCTGGATGCAGGGGATTACTATCTGACAGCGGCAACAGATGCGCACAATGCGGTTAACAACATTCTGGCAGCCAAAGGATATACAACAGCCAATACCAATGGACGTATGGATGCAGACGGAAATGCACAGCTGACTTATAAATATAACAATCCGAAATTTGATGACAAAACTTATGCAGTTTCTGCAAACGGAACAGAGATCAAAAATCAGCTTTCAGACGCAGACATCAATCTGTATGAAGGAACAGAAGAAGAGGTTACTTACGTATCCAGAAATAACTGGGAGGGTACACTTCCACAGTCTGTCCTGAAATTAAAACTGACAGAGAAAATGATCGAGGATCTTCAGGATATCCAGTATGATCCAAAAGATTATGACGAAGCCGAAATGCCGACTATGAAAGCGAAAAATGGAAAGAAACTGGTGGATATGATCGGGCTGGATTATGACGATGAAGCATGGGAAGCATTGCTGGATCAGTTAAGCTTTGATGATATGGTAGCGTTTATCGGAGATTCTTTCCACTGGACCATGCCTCTGGAATCTGTTCAGGCACCGGGAACCCGTGATGAAAACGGTCCGCAGGGACTGACTGCATCCCTGATCGCATCGGATAAAACAGAAATGGATGCGACAGCCTTTACTTCTGAAGACGTAATGGCTGCAACATTTAACCGGGATCTGATGACAGAAATCGGAAAAGTAATCGGAAATAACTGTCTGAAAGCAGGAGTTTCCATTTTGTATGGACCTGGAAACAATATCCACAGAACTCCATATGGCGGACGTAACTTTGAATACTACAGTGAAGACGGATTCCTTTCCGGAGAGATGTCAGCATACGAAGTTGCGGCAATCGAAGAAAAGGGTGTTGGTGTGGTCATGAAACACTTTGCCTTAAATGACAGTGAGCAGGATCGAATCGGTCTTGGAGTATGGCTCAATGAGCAGGCGGCCAGAGAGATTTATCTGAAAGCATTCCAGGCTCCGGTAGAAAAAGGAAATGCCAATGGTGTGATGATCGCCTACACACGCTGGGGATGTACCTGGTCAGGCGGAAATAAACCACTGGTAACAGGAATCCTCAGAGAAGAATGGGGATGTGACGGACTGATCATTACAGATAACGTCCTGACGACTTATGTAAATGGTGTGGACGGCGTACTGTCCGGAGTTTCTACCTTTGATGCCATGATGCCGTATGTAACAAAATTACTTCCAAAATATGAGAAGGATCCGGTGATCGTCAATGCCATGAGAGAAGCGTGTCACAGAAATCTGTATGCCATTGCAAATTCCAGCGGTATGAACGGAATTGGAAAAGATACAGAAATCAAAGCTACCGGACTTCTGGTGGTCAATGTCGTAAGAACATTGCTGATCGTATTTGGAGCATTGTTTGTACTCTCTCTGGTGATGTGGATCACAAGAAAACGCAGATTCAAAAAGAATTATGTGGATACACCATCTGTAGGAACAACGGAAAACACAGTGGATGAGAAAACAAATAAAGCATAAAAGTTCAGAAAAGATTACAGAAAAATGCTGTATCCCTTGAAAGAGAGGGAGCAGCATTTTTTTCGTTTACATGATAGCTGTCACGGTGGAAAAATGAAAAAAATAGACATTCTGTTGCGTTCTGACATCCGGAGTGTTAAAATAAGAAAAAAACATACAGAGGTGAGCGATGAATCAGGAGTTTTATGATGCGGTAGAAGCCAATCCGGTCATTGCAGCAGTGAAAAATGACAGCGGATTACAGACTGCGACGGCAATGGAAGAAATTCAGGTGATTTTTGTGCTCTATGGGGACATCTGTACGATCCCGGAGATTGTGGAGAAAATTAAGGATTCCGGGAAAAAGGCGTTGGTGCATATCGATCTGATCGCAGGACTCAGCGCCAAAGAAGTTTCCGTAGAGTTTATCAAACGTCAGACAAATGCAGATGGTATTATTACAACGAAACCGGCACTGGTACGCAGAGCAAAAGAACTGGGGCTTTTTACAGTACTGCGCTTCTTTGTAATCGATTCTCTGGCGCTGAAAAACATCGAAAATCTGGAGTCACAACATGGGATGTCCCGGCCGGATGTGATAGAAGTACTTCCGGGAGTGATGCCAAAAGTACTTCAGAAAATCGCAAAGGTAAGCCGGATTCCAATGATCGCAGGCGGTCTGGTAACAGACAGGGAAGATGTGATCCAGGCGCTGTCAGCAGGCGCTATGGCAGTTTCTGCGACCAATCAGGAAGTATGGACATTATAACGGGAGGTACAAAAGAATGGCAAAATATGTGATGGCACTGGATGCAGGCACAACCAGTAACCGGTGCATTTTATTCAATGAAAAAGGGGAAATCTGCAGCATGGCACAAAAGGAATTTACCCAGTATTTTCCAAAGCCCGGCTGGGTGGAGCATGATCCGGGGGAAATCTGGTCCACACAGCTTGCCGTTGCAAGACAGGCAATGAACGAGATCCATGCTTCTGCATCGGATATTGCAGCAATCGGAATTACCAACCAGAGAGAAACTGCGATCGTGTGGGATAAAAATACCGGAAAACCGGTATACAATGCGATTGTCTGGCAGTGCAGGAGGACTTCGGAATATTGTGACAGTCTGAAAGAAAAAGGTCTTACCGAGATGTTTCAGAAGAAAACAGGTCTTGTGATCGATGCCTATTTTTCCGGTACGAAGGTGAAGTGGATCCTGGATCATGTGGAAGGAGCCAGAGAACGGGCAAATCGGGGCGAACTGCTGTTTGGAACCGTGGAGACCTGGCTGATTTGGAAACTGACCAAAGGGGCGGTTCATGTGACCGATTATTCCAATGCATCCCGAACCATGCTGTTTAATATCAATACGCTGAAATGGGATGATGAAATCTTAAAGGAACTGGATATTCCAAAGAGTATGCTGCCCCAGGCAAAGCCGTCCAGCGAGATTTATGGAGAAACCGATCCCTCCTTTTTCGGCGGCAGGATCCCCATTGCAGGAGCAGCGGGAGATCAGCAGGCAGCACTGTTTGGACAGACTTGTTTTGAAAAAGGAGAAGCCAAAAATACATACGGTACGGGATGCTTTCTTTTGATGAATACAGGAGAAACACCGGTCTTTTCGAAAAATGGACTGGTTACAACGATCGCATGGGGAATAGATGGTACGGTTCATTATGCATTAGAAGGTTCTGTGTTTGTTGCAGGTGCGGCAATTCAATGGCTCAGAGATGAGCTGCGTCTGATCGATTCCGCATCCGATACAGAATATCTGGCGCAGAAGGTAGAAGACAGCAATGGATGTTATGTAGTGCCAGCTTTTACCGGATTGGGAGCTCCTTACTGGGATCAGTATGCCCGAGGGACCATTGTCGGGCTGACGCGTGGAGTAAATAAAGATCATATTATCCGCGCCACATTGGAATCTCTTGCATATCAGGTGAACGATGTGTTAGAGGCAATGGAAGCAGATTCTGGAATTTTACTTTCTGCATTGAAAGTAGATGGTGGAGCCAGTGCCAATAATTTTTTGATGCAGACCCAGGCGGATATGAGTCAGGCGCCGGTACATCGTCCGAACTGCGTGGAGACCACGGCAATGGGAGCGGCATATCTGGCAGGACTTGCAGTGGGATACTGGAAAGATAAAGAGGATGTGAAAAAGAACTGGTCCATTGACCGGATCTTCCAGCCGCAGATTGAAAAAGAAACGAGACAAAAGATGCTCAGTGGATGGAAAAAAGCAGTTCGATATGCACACGGATGGGCAAAAGAAGAGGAATCGTAAATAATTTTGTAAAAATACTTGTCAATCATAAGGCAATAGGTATATAGTGGTAATAACAGAATAGAAAAGCCAAAGAGAAGAGAGTCTGGCGGATGACGTATCGAAAGATGCGTTGTTTGTCAGGCTCTTTTATGTTGTATGGGAGGATGTCAAATGTATGATGTGATCATAATCGGGGCAGGAGTCAGCGGTTCTGCAATTGCAAGAGAGCTGTCCCGGTATCAGGGAAAATTTTGTGTACTGGAAAAAGAAGCAGATATCTGCTGTGGAACATCTAAAGCAAACAGTGGGATTGTTCATGCAGGATTTGATGCAAAAGAAGGCTCTTTGATGGCAAAACTAAATGTAGAAGGCAACAAAATGATGGAAAAACTTTCAAAAGAGCTGGATTTTCCTTATCAGAACAATGGATCTCTGGTAGTCTGTACCAACGAAGAGGATATGAAAACACTGGAAGAACTGCTGGAGAGAGGCAAGAACAATCAAGTGGAAGGGCTGCAGATTTTAAAGCGGGAAGCATTGCTAAAGATGGAACCCAATCTTTCCGATGAAGTGATCGCGGCGTTGTATGCACCGACCGGAGGAATCGTCTGCCCGTTTGGACTCAATATTGCTCTTGCAGAAAATGCCGCGCAAAATGGAGTAGAGTTTTATCTGGAGCAGGAAGTAAAAAAAATTGAGAGAAGGATTGCAGGTGGATATCGGATCTGCACCCAGGATACGGTGTATGAAACAAAAGTGATCGTCAATGCAGCCGGTGTGTATGCAGATCGATTTCACAATATGGTCAGTGAAAAGAAAATCCACATCACACCGAGAAAAGGGGAATATGTATTGCTGGATAAAACTGCAGGGGGGCATGTCAGTCATACCGTGTTTACCGTACCGGGGAAATTCGGAAAAGGAGTCCTTGTGACACCGACTGTCCATGGAAATCTTCTGGTGGGTCCTACGGCAGTGGATATCGAAGACAAAGAGGGAACGGATACGACCATGCAGGGAATCGAAGAAATCAGAAGAAAAGCAGCGCGCAGTGTGAAAGATATTCCGTTTCGGCAGGTAATCACCGGATTTGCAGGGCTTCGTGCACATGAAGACGGACACGAATTTCTGATCCGGGAAGTGGAGGATGCCCCCGGATTTATTGACTGTGCAGGGATTGAATCTCCGGGGCTGACCAGCGCTCCGGCAATTGGAAAAATGGCGGCAGAAGTCAGCAAGATG
>OFLZ01002209.1_pt1 | contig 9707 bp, 9 predicted proteins | sample 1541321 | NCBI WGS metagenome assembly OFLZ01 (sample SAMN04209223, study PRJEB22552) | human gut metagenome | biome: gut; material: feces | host: Homo sapiens | place: USA: Oklahoma | reverse complement strand
ATTTTGATAAATACTTTCTGTTTTTGGCCGCAAAAAATCCTTGTTTGGATTTTTTCAGCCGCATTTTTTTCTAGGCAGTTTTTCCTTCAAATTTTCTCAGTTTTTCGTGTAAAAAACGATGATATTTATTTATATTTCTTCCAATAGCATACAGCATGAATTCTTTATATACCTTATCTGCCGAACGGTAATTAAAACGCCGGAAGTTCTCATTTTCCTTGATATCTCCAAAATGTCCTTCCGTCTGAATGGAACGTGTCTGGCGTTTCAGGATTCCGCGTTCACTCTGGATATTGGCATGCGATCTTTCTTTCAGTTCCTCCCATTGTTCATTGATCTTCATGACTTTGTTCTTTTCGGCATTTTTTTCCGCATCATACTTATACAGACAACGCGCTTTATGTTCACATCCGCTGCAGTCTGCACAACCATATACCTCAAAGGTCTGTGTATATCCATCCTGCTCTTTGCTCTCTGTCCTGAGATGCCGCAGTTCACGTCCGTCATGGCAGATATAGAACTGTTCATCTTCAAAGATCCCTGTCCTCATGTTGTAATATTTACTGATATCTTCTGAATAAGCGCGTGTTTTTCGCTTTTCATGATCCTGCAGTTTTATATAACTGGATATTTCATTCCGTTTTAAATAAAGCAGATTTTTTTCACTACAGTACCCGCTGTCCGCAGTTACTTCTTCCAGAATACTCCCGAAAGCATTCTTATGTTTTTCAAGGACCGGGATCAGGGTATTATAATCGGTGCGGTCGCTGCTTACATATCCATGTACGATAAAATAATTCTCTACCGCGATCTGAACATTATATGCTGGCTTTAACTGTCCGTTCAGCATGTAATCTTCTTTCATACGCATAAAAGTCGCTTCCAGATCTGTTTTGGAATAACTGTTTCTGTCTTTTCCCATGATCTCAAAGCATTCTTTATATTCCATCAGTCGTTTTCCGCATTGTTCCAGTTCCTCATGCAGCTTGTTGAAGTGCAGGTTTTCTTTTTCCTTTTCCGTAAACAAATTCGATTCCCTCGTTGTCTGCGATCAGCGTGAGATTGTTCTGGAGTTTCCGTATTTCAAGCGGTGAACAGTTATCGATCTCTATAATACGGTTATTTGAAAGCTTTTTATGTTTTACAAGCTTTCGTTTTCTGTTCTTTTCGATTACTTCCCGAACTTTATCCATCCCTTCGATCACAAACATCTGTGCATTTCCCAGCTCGTACTTTGTTCCATAATCATTCTCCTGCAAAAAAGAATTATATTTTTCAAAAAGCTGGTCGATAGAGTCCAGAAGTCCTGCCAGATGGTAATTGATGCTTCTGCGCCATACAAAAGTATAACGGTTTGCATTTGCCTCTATCTTTGTACCGTCAATAAAAAGTTCTTTTAATGTGACTAGCCCTTCTTTCTGCAGCCGCCGCATAAACTGGTAATTCAGGTCATCCAGGACATCAGATGTCAGCTTCCTGTTTTTAAAGTCATAAAAAGCATCACGTTTCGGTTTTTGTCCGCGCGTCAGCCAGATAAAAGCAAGGTCTCTTTCACACAGATCAACAATACGGTCAACAGAACGTATTCCACGCATATTTGCATAGGTAACTACAGCATACATCATAATTGGGTTGTACCCGGTTCTTCCCTTATCTGAACAATTGGCTAACAAGCCAGAAAAATCTAATTCCTCCATCACTTTTTTCAGGGTATAGACTGGATCGTCGTCAGGTAAACTCAATTCGAAGAAACTAAAGTTAATTTTCTGTTGCCCAAACTCAAAAAAATCGTTATAATAATTAGTTGTTAGCATAGTTACATTATAACATGTAACGGAGAGAAAGATGGTTGTCGTTAGCCATCTTTTTTTCTTTTTTCAGATAAATTCAGGGAGGGTATGACTCGTTGTGAGTCATACCCTCCCTGCTTTGGAACTATCTATTTCCCGACAGCCCCTTTGTTGGCGTCAAAATCACTGCCAGTTGTTATCTGTATAAACGTCTGTGCCGGTATAGTCACCGGTGTCAGCATAATCCGACGGGAATGTTTCTTCCTCTGTAGGATAATCAAACTCTGTATCATCTTCCGTTCCATCGCCACTGTCGCTGGTATCTGTATCCGAAGTATCGTAATCGCTGGAAGAATCATCTTCGATCACATTATCCTCTGTATTATCAGTTGTGCTGTCGTCATAAGAAGGATCGTAAGTAGTATCGCCTGAAGAATCAGAGTCAGAAGTATCTGTACTGGTATCATCAGAGCCGGAATCATCGTAACTGTTATCTTCATAGTCATAATTGCTGTCTTCTGTATAGACAGTGAAGCCAGCATCTTCGGCTTCGCTCTGAGCCTGTGCTTCAGCATCAGCAGCAGTCTCCGGAGCTTCTTTGAAAGTCTTTCGTGCTTTGGCTACAGTGGTATCCTTGGGAACTACAGCGGTGATCATAAGCATGGCACAACAAAACAGTGCGGTAACCCCGGCAATTCTTAATTCATCTTTGTATCTCATAATAATAAATCCTCTTTTTTATTAAATGTAGTTTGATTTTTTATAAGTATAACATGTTCTGAGAGAAATTTGTATTTTGAATTATAAAAAAAGGTGTTATACTAAAATAGATGGATAAGATTTAATGGAGTGAGGAAAATGAAAAATAATAAATACGAAATTGATATGTGCAATGGAACGTTGATGGACAAACTGATATCCTTTTCATTGCCATTAATGTTGTCTGGAATCCTGCAGCTTCTATTTAATGCAGTAGACATCATTGTGGTGGGAAGATTTACCGGAAGACAGGCATTGGCAGCAGTTGGTTCTACCACAGCGCTGATCAATATTTTTACCAATCTGTTTATTGGGATCTCTCTGGGTGCGAACGTTCTGGCAGCACGTTTTTATGCTTCTGGCAAAGAGAAAGAAATGTCAGAGACAGTACATACATCTATTACCCTGGCACTGATCAGTGGACTTGTTATGGCACTGGCAGGAGTATTGCTTGCAAGATTCGCACTGAATCTTATGGGAACTCCGAATGATGTAATTGACCAGTCTGTTCTTTATATGAGGATTTATTTTCTGGGAATGCCTTTCTTTATGCTTTATAACTATGGAGCTGCCATATTAAGGGCAGTAGGGGATACCAAAAGACCATTGTTTTTCCTGGTGATCTCAGGTATGACCAATGCAGTTCTGAACCTTGTACTGGTTATTGTGTTTCATATGGGAGTGGCAGGTGTAGCCATAGGAACTATTGTGTCTCAGCTGATCTCCAGTATTCTGGTGCTTCGCTGTCTCTACACTTCCAATACAAGTTACCGGCTGTATTTTTCAAAATTAGGAATCAAAACACAGTATCTGAAGCAGATCTTCCAGGTAGGAATACCGGCAGGTATCCAGAGTACAGTGATCAACCTGTCCAATGCCCTTTTGCAGTCTTCTGTAAACTCTTTTGGTTCTGTGGCAATGGCAGGATATACTGCTGCCAATAATATTTTTGGCTTTCTCTATATGTCTGTCAATGCAGTCACCCAGTCCTGTATGAGTTTCACCAGTCAGAACTATGGAGTAAAGAAACTGAAAAGAATGGACAGAGTACTTCTGGACTGTATGATCCTTTCTGTCGGTGTGACACTGACCCTTGGCTGTGGAGCGTATTTCTTTGGACCGGAACTTCTGAAGATCTACACCAGTGATGCAGATGTAATCCGCTGTGGCGTGGAAGTCCTTGCCTTTACTACAGTACCATATTTCTGTTGTGGTATTATGGATCTGCTCCCGGGAGCCCTCCGGGGAATGGGATATTCCGGAGTACCTATGATTCTTTCGATTATCGGTACCGTAGGAACCAGGATTGTGTGGATCTTCGGACTTTTCCCTGCACACAGGTCTTTGAGTTTCCTGTTTATTTCCTATCCGGTATCCTGGATCCTTACGATCCTCATGCAGGCAGTGTGCTTCTGCTTCGTAAGAAAACATGTGCATCAGTCAATGAACCGGGATCTGGCATAAGCTTTTGTTATATTTAATATACAAGAGATGAAATTTACATTTTATAACGATGCTTTTATAATAGGGCACAAAAGGAGGCTTTATTATGAGCACGATTTTTCCAAGGGAAGAAAAAGCAGAACAGATATTTGATGAGATTCTCAAAAACCCTCATGCATGCGAACGTTTAAAAGATACGTTTTTTGAAGCAATTCCATCAGCGGAAGAAAGTGAAGGTGCAGGAACAGACATTCCGGGAACTGTTTTTGCGGCAGCTCTATTTACTGCATACGAAAATAAAGATCTGTCTGTATTTATGATGGCAGTCTGCAACAGCAGTGTATTTGATCTTCTGCGAAATTCGTTTCTAATTTCGATACGTTTTAATGATAAGGGTGTGGAAAATCCCATATTTCTTACGGACGAAAATGGAGATCTGTTGTCTGGGTCACATCAGCATGCCTGTGCGAAAAAATACAAAATGTTTCATAAGCTGTATGAACAGCAGGATGAGATACCGGATTATCATATGTACATGGCGGACGGATTTCGGGAAAAACATGGTTATAATGAGAAGGGGGAGATTGAGACATTCAGAATTTCAGAACACACAGGAATTCTTATGCTTTTTGAATTTCCGGAATCTGTTACACTGGAGATTAACGAAGAGAGATCTTATGCCATTATATGGAAATATCTGATGAAATTACAGGAACAGCTGCCCCGGGCATTAATGTATTATGGAAGACGTGATGAGAACGGAGTTGAAAAAAACACCAGCAAACTTGTAATTTTTCTTCCGTTCTGCCATTTTGAACATGAAATGGAAAAAACAGTTGAGCTTGCCAACGGTATTGGTCTTGGATGTCGTGAGGCAATCCTGGCAGAAATAAAGGCTCTGAAAAATGATCCTAAAAACAAAACAGCCGGGGTGTGAATAAAATGCAGCAATTAATAAGAAAAAACCATATGGATATATCTTGGCATGAATATACAGATGAAGATGGCGCCAATGTTCCTGTTACGCAGGCAAGTCTTACAGAAAAGGCATCCATTATTGGACGAGTTGGGATTATGTTACTTTCCTGTGGAACTGGTGCCTGGCGGGTCAGAAGTTCTATGAATACACTTGCTGAAATTATGGGAATTACCTGTACAGCAGATATAGGTCTGATGTCCATAGAGTATACCTGTTTTGATGGTCAGGATGGCTTTTCCCAATCTCTTTGTCTGACCAATACAGGAGTAAATACATCAAAATTAAATCGGCTGGAGCATTTTATCCAGGAATTTGAAGTTGACGGAAAAGATATGTCAGGTGAGGAATTACATGTACTGCTTGATAACATAGAAAAAATTCATGGACTGTACTCACCGATTGCACTTGGTTTTGCGGCTGCTCTGGCCTGCGGCGGATTTACTTTCCTGCTTGGTGGAGGCCCCATTGAAATGTTCTGCGCTTTTATAGGTGCAGGAATTGGAAATTTTCTTCGTTGTAAACTGAGTAAACATCATTTTACTTTATTTTTGTGTATTGTGTCTTCTGTATCACTTGCATGTCTTGTTTATGCGGGACTTCTCAAAATTGGTGAGATGCTGTTTGGGATTTCCATCCAGCACGAGGCAGGGTATATCTGTGCGATGTTGTTTATTATCCTGGGTTTTCCATTTATTACCAGTGGAATTGACCTTGCCAAATTGGATATGCGGTCCGGGACAGAGCGACTGATGTATGCATTGATTGTGATTTTGGTAGCAACCATGGCGGCCTGGCTTATGGCATTAATCCTTCATTTGTAGCCAGTTGATTTCCTGAAAATATCTTTACCAGTTGGAGCTTGGATTTTACTTCGTCTTATTACAAGTTTTTGTGGGGTATTTGGATTTTCAATTATGTTTAACAGCCCGGTCCGGCTGGCTGCAACAGCAGCAGGAATAGGTGCCATTGCAAATACTCTTCGACTGGAGATGGTTGATATGACTGCCATACCGCCTGCAGGAGCTGCTTTTGTAGGTGCACTGACAGCAGGAATCCTGGCATCGCTGATTAAAAGTAAAGTAGGATATCCAAGAATTTCCCTGACAGAGTTCCATCTATTGTGATAATGGTTCCGGGTATGTATCTTTACAGAGGGTTTTATAATCTGGGAATCATGTCCCTAGGTCCGGCAGCGTCCTGGTTTGCATCAGCGATACTGATTATTGCCGCATTGCCGCTGGGACTGATATTTGCAAGGATACTGACAGATGAAACATTTCGGTACTGTACATAAACAAAAACAGGTCTGATTGCTCAAATAAACAGATGGATTATAAAAAGGTACTGAAAACCTCCTGATGGTGGTTTCCGGTACCTTTTTTGTCAGAGAGAAAAATAGAATAACAGGATATACAACAGTTGCTTTTTTAACGTAAAATGTTTTAATGGGATCTGCTCCATTGAAATCTTAAACTTTTTTAATATTGCTGAACAAAAGTGTGCGTATTTTTGTATTACTTCGGATCAGGATTCTACATACGATATGCTTGCTACACTGTTTTGGATCCGGGTATTCTTCAATGGAAAGCATAAGCAGACTGCCATTTAGTGTTCTCAAGATAGATAAGTGTCTGATCGATCACGTATGTGAGACGAGAGTGAAAATTCTTGTGGATCATATAATAAAATTATCAAAAGCCCTAAATATGAGGGTACTTGCTGAAGGTGTTGAAACAACAGAACAACTGGATGTATTACGAAAAATCAAGTGCGATGAGATACAGGGATTTTATTATGCACGACCAATGCCAGAAGCTCAGTTTATAGAATATGTAAGAAAAAGCGATAACCACAAGAAACTCTAGCAAAGAAACACCGAAAAGACGACATACAAAAAAGTAAAAGTAGATAAGAGGTTTTACGGAAAATTGAAACTGTTTGTTAAGATAAGATATCCATAACAAGTCTATGTTGTCCGTTATCATTTCAATGAAATGTCATGTGAGTAACAAATCTGGAGTTGACGAGGAGGTGATTTTATGAAAAAATTTATGCCCATTATCTATGTTATAGCATTCGTTATTGGTATTATCTTCATCGTAACAGCAGATACAGGATTGATTACAAGTTATTATCCTGCTTTGATTGCAGGCATAATCATTAGCTGCTTTGCGAGAGTGTTCCTTGCTATCTACTTATATGTTTGGCATAAGCAATCTAAGTGAGTTATGTCAATTCCAGTTTGTAGAGGACTTAATGAATCCTTGTAATATTGGGCGTTGCATGAATGTTAATTTGCGTTGCTTGATGTATTGAGGGCTAATCAGTATACTAGTTTTATCAAACGAAAAGAGTAGCTAGAGATGATTGGTAAAACGATACTTTACACTGGTAGGTGCAGAAAAAATGCGACAGTATCGGAGAGTTTTGATTGCCAGGAAGAAGAAAGGATAGATTTATTGCCGGAAGTCACAGATAAAAGGTGGCTTCCGGCTTTTTTTCATGCCCTATATTTATTATCAATAAAGTTATCAATGTTTTGTAACTTAGAATATGATATGTATGTAATGAAAATATTAATTGCAAATAGTAATTCGTTTTATATCATGAAAATTTAGCACTTTTATGAGAAAAATATGTTAAGAAGTATGGGATATTTGTGAATAAAAGAACATATGTATGGTATACTAAATCAATAATATTGTTATTTTAAGGAGGGGGATAGATTTGGATAAGATATATGCTGCAATCGACTTAAAATCATTTTATGCATCAGTGGAATGTGTGGAAAGAGGCTTAGATCCTCTCACAACGAATCTCGTTGTTGCCGATAAGAGCCGTACTGAAAAGACCATATGTCTTGCTGTTTCTCCTTCTTTAAAAAAATATGGTATTCCGGGACGTCCTCGCTTATTTGAAGTAATACAGAAAGTGAAGAGGATTAATAAAGAAAGGCAGGAAACTGCTCCGGGGCATAAATTCATAGGACAATCTTTTCATTCAGATAAATTAAGTAATCCTTCGGTTGCACTGGCATATATTACAGCATCTCCGAGGATGTCATTGTATATGAAATATAGCACACAAATATATCAGGTATGCCTTCGGTATTTTGCTCCAGAAGATATTCATGTATATTCGATTGATGAGGTTTTTATTGATTTGACAGGATACTTAACAAATTATCAGATGGGGGCAAAAGAATTAATTTCCAAAGTGATACAGGATGTATTAAAAGAAACAGGGATTACAGCTACTGCAGGGATTGGTACGAATCTATATCTTGCAAAGATTGCAATGGACATTATGGCAAAGCATGTGCTGGCAGACGAGTATGGGGTGAGAATTGCTTATCTTGATGAGATAACATATCGAAAGAAATTATGGGAACATCAGCCGATTACAGATTTCTGGAGGGTAGGGAAAGGTTATGCCAAAAAGCTTGCTGTATATCAAATTTACACGATGGGAGACGTTGCCAGATGCTCTGTTGGAAAAGAAAAGGAATATCATAATGAGGAATTACTTTATAAACTATTTGGCATTAATGCTGAGTTATTGATTGACCATGCCTGGGGATATGAACCTTGCACGATTGCAGATATAAAAGTATATAAACCAGAAGCAAAAAGTATCGGTTGCGGACAAGTATTATCTTCTGCTTATTCCTCAGAAAAAGCAAAGGCGGCGGGCATAGATGCTTTTATTGCAAAACCGCTGTTCCGTTCCCGGCTGACGGCTACACTGCGGCAGTTTACTTCAGGAAGAAAAGAAAAAACAGCAAGAAATTATTTAGAGGAATTGTCAGAATCAGACTACACGGGAAAAAGGATTCTGCTAGTTGAGGATAATGAGTTGAACAGAGAAATTGCTGGTGAAATTTTGCAGATGACAGGTACAAAAGTGGAAACGGCAGAAAATGGGAAAATTGCAGTTGAGAAAGTGGAAGCTTCTCCGAAAGGTTCGTATGATCTTATTTTTATGGATATCCAAATGCCTGTTATGAATGGTTATGAGGCAACAGCGGCAATCAGGAGTCTTCCGGGTGCAAAGGGAAAACTGCCTATTGTTGCCATGACTGCCAATGCTTTTGCAGAAGACGTACAGCTTGCCAAAAATACAGGCATGAATGGACATATCGCAAAACCGCTGGATATGAATAAGCTGAATGATGTTCTGGAAAGCTGGCTGTAATTGCTTTCCAGATGTATAAAAACTGGTGGGAGGGGCACCGAAACGATTGTTTTATTGGATAAGGCAGAGATAATTGTGGAGGCAGGATTAAATATGCAGAAAAATGTTTGAAAGAACATAAGGAGAACGCAAAGAAAAGCTAAGTTTTGTGTAAAGAAAAAAAGTTTGCTGTTAATTGTCGGAATCGTGTGGATGATAGCGGGCGTTATGTTTACAAGAAATTATTTTTTATATAATCAATTGGTAGAAGAGGAGCAGAATTAAGAATGAAAGAGAATACGTATAAACCACAGATACCGGACATGATGGAAGCAATATTTGATGCAGCGTATCTGACTTTTGATCTGGTAGCCGCAATTTTGTTTTTTATATATGCAAAAGGAAACACATTATTTGTACTTTATGGAATTCTGACATTGACGCTTTGTGGAGGAGATGCTTTCCATCTGGTGCCAAGAATTATCAGAGCAATACGCGGAACCAGCGATAAGATAAAAAGACAGCTTGGTATAGGATTACAGGTATCGTCGATTACAATGACG
>OFLZ01002207.1_pt1 | contig 9714 bp, 9 predicted proteins | sample 1541321 | NCBI WGS metagenome assembly OFLZ01 (sample SAMN04209223, study PRJEB22552) | human gut metagenome | biome: gut; material: feces | host: Homo sapiens | place: USA: Oklahoma | reverse complement strand
GTTGGCCTGACCGACGAGAAGAAGAAGACCGTCGTCACCGGCATCGAGATGTTCCACAAGCTGCTGGATTACGCTGAGGCCGGCGACAACATCGGCGCCCTGCTGCGTGGCGTGGACCGCAACGGCATCGAGCGCGGTCAGGTTCTGGCGAAGCCCGGTTCCATTCATCCCCACACCAAGTTCAAGGGCCAGGTTTACGTCCTGACCAAGGACGAGGGCGGCCGTCACACCCCCTTCTTCAACAACTATCGTCCTCAGTTCTACTTCCGCACCACCGACGTGACCGGCGTCATCACCCTGCCCGAGGGCACTGAGATGTGCATGCCCGGCGATAACGTCGAGATGAGCGTGGAGCTGATTACCCCCATCGCCATTGAGAAGGGCCTGCGTTTCGCTATCCGTGAGGGTGGCCGCACTGTGGGTTCCGGCGCTGTTACCGAGATCACCGAGGCCTGATTTTTCAGCCAAGAAAAAGAACTGCCGCAATGCGGCAGTTCTTTTTTTGCCCGCAGGCCATTCCGAACGGGCTCAGTCCTGCTCCGGATAGACCAGTGTGTCCTGGAATCCGTCTGCCCCGGCGCAGAGGATATCCCCGGCCACCGGCTGCCCCTCGCAGACGTAGAGGTTGGCCTGGACACCCTCCGGCCGTCCGGGATAGTTGGTGACGGTGTAGGTGTACCGGGCCACTTGCTTGCCGCAGCACGCAGAAAGGTCGAAGCCCTGGGAATCCTGCAGCTCGTTGTAGGTGAGGTAGGGCTCCTCCAGTTTCTCCGGCAGCAGAAACTGCAGCGTCTCCACCGGTTCCTCCTCCACCTGCCAGCCCATGGACTCCAGATAGGCGATGCGGTCGGCATTGCCGGTCAGCTGCCAAGCTGCCGCGTCCTGACCGCCACCGGAGCGGCCCACCAGCAGCAGGACGGCGGCCGCCAGGATGCCGGCCAGGATCACAGCCACAACGGCCTTTGTCTTCTTGGAAACCCGCGCGGTCCAAATCAGCATATCGATCCCTCCTGCATCTTCCTATTCATTTTTTTCCGGATTTATGATAAGATGAAGCAGAACAAGCCGTCGGAAGAGAGTCTGCCGTGTTCGTCCCGGGGGAAGAGAAGCGGTAAAAAGAGGCAGAGGTCAGCAAGGAGGAGGCCGGCATGGAGAAAGCGCGTCTGGACAAGATCATCGCCGGGGAGGGGACATACTCCCGGCGGGAAGTGAGGCTCCTGGTCCGCCAGGGCCGGGTGCTGGTGGACGGTGTGCCTGCCCGGTCTCCGGAGGACAAGGTGGTGCCGGAGGCAGTGGAGATTATGGTGGACGGGACCGTGCTGCACTGCCGCCGCTACACCTGGATCATGCTTCATAAGCCTGCGGGGGTCCTCTCCGCCACGGAGGACGGCCGGGGGGCCACAGTGCTGGACTTGCTGCCGCCGGAGTTCCGGCGGCGGGGACTGTTTCCGGTGGGTCGGCTGGACAAGGATACGGAGGGATTGCTGCTGCTGACCAACGAAGGAGGACTGGCCCACGACATCCTCTCTCCCAAGCATCATGTGGACAAGGTCTACTATGCCCGCACTGCCGGCTGTCTGACGAAGGAGGACTGCAGGGCGTTTGCGGCAGGCATGACCCTGGGAGGCGGCCTGGATTGCCTGCCGGCGGGGCTGGAGATCCTCTCCGCCGGGCCGGAGGGCAGCGAGGGGCTGGTCACCCTGCGGGAGGGGAAGTTCCATCAGGTGAAGCGGATGCTGGCGGCTCGGGGAAAGCCGGTCCTCTATCTGAAGCGGGTCCGCATGGGCAATTTGCCACTAGATCCGGCCCTGGAACCGGGCACATACCGATATTTGACGGAAGATGAGGTAGAGAGCCTGCGAAATTTCTAACGGCTACATCAGAAAATTCAAATCTTGCCCAAAAAAGAAGCCGTTTTTTTGTTGAAAAAAGAAAATATATCTTGCATTTTGACAAATTCAACGATATAATATATCCATTGACAATTTGCACAACGCCCCCACGTGTGATTTTAGAGGAGGAGGACGACCATGTCTGGAAGAATTTTTCAAAATGTGGTGCTGCAGCTGAAGGAAAATACGGACCGGACGGTTGGCGTCATTGACGGTGAGGGCATCGTCATCGCCTGCAGCGAACTGGCGATGATCGGCCAGCGGTGGGCGGAGCATGTGCCTGCCATCAATGCCGCCGGCGGCGCCATCGTCACGTCGGAGGGAAAGACATTCAAGGCCCTGAACGGCTGGGGAACCCAGTTTGACTATGCAGCCTTCGCCTTTGGCGACAACGAGATCAGCAAGACCGTTTGCGCCATGGCCACGGTGGCGCTGAATGCAGCCAAATCCTACTACGAGGAGAAACATGACCGGGGGTCCTTCATCAAGGACATCATCTCCGATAACATCATGCTGGGGGATATCTATGTGCGGGCCAAGGAGCTGCGGGTCACGGCGGACGTGCCCCGGGGCGTATTCGTGGTCCGCACCCTGAAGAAGGGGGAGTCTGTCCCCACGGACGTGATCCAGTCCCTGTTCCCGGACCGGCAAAACGATTTCGTCCTCAGCATCGGCGAGGGCGACGTGGTCCTCATCCGCCAGATGCCGGAGGGCTCCGGCATCAAGGAGCTGAACAAGATCGCCTCCTCTATTGAGGAGGCCCTCCGTGCCGGCGGGGAGCCCACGGTGGTGGTGGGCATCGGCACCGTGGCCACCCACCTGCGGGACTTGGCCAAGAGCTATAAGGAGGCACAGATCGCCATTGAGGTGGGCAAGGTCTTTGACATGGAGAAGTACGTCATCAACTATGAGAATTTGGGCATCGGCCGGTTGATTTATCAGCTGCCCACCACCCTGTGCGAGATGTTCCTCCAGGAGGTGTTCAAAAAGAACCCCATCGACGCACTGGACAAGGAGACGCTCTTCACCATCCACAAGTTCTTTGAGAACAACCTGAACGTGTCCGAGACCGCCCGGAAGCTGTTCGTCCACCGGAACACTCTGGTGTACCGGCTGGAGAAGATCAAGAAGCTGACGGGCCTGGACCTGCGGGAGTTCGACGACGCCATTACCTTCAAGGTGGCTCTGATGGTCAAGAAATATCTGACCTCCCGGGGCATCGACTCCTGAGCCTGGATGGATCACACAAGCGCCCCGGCCGGAATTCCGGCCGGGTTTTTTCGCGCCCGGCGGAGACGGACCGCCGGGGAGGAAAACGGAATCGGAAGATTTGAAAAAGGCGGTTGCATTGCGGCGGAAAACCAGATATAATGAAAAAAGCTCTTACATTATGTCGACTGGCGGGGAACCTTTCGGCCGCGCCCGGCGTGTATAAAATAGGGAACACGAGGTACAGACATGATTCGATTAAAAGACGTGGAGATGGAGTACGACAACGGCACCCGGGCCATCAAGGGCATTACCCTGACGATCGAGGACGGGGAATTCGTGTTTCTGGTGGGCCCTTCGGGGTCCGGCAAGTCCACCATCATCAAGCTGCTGACCGGCGAGGTGGAACCCTGCGCCGGACGCATTATGATCAACGGTTTTTCCGTCAGCAACATCTCAGAAAAGCAGATCCCCCTGATGCGCCGCACTCTGGGAGTGATTTTTCAGGATTTCCGGCTGATCGAGAAGAAGACTGTCTATGACAACCTGGCCTTTGTCATGCGGGCAGTGGGCGCCAGCCCCAAGGAGATCCGCAAGCGCATCCCCTATGTGCTGGAGCTGGTGGGCCTGGGGAAAAAGGCGGACAGCTATCCCACGGAGCTCTCCGGCGGCGAGCAGCAGCGGGTAGCCATTGCCCGGGCCCTGGTGAACAACCCCAACACCATCATCGCCGACGAGCCCACCGGAAACCTGGACCCGGAGCGGTCCCTGGAGCTGATGAGCCTGCTGGTGAAGATCAACGAGCTGGGCACCACCGTGGTGGTGGTGACCCACGAGAAGGACCTGGTGGACCGCTTCGGCAAGCGGGTGGTCACCATCGATTCCGGCCATGTCGTCAACGACAGCGTGGGCGGCTATGTGGGGGGGCATATCCATGGCTAAACGTCACGATTTCAGCTATTTTTTCCACGAGGGACTGAGCAATATGTTCAGCCACGGCTTCATGTCCTTTGCCGCCATCGGCATCACGGTGGCCTGCCTGCTGATTATGGGTACCTTTACCCTGGTGGCGGTAAACGCCAATGAGCTGCTGACCACCCTGGAACAGGAGAATGAGATCCTGGCCTATGTGGATGACAGCTACACCGAGACCCAGGCCCGGGCCCTCAAGTCCCGGCTGGAGGCCATTCCCAATGTGGCCTCCGTCACCTTCATTTCCAGGGATGAGGCCATGGAGGACTTCAAGGCCCAGTACCCGGATGAGGAGCTGTTCCAGGACCTGGACCCGGAGATTCTGGAGGACCGCTACGCCATCAAGCTGGTGGATCTGGAGGCGCAGAGCGAGACCGTGGAGGCGGTGCAGGCCCTCACCGGCATCTCCGATGTCAGCCACTACGAGGAGATCGCCGGCGGTTTTGTCACTGTGCGGAACGTAGCCACGGTGGTATGCGTGGCACTGATCGCCATCTTGTTCGTAGTGTCGGTGTTCATCATCTCCAACACCATCAAGCTCACCACCTTTGACCGGCGGGAGGAGATCGCCATCATGCGGATGGTGGGCGCCACCAACGGCTTCATCCGCTGGCCCTTTGTGTATGAGGGCTTCATGCTGGGCCTGCTGGGCGCGGTGATCGCCTTCTTCCTCCAGTGGGCGCTGTATGCGGCAGTGGCCCGGGGTGTGGACAGCAACGACACGCTGCAGCTGATCCAGGTGATGCCCTTCTCGGAGCTCTGGGCGCCAGTGGCGGCGGTGTTCGCTCTGGCGGGCATTGTGATCGGCGTGGGAGGCAGCCTCTCCGCCATCCGGAAATTTTTGCAGGTGTGAGGTGACGGGCATGAAGAAAGCTGGCAGGCGATTCCACCGCATCTTCCGCGCCGTGTTCGCAGCGGCGCTGGCCTTGGCTATCACCGGCGCCAATCTGGCTCCGGCGGCGGCCGTCACCTGGGCGGACGTGAATGAATTGAAGGATGAGGCCAACGGCCTGGACGCGGAGAAAAAGGAGCTCCAGGCCAAGCTGGATGCCCTGGCGGACGACAAGAGCCAGGCTGTGGCCCGGAAAGAGCTGCTGGACCAGCAGATCGCCAATACGGAGGCACAGATCGCCAATACGCAGGCCCAGATCGACCGGTATGCCGCCCTCATCACCCAGACGGAGGCGGAGCTGGTAGAGGCTGAGGAAAAAGAGGCGGCCCAGTACGAGCTGTTCTGCAGCCGGGTCCGAGAGATGGAGAAGCAGGACGAGGTCAGCTACTGGGCGGTGCTGTTCCGGGCCAGCAGCTTTACCGACCTGTTGGGCCGGCTGGACGCCATCAACGAGATCATGAAGTACGACCAGGGCGTCATCGACGACCTCAAGGCCCTTCAGGCGGAGATCGAGGAGAAGAAGGCCACGCTGGAGAGCAGCAAGGCTGAGACCGAGGCCGCCAAGGCGGAGCTGGTCAGCAAGGAGAATGAGCTGAACACCCAGCGCAGCCAGGCCAACGCCGTCATCCAGCAGCTGTCCGCCAACGAGAACGAGACGGAGGCCGCACTGGCAGATCTGGAGGCGGAGCAGGACGCCCTGTGGGCGGAGGCCCAGCGCCTCAGCGACCAACTGGTGGCCCAGCAGGCCGCCAACGGCCAGTCCACAGAGTCCAATCCAGGCGGCTACATCTGGCCGGTGAACAGCCGGTACATCACCTCCACCATGGGCGGACGGAACTCTCCCGGCGGTATCGGCTCCACCAACCACAAGGGTACGGACATCGGCCGGGTGGGTTACACCAGCTCCATCTACGCAGCCAAGTCCGGCACGGTCATCGTGTCCCAGTACAGCAGCTCCTACGGCAACTATGTGGTCATCTCCCACGGCAGCGGCAATACCACGCTGTATGCCCACATGTCCAGCCGGAAGGTGGAGGTGGGCCAGTATGTGAACCAGGGGGATGTGATCGGTATCACCGGATCCACCGGCAACTCCACCGGGCCGCACCTGCACTTTGAGGTGACGGAGAACGGTGTCCGGGTGAATCCCCTGAGCCACGGCGCGGAGCCGCGGATGGGCTATCTCAGTGGCTATACCCTCTCAGGAAGTGCATAAACTACGCTCCCGCCCCGTAGGATGGGGCGGGAGTGATTTTATGATCGGTATGATGACTTGGACGCCCCCTGCGGGCGGCGTCCGGCAAAAGAGCGTGGTTCTGGAGACGCGGGCCCTGCTCCACCTGCGGGTGGCCTGGGCGTCGGTGGCCAGGGGCCCCCGGACACCGGAGGCCCTGGTGCGGCGGCGGGTGCTGACGGCCGCCAAGCGGCTGCGGAAGGCCGGTGTCACCCGTCTGGTGGTGCCGGAGGCGTTTGCCTATGGGGAACAGCTGGAGAAGGTCGGTGTGGCGCCGGTGTCCACGCTGCCTCTGCGGCGGGCGCTGGCGGCGGATCTGGCACGGGCGGTCATGGCAGGGCGGAACCTCTCCGGCGGCAGCGCACGGCTGGCGGTGGCGGGAGACCAGCTCTCCGGCGAGCTGGTGCGGACCGTGACGGAGCTGGCGCTGGGAAACCGTTACGTGCTGCTGGATGTGCCCTACGGCGGCGACACCCTGGCCAATCAGCTGCGGCGGGAGTACGGCGTTTCCCTGCTGCTGTCCCCCACCCGGCAGCAGATGGAAGAGGCGGATGTGCTGGTGCTGTTTGCGGCCCGGACGGACCTGCGACGGCGGGACCCGGCAGTGCTGCGGCTGTATGATGAGGCGGCGCCTCTGCCGCCGCTGCTGCTGCCGCCGGTGCTGGAGGGCCAGATGCCCCCGGGCCTCTGCCGCCCTCAGCTGCTGGCCGTACTGGTGGAGAGCGGCGTCCTGCGGCCGGGGCAGATCACCGTGGGCACGGCGGAGAGCTGACACCGCAGAGAATTTTGCAAAACCGCAGGCGGCATCGCTTGACATTCTCAAATCCACACACTATAATACTACTCTATGATAATATAGCATCATTATGTGCAGGGGCGGCCGCATCGGCCGCCCTGCCAAAGGATAGGAGAGATACGGTCCACATGGAAAGAGAGTACAAGATGAGCGCGGCCCGCGCCCAGGAACTGCAGGAAGAGCTGAACTATTTGAAGACCACCCGGTCCGACGAGGTGGCGGAGCAGATCAAGGTGGCCCGGGGCTTCGGCGATTTGAGCGAGAACAGCGAGTACGACGAGGCAAAGAACGAGCAGGGCAAGCTGTATTCCCGCATCGCAGAGCTGGAGGAGATCCTGCAGCACGTGGTGATCGTGGACGAGAGCAACGCCCCCACCAACGTGGTGACCATCGGCTGCAAGGTGACGGTGGCGGACAAGAACGGCAACACCATGCCCGCCTACCGCATCGTGGGCTCTCAGGAGTCCGACCCCATGAACGGCATCATTTCCGAGGAGTCTCCCTTCGGCAAGGCCCTGGTCGGAGCCAAGGAGGGGGACACCGTCACGGTGGAGGCCCCCAGCGGCGCCATCGTCTACACAGTACAGAAGATCGAGCGGTAAAGGAGAGCGGACATGTCTGAACAGAAGACAACCCAGCAGCCGGAGCAGGAGCTGAGTGAGCAGCGCCGCGTCCGGCGGGAGAAGCTGGCGGCCCTTCAGGCCGCAGGCGAGGATCCCTTCCAGCAGACCCGGTTCGACTGGGACGCCACCTCTGCACAGATCAAGGAGCACTTTGACCAGATGGAGGGCAGGGCCGTGAAGGTGGCCGGCCGCCTGATGAGCAAGCGGGGCATGGGCAAGGTCAGCTTCTGTGACCTGCAGGACCGGGACGGCCGCATCCAGTTGTACGCCCGCCAGGACGAGATGGATGAGGCGGTCTATAAGAAGTTCAAGAAGTTCGACATCGGTGACATCGTGGGCGTCGAGGGTGAGGTGTTCCGCACCCAGCGGGGCGAGATGAGTGTCCGGGCCAAGAACATCACTCTGTTGAGCAAGGCGCTGCTGCCCCTGCCGGAGAAGTTCCACGGCCTGACAGATCTGGAGCTCCGGTACCGCCAGCGGTATGTGGATTTGATCGTGAACCCGGAGGTGAAGCGAAACTTCGTCATCCGGTCCAAGTTCATCAAGCACGTCCGGGACTTCCTGGATGAACGGGGCTATATGGAGGTGGAGACGCCGGTGCTGAACACCATTTCCGGCGGCGCCACTGCCCGGCCCTTCATCACCCACCACAACACTCTGGACATCGATATGTATATGCGTATCGCCACAGAGCTGCCCCTGAAGCGGCTGATTGTGGGCGGCCTGGACCGGGTGTATGAGATCGGCCGCATCTTCCGCAACGAGGGCATGGACCCCAAGCACAACCCGGAGTTTACCACTGTGGAGCTGTATCAGGCCTACACGGACTTCAACGGCATGATGGATCTGTTTGAGGACCTGCTGTCCTCTGCCGCCCAGAAGATCCTGGGCACCTATCAGGTGGAGTGGCAGGGCGAGCAGATCGACCTGACCCCCGGCTGGCCCCGGCTGACCATGCATGAGGCCGTGAAACAGTACACCGGCATCGACTTCATGGCTATCTCCTCTGATGAGGAGGCGGTGGCCGCTGCCAAGGCCATCGGCGTGGAGCTGCCGGAGACGGCGGACCCCACCTGGGGCAATGCCCTGTATGAGACCTTCGATCAGAAGGTGGAGGAGAAGCTGGTACAGCCCACCTTCATCACTATGCACCCGGTGGATGTGAGCCCTCTGGCCAAGCGTTCCCCGCAGGATCCCCGGCTGACGGAGCGGTTCGAGCTGTTCATCTGCCGCAGCGAGATGGGCAACGCCTTCTCCGAGCTGAACGACCCTATCGACCAGAAGCAGCGGTTCCAGAAGCAGGTGGAGCTGCGGGCCAAGGGCGACAGCGAGGCTGGCATGATGGACGAGGACTATATCAACGCCCTGGAGTACGGCCTGCCCCCCACCGGCGGCCTTGGAATCGGCATCGACCGCTGCGTCATGCTGCTGACCAACTCCGACACCATTCGGGAAGTCATTCTCTTCCCCACGATGAAGCCGCTGGAATGAGCGCATCCGGCCGGAGAGCCTGTGCTGGCAAACGTCCGGCTAAGGCCGGATTTGCGGAGAGCTGCAAATGGAGAAGTTGACCCGGCGGGGCCTTTGCCCCGGCGGAAAGAGGGGGAGTACGCCGCTGGCCGGCGTACTCCTCCGTCTGCTGTCAAGGCAAAAACCGCCGGCAGAAAAACGGAATCCTCTCCGGATATGCGCACCGGCTCTGGATTTAGAGCGGAATGTGTACGGCACCGGGGCGGTCGAACAGCGGACTTGAGAAGCAGAGGCACCTGCGCCGCAGGGGGAGGAGAGAGATTCCGGAGGCGATAAATGGGAGAGCACGAAGGCGGCACCCTTCCGGAGAAGACCGGATCCGGAGCTCCCACCTGGGCTCCGGGCTGTTGAATCTGTAACGGCCGGGCTGCAGCGGCCGGTGTTTTTTTATTTATAAGGTATGAAATTCCAGGGTGCTGTGAAAAAAATCGTTGACTTGAATCACAGAAGAGCTTATGCTATACTTGCTTTTGTATAAATCCCCACAGCGGTTTCCATGAAATTCCATGGACTGCGGCGGCCAAGGGCTGCCGAATGGGACCTTTCGCGCTCTATGTCCCACCGGG
>OFLZ01002194.1_pt1 | contig 9775 bp, 9 predicted proteins | sample 1541321 | NCBI WGS metagenome assembly OFLZ01 (sample SAMN04209223, study PRJEB22552) | human gut metagenome | biome: gut; material: feces | host: Homo sapiens | place: USA: Oklahoma | reverse complement strand
CCCATAGTAGTCCGAGACGTTAATGACGTTCACATGGCGAAGGGGAGCAGCTTATTTACTAATACGATATGAAAGGACGGTGCGAGAGGCATTGAGAAATCCAATCCAAGTATTAAGTAGTTTGACGGAAAAGTCAAAGAATGAATCTTACAGGTTTCAAAGATTATATCGGAATCTGTACAATCCAGAGTTCTATTGGCTTGCATATAAAAACATATATGCAAACACAGGCAGTATGACTGCCGGTGCAGATGGAACTACCATTGATGGCATGAGTGACGAAAGAATCCAAAGGATTATTGAATCCATGCGAGATAAAAGTTACCTGCCAAAACCTGCACGCAGGGAATATATTGCTAAGAAAAACAGTAATAAAAAGCGTCCGTTGGGAATCCAGTCGGGCAATGACAAACTGGTGCAGGAAGTAGTGAAGATGATTTTAGAAAGCATTTATGAGCCTGTGTTTAAGAAAACATCTCATGGGTTCAGACCAAACAAAAGCTGTCAGACAGCATTATACCAGATTCAGAAAACCTTTACGGGAACGAACTGGTTTGTTGAGGGCGATATACACGCCTGCTTCGACAGTTTTAATCACCACACAATCATCAGATTGCTGAGAAAACGTATTGATGATGAAATGTTTCTACAACTCATCTGGAAATTTCTAAAAGCAGGCTATATGGAGCAATGGACGTACAATCGGACATACAGCGGAGTACCGCAGGGTTCAGGTGTCAGTCCAGTGCTTGCAAATGTGTACCTTCACGAATTAGATAAATTTATGGAGGAATATGCACAGAAATATAACCGAGGAAAGAAGAAACAAATGAACTCCGACTACAAGAAAGTTGTCAAAAAGGCATCCTATTATAGATGTATGGGCAAAAAGAAGTGGGCGGATTTATCTCCAGAAGAACGCTGGGAACGCAATAAGCATTTGAAAACGCTTGAAAAGCAAGCACGACAACTAACTCCTACCGAACCTTTAGATGAGACGTATAAACGGATTCAGTACACCCGATACGCTGATGATTTCATCATTGGAGTAATTGGGAGCAAAGCGGACGCAGAACAGATGAAAGCTGACGTCGGCAGATTTCTCAGGGAAGAACTGGATTTGGAAATGTCCGAAACCAAAACCAAAGTTACGCATACAGGAGACAGAGCCAGATTTTTAGGCTATGACATTACGGTATCCAGAAGTCAGGATTTAAAGAAATCCGCAGGAGGATACAAAATCAGGAGCAATGCAGGAGTGGTGAAACTACTTGTACCCAGAGAAAAATGGGTGGGAAAGTTACTGGAATATCATGCAATCAAAATCAAGATTAACGAAAATGGAAAAGAAAGATTTGTAGCCCTACACAGGGGAAAACTGGTAAACCAAAGCGATATAGAGATTCTGGCAAGATATAATGCGGAAGTTCGTGGACTTTATAACTACTATGCCATAGCAAATGATTCTTTTAAGATAGGCAGATTCGCCAATCTTATGAAGTACAGTATGTACAAGACATTTGCCTGTAAGTATAAAACAAATGTTCACGAAATCAAGCGCAGATATTGTGTTGGAGGACTGTTTACAATCGCATACGATACCAGAGCAGGAAGGAAAACTACAACCTTTTACAGAGACGGGTTTAAGCGAAAAGAATCAGCTACGAAGTTTGACAATGTGAGCGAGCTTCCGCAGTTCTCAAAATACGCTAAAACCAACACTCTGAAACAGAGAGTGGAACGCCATACCTGTGAACTTTGTGGAAAGGATTGCAGAAATCTGGAAATCCATCAAGTAAAGAAACTAAAAGACTTAAAGGGCAATGCGGAGTGGGTACTCCTTATGCGCAAAAGGAGACGGAAAACTCTTGTGGTATGCCCTGAATGTCATAAACTGATTCATTCTTAATACCGTAAATATAATAAGCGGAAAGCCGTATACATCGAGAGGTGTACGTGCGGTTTGGGAGGGAGGGGATGCAAGTCCTGTAAAGGACAAGCTGAACCTTACCTCATGATACTTTTTTGTATCTTGGCGGTAACGAACAGAGCACCCACAAATACGTATCCGAGCTGCTGGGCAAAGAAACGATCGACACGCGCACGACCGGTGAGACCCGTGGGAGCCACGGCTCGTTCACACGTAATTATCAGCAGACCGGACGTGAGCTGATGACGCCGGATGAAGTGCGGCAGCTGGACAACAAGTACGCGCTGCTGTTCATCCGCGGTGAGCATCCGGTGTGTGATCCCAAGTACGACCTGCTGCGCCATCCGGCGTTGGCACTGACAGCGGACGGCAGGGCGAAGCCCTATGTGCCGCCGGTGCGTCACCCGATCCGTCCGGCCACAGCGGGAAAACACAACATGGAACCAGATATCGTGGACGGTATCCGGTTTGAATATTTCTATTCAGAATAAGCATAAGGAGAGATTTGTTATGATGAAACAATTTATGACCAAGGCCGCAGCGGCCTTAACAAGCCGGCAGGCGTATGAGCGCAGCCGCCGCGTATACCGCGTGGCGGTGCTGGCCATGTCGCTGGCCTGCGTTACCGTAGTGCCTGCCTTTGCAGCAGATCCGCTGGCGGCGATCAATAAACTGAGCGAGTTTATCTTTTCCATTATCAAGGGCGTTGGCCTTATCATTGCCGGTTGGGGCGTTGTGCAGCTCGGTATGTCCATCCAGTCGCATGACGCTTCCCAGCGCACGCAGGGTATGTTGTGCGTGGTTGGTGGTCTGCTCATCCTGTTTGCAAAGGATATCCTCGATCTGATCACCGGCGGCTGATAGGAGTTGATACAAACCTATGTGGGCATTAGACGTATTGGAGGGCGCGCTTGGTACATGGAACAGCTATATGGCGGAAATATGGAGCATCGTCACCGTTTCGCCCAAGGAGTTCCAAGGCGGTGCAGTATGGCCGGCAATGGAGCAGATATTCTCCATTTTGCAGGGTATTGGCTACGGCCTGCTGATCCTGTTTTTTGCGATGTCCTTTTTCAAACATACCGCCTCGTTCCGGGAGCTTCGGCACCCGGAACAGGTGTTCCGCCTGTTTATCCGGTTTGTCCTTGCGCAAACGGCAATTACGTATGCGCTGGATATTATCAATTTTATTTTTGAAATCACGGGCGGTATTACATCAGCCATCGCCACCAGAATGGGTGCGCTGAATGAGATCACGGCGCAGCTGCCGGATGAAATCAGGCAGGCAGCGGAAGAAGCCAATATTCTGGAGAGCGCGTTTGTCTCATTGGTAGGGCTACTGTTTTCCGGACTGGTGCTCTGTCTGTCATTGGCCATGATCTATCAGATTTACGGCAGATTTTTCCGTGTATATCTGTATGTTGCAATCGCACCGCTGCCACTCGCCGCGTTCGGCGGCGAGATGACCAGCCGGCACGGCAGGACATACATCCAAAGCTTTATCGCTGTGTGTCTGGAAGCTGCGATTGCTGTGATCGCCTGCATTATTTTCTCCCAGCTTTCCTCTTCCATTTTGCCGCCATCCGTATTTGGAGACGGGTCAATCGGGATGATGATAGGTTATATGGTTGGCGTGGGCTTCCAAATGACGGTACTGTTGGGCATCATTAAAATGGCAGACCACTTTGTAAAAGAAATGCTGGCCATATGACAGGAAGGAGTATAGGGTAAAATGCAATGTCCGGTTTATAAGGAAATACGAAATTACCGCGAGGGTGTATTCATGGGCCTGAGTATGCGGCAAACCGCGTGGGGGGCTGCTGCATTGATAGTAGCCGCAGTATCCAACTTTGTGCTGCGGCTATTTTTGGATAAGGAGCTGGCCAGTGCGCTGTGCGTTGTACTGGCGGCATTGCCTGCGGCAGTAGGCTTCCTGCAATATCACGGGCTGAATTTTGAACAGTTTGCGGCGGCGTGGCTGCGTACCATGTTCCGCCATAACGGTTGGTATACATACCGCGCGGTGTGCCTGTTTGATGTGCTGCATCAGGCGGCAGAGGAAGAACGCAGGCAGCGGAGCAAGAAAAACAAGCGGAACGGAAATCGGAAGGATGACAAAAAGCATGTTAAAAAGAAAAAATAAAGCACCGGCTTATGTTAAGCCGGTGCGTCTGCCGCGCAGCGTGCAGCAGACGATCCCGATCCGGCGCGTGTACGGTAATGCCATCTGGCAGCTATGTACCGGGGAGTACAGCAAGTCGTGGTCATTCAGCGATATCAATTACGCCGTGGCCAGTACGGAGGATCAGACGGCGATTCTGGATTCTTGGGGACGTGTGCTGAACAGCCTTGCAGCGGACAGCCGCCTGAAAATCACCTTGGCCAACCGTATGCTGAATCAGGACAGCCTGTCCGGCTCGCTGTTCCTGAAAAAGTGTGAAGATGGTCTGGACAAATACCGTGCGGAATTAAACCGTGTGCTGCTGCACAAAGCAAAGGGCAGCAATGGCATCATACGGGAGAAGTACCTGACCCTGTCGGCCAAACGTAAGAATATCGAAGAAGCGGAGATGTTCTTCCAGCGCGCAGGAAAGGGCTTGTCCCTTGGTATGCAGCGCCTGTCCTCTGCGATCCATCCGCTGGAGCACACGGAGCGTTTCCGTGTGCTGCACGATTTTTTCCGTCCGGGACACCGTATGTCACGCGCGGATATTTACAGCCTGATGCAGAGTGGCAGGCACTTTGCAGATGTGTTCTGCCCCTTGGCCATGCGGTTTTATCCGGATCACATTGAAACCGATCAGGGGTATGCGCGGGTGCTCTTTATCGAAGAGTATGCATCCATGCTGTCTGATGAGCTGGTGCATGACCTGATGGAGCTGCCGCGTCAGATGATGCTGTCCATTGATGTGACGCCGATGCACACGCATGACACCGTGAAAATGCTGGAGATGCTGGATATGCGCGTGGGGGCGGATATCACGCGCTGGCAGCAGCGGCAGAACAATAACAACAACTTCTCGGCAGAGATCCCGTATGAATTCAAGCAGATGCGGGAAATGGTGGAGTGTTACCGTGACGAAACCACGCAGAATGACCAGCGTGTGATGATGACAACGACCACCATCGTGCATATGGCGGACAGTCTGGAGCAGCTGAATGCGGATACCGAAGCGCTGAGGGCTACGGCGGGCGGGTACGGCTGTGAATTGTCTGTGCTGAAATACCAGCAGGATATTGGGTTGGATACCGCGTTGCCGTATGGCCTGCGCCCGGTCACGCAGCAGCGCACCCTGCTGACCAAAAGCGCGTCCATCCTCACGCCGTTTTCCGCGCAGGATATCCAGCAGACCGGCGGGATCTGCTATGGCAACAATGCGGTATCCGGCAATATGATTCTGGCCAACCGTGCCAACCTGCTTAACGGCAACGGCATCCGGTTGGGCGTTCCCGGTGCAGGCAAATCCATGAGCGCCAAGCTGGAGATCGCGCAGGTGCTGTTATCCACCAATGATGATATCCTGATCTTAGATCCCGAAAACGAGTTTACACCAATGGTGGGCGCGTTCGGCGGCACCATGATCGATATTTCCGCATCATCCGCTGTGCGCATCAACGCACTGGATATGGAAAAGGGCTATGCGGACGATGAAAGCAAAAACCCGCTGGCGGATAAATCCGAGTTCATTATTTCCCTGTTTGAGCAGATCATGGATAATGCGGTCAATGCCAAGCACCGTTCGATTGTAGACCGCTGTGTGCAGTATCTGTATGAGGATTACATTGCGGGCGGCTATCAGGGTAAAATGCCCACCCTGACCGATCTGCATAAGATCCTACGGGAGCAGGAGGAGGATGAAGCGCAGGAGCTGGCGCTGTCTGCGGAGCTGTTTATCACCGGCTCGCTGGGTATCTTTGCACAGGAGACCAATGTGCAGCAGGAAAACCGGCTGACCTCGTATAATATCCTCGATTTGGGCGAGCAGCTGATGCCGCTGGGTATGTTGGTCATCATGGAGAGTATCTATAACCGTGTGCTGCAGAACTGGCGCAGCGGCAGGCGCACATGGGTATTTGTAGACGAGTTCTCGATCTTCTTCCGCTATGAATTTGCGACCAGCTACTTCCTGAAAATGTGGAAACGGCTGCGTAAGCGCAATGCGTACATGACCGGCATCACGCAGAACGTAGGTGAGATGCTGGAGAGCAAGGACGCACGCTGGCTGTTTGCAAACAGTGAATTTATTATCATGCTGTCTCAGTCTGCGTCTGACCGCGCGGCTCTGGCCAAGCTGCTGAATATTTCGGATGCGCAGCTGTCCTATGTGGAAAACGCAGAACCCGGCTGTGGCCTGATGAAATACGGCAGTGCGTTTATTCCATTTGATAATGATTTCCCCAAAGACACCGAATTGTACCGGCTGATGACCACCAAGCCGGGTGAATGGAAGTAACGCCTATGGCTACATATAAATTTCGGTCCCCGGCAGAGCGAAAGAAACTGGGCGTATACGGCGGCGCTGGTAAGAATGGTACGGCGTCGGGCGGCACAGCATCGGACAGCGCCGCCCGTTCGGGGTATGGCCGTACAGCGTCGGACAGCGCCGGACGGTCGGTGTACGGCAGCACCACACGGATGGGTGCAGAGCAGCAGGGACGGATGCAGCGCGATATAAAACGCGTACAAAAAAGTGCGAAAAAAGCAAAAAACAAAAAGCGCATCATAAAAATATACTTAGCGCGCCGTCTGGTTAAAAAGCTGAAGGACAAGCAGCAGCAGGCCATGCAGACCGGACAAGGCGCGCAGCGGGCAGATGCAGAAGCGGTAAATCAGGCAGTAGACAGGATGACCAGCAGTGCATCGCAAAGCGCGATGCTGACAGCACATGCTGTGCGGAAGTATAGCGGGAAAGCGGCGCGCGCGGTATATGGCGCGGCAAAAGAGCGTGTGGAAAACCATGCAATCGCAAAGTCGGTGCGCCGTGTGGTGCGCAAGCAGCGCAGGCCGGACGGCACCGTGCGCAAATCCTTCCGTTATGAAGCAATGTCTGCGCGGGATGTCCGCCGTGCGAAACTGAAAAAACGGCAGCGGTATGAGATGAAGCGCCGCACACAGTCCGGCCACATGAGACAGGCGGCAAAGCGTCAGGCAAACGCCGGGAAAGCGGCGGCGTCCGAAATCTACGGGGTGGGCCGTAAAAAGACGGCGCTGATCTATAAGCCCAATGTGCAGCCCGGTGCAGCGGCCCGTGTGCCGCTGCGCGGTCAGGGGGCGGCGCAGCATATGATAGCTGCACCGCGAAACGGCGCAGGGGCGGCGTCTTACAAACGCCGCGCCAAGGCCGGTGCAGTACGCAGGCTCCGGAACAGGATGCTGCAGCGGTCCGGCGGACAGGCGGTGGGCGGTGCAGCGCAGGCCGCTGCCGGCACGGCGGGGCATGGTGTGGTGCACGCTGCACGATCTGCGTTGGGCAAGCTGGCGGCTGTTTCCAAGGGGAAGCTGCTGGCAGCGGCGGTGGTTGCCCTGCTGTTTGTGTGCATGATCACCGCGCCGGTCAGCGTAATAGCGTCTGCGCTTGGCATTTTGTTTGCCGATGAAAATACAGCGTCCTCTGCAGGACGGGGGCTGGTAACGGTAAAGACCGCGTATCTCAACGCACAGTTTGACTGGTCTGAACGTGCGCTCAGCGGGGTACGGTATGACCGTGTGGTATATGAGGGCAGCTATGCGCAGGACGTGGATGTGCTGGCGGTATTCGCCGTGAAAACCACGGAGCTGGACGGTATGGACGTGATTGAAATGGATCGGGACAAGCAGGATGCACTGAAAAAGGTCTATCGTGAAATGAATCCATACAACCGGTGGATCGAGGTGGTGGATAAGGTGCGCATCCTGCATATCGAGGTGAACGGCATGACGGCGGAGGAAGCCGCCCGCAGCTATCATTTTAACCGGTCTCAGATGAACATGCTGCGGGAATTGCTGGACGAGTACCGAGGCGATCTGCAGAAGCTGCTGGAGGATATTTTCGGCGCACCGGCAGTAAACTTAGATCCTGCTGTCCTGGCCTTGCAGGCATTGGTTGAAAAGTACGCGAAAAAATACGGCATATCCGATTACGTTGGGACGCTGTTGGCCATCATCCAAGTAGAGAGCGGCGGACGGCTGGAGGACGTGATGCAGTCATCCGAATCTATGGGTCTGCCGCCGAACTCGCTGGGCAAGGAGGAATCCGTAAATCAGGGCTGCAAGTATTTTTCTGAGCTGGTGGCCAAAGCGAAGCGCCTTGGGTGCGATGGTGACGCGGTGATACAGGCGTACAACTATGGCTCCGGTTTTCTGGACTATGTTGCCCGGAACGGGAAGAAATACAGCTTTGAACTGGCGGAAGCGTTTGCAAAGGATAAGTCCGGCGGGGTACGCGTGACGTATAAAAATCCGATATCCATCCCCAAAAACGGCGGCTGGCGATACAATTACGGCAATATGTTCTATGTGCTGCTGGTGCAGCAGTACACGGGCGGTGCGGCATACGGAAGTGAAACCTATCAGGCGCTGATGAAGGAAGCGAAAAAATACATCGGTATGCCGTATGTGTTCGGCGGCTCCACGCCGCAGACCTCGTTTGACTGTTCCGGTTATATCTGCTGGGTATACACCCATTCCGGGGTGTATAATCTGCCGCGTACCACTGCTTACGGTATTTACCGGCAGTGCACGCCGGTTTCCGCAGCGCAGGCGCAGCCGGGCGATCTGGTGTTCTTTGAAAAAACATACAACTGCCCGGAGCCGGTATCCCATATTGGGATCTATGTGGGCAACGGAAAAATGCTGCACTGCGGAGATCCCATCGGTTATGCGGATATCTACAACCCGTACTGGAAAAGCCACTTGTACGGCTTCGGCAGGCTTGGCAGCGGCGGGAAATAAGCTGGTTAAAAAGAAAAAAGTGTGTTACAGGAAACAAGATTGAGATTAACAACATTTCAGCACATAGATAAAGCGCTCGTCGTTCACAGCATAGACTGTGAGCGGCGGGCGCTCTTTTTGTGTCCCAATGGAACACATTGTTTCATCTTAACAAATAAATGAAATCGGGGTATCCCTCGTCCAGTCACAGTATTTCATACACGAGGTATTGCAGCATTTCGGCAGTCGGAAAAAAGGTGGAATTTGTTGCTTTTTCTTGACTACCACGCATAAACGTGGTATAATATAAACATACCAAACGAAAGGAGGTTAACCGGTGAAGAGGAAGCCGAAAAAGAAAAGGCTATCAACCAAAGACACATTGGAACTGATAATCGAAGCTGTTTTTGCACTAGCCGCTTTGATTACAGCAATGAAGTCTTAGTCGATAGCCAAGGACGGAGGGCGAAAGCCCTCCCCTTCCTCTTATTTTATCCTATTCAACCGGATAAAACAATATGAAAATCAGAAAAATTTTCGTTTTGATGTTAGTTTTCAACCTAATCGCAGCTATTTCGTGTGATTGGAAACCCACAAATAAGACGCTGGTTATTATTAACGCGCTGGTTGTGCTGGCTCTTGTGATGCGTAAAGCGGTGCGACGGAAGGAATGATAAATATATGTTGATGCTCAAAGAACTGCGCAGCAAAGCCGGACTATCACAAGCGCAGCTTTCCCAACTGGCAGGAATACCACGCCGTACAATAGAAGATATCGAGCGGAGGGGCGATTGCCGAATATCAACTGCACGCGCAATTTGTGACGTACTGGGTGTTTCTCTGGATGAATTTTATACAACGGATAGTGAAGAAGCGGAGAATATGGACTAAAATTTTAATAAAAGCAAAAAACACCGGTACAGGGCTGTGATGCT
>OFLZ01002192.1_pt1 | contig 9782 bp, 6 predicted proteins | sample 1541321 | NCBI WGS metagenome assembly OFLZ01 (sample SAMN04209223, study PRJEB22552) | human gut metagenome | biome: gut; material: feces | host: Homo sapiens | place: USA: Oklahoma | reverse complement strand
ACGCCGCCCTCATTCAGGCGAAATCTCCCACAAATTGTAACGCACATCTTACAGAGAGCATTTTTCAAACACGCTCTAAAGAAAAGAGGTTATTATGAGAAAATTCATGTGGAAAAAAGCTGCGGCTGCAGCAATGACTGCAACGATTTTAGCAACGAGCGCAACGGTTCTCCAAGCTGCTGCACCACCAGACGGATATACGAATGCACAGGATACCGTAGAGGCTTACGGTGGAGCCTACAGCAATTGGATGACAAAATGGAACAGTACAATCAGTAAAGATAGAGAGCAGATTTCTCTTTCTCCAGGAAGTGATAACAGTTCTGTAAATTTCGCATGGTATACAAAAAAATCTGCCGGTGTACAGAAGTTAAAAATCGCGGAAAATAAAAGACTGACAAATGCAAAGGTATATGAGGCAGAGCAGACAAAGGCAGTTACTGATAAAGATGAGACAGAATATGTTTCAAATAAAGTAATAGCAACGGATTTAAAGGCTAACACAACCTATTATTACAGTTATCAGAAAGATGGACAGTGGACTGCACCAGAAAAATATACAACAGATAATGGCAGTAAGTTCAGTTTTATTTTTGTAGGTGACCCTCAGATTGGTTCCTCAAATGAATTAAAAGGAGCAGCTACAGAAGAGTTTTATAATGCACAGTCTGCTGCAGTGGCAAATGATGCATTTAACTGGAATACTACATTGAATCAGGCAATGGAAAAGACAGGTAATAAAGCAAGTTTTGTTTTGTCTTCCGGTGACCAGATTCAGAGTACAAAGAAAAAGTCTCCGAATAAGGCAGCGTGGGGAAGTGAAATCGAATACAGTGGATATTTAAGCCCGGATGTATTAAAGAATCTTCCGGTAGCAACTACTGTAGGTAATCATGATGCAGATAATGCAAACTACACCTATCATTTTAATACAGCAAATGCCAGTGAACTTGGTTCAAATGGAAAGGTAGGCGGTGACTATTGGTTTAAACATGATAATGCTTTATTTATTATGTTAAATACACAGGACACCAATGTAGAAGAACATAGACAGTTTATCGAGCAGACGGTAGCAGCAAATAAAGATTGCAAGTGGAGAATCGTTACGCTCCATCAGGATATTTATGGTTCTGCAGAACATTCCAATGAGCCTGAAATCACAAATTTAAGATATCAGCTTGCACCAATTTTTGAAGATAACAAAGTAGATGTTGTTCTTACCGGACATGATCATGCTTACTCCCGTACACAGATTTTAAAAGGCGGACATAAAACAACAGAATATACAGATGATGAATTTGATCCAATGTTAGATGAAGATATGGATGCAGGAGAGAATCCAGATACGGTATATACAGCAAAAGAAAATATTAAAGCAGACACGACAGATCCATCTCAAAAAGCATATCTTAATTACTTAAATCAGGTGATGGATAAAGATGCGATTCAGCAGGTAACAAAGAAGGGTACAACCGTATTTAATCCAACGGGTATTCTTTACATGACAGCAGGTTCTTCATCAGGTAGTAAATACTATGACTTAGTGCCAAGACAGCAGAGCTATATCGCAAACCGCTGGCAGCAGGATGTACCTACATATTCCGTAATTGATATTACAGATACAACATTTACGATTAATACCTACCGTACAGACACAGAAGAAAAGATTGACGAGACATTCAGTATTGCAAAAGTAAATGAATCTGATAATAAAAATCAGACGGATAATACACAGACAGATAATAAAAAACAGCCAACAACAGCAAAGAAAAATACAACAAAACCGGTTGAAAAAGCAGTTGCTCCAAAGAAGACAGTTGTTAAAAAAGTAAAAGCTCTTGGCAAAAAGAAAATCAAAATAACAGTTAAAAAATCTTCTGAACAGGTAAGCGGATATGAAGTTATCTTATCCACAAAGAAGAACTTCAAAAATGCAAAGAAAATAACAACAAAGAAAAATGTAGTAACAGTGAAAAAATTAAAAGCTGGCAAGAAATATTTCGTAAAAGTACGTGCCTTCAAGAAGGTGGGTAACAAAAAAATTTACGGAAATTACAGCACAGTGAAAAAAGTTATTGTAAAGAAGTAGCTGTAAAGAAGTAACATCAAAAAAGCAACAGTGAAAAAGTAACAGTAAAGAAATAACAGGAGATCTTATGTCAGAAGAATTAAAGAAAACTGACATAAAAAAGATTGCAGGAAGGGGATGCCTGATTGTAGCGGGCATCCTGTTTCTCATTTTTTTATGCCGGTATAATCAGATAAAAAAAGAATCCCTATATGATACGGAAGGGCGGACATTTGCCAAAGCTACTGTAATGAACGTCTTACAGGACAACGAAACCAAAGACGGAATTTACATTGGAAGGCAGCTTGTAAAATTAAAAATCACTTCTGGAAAATGGAAAGGAAAAACAATGGAAGCAGACAGCTCTTCTGCATATTTATACGGAGCACATTGCAAAAAAGGCAGTAAAGTTATCGCATTAGTAAGTGAGGCAAATGGTTCATTTTCTGCTTCAGTTTATAGTGTTGACAGAGAGATGCAGGTCTATCTGATTATCGCGATTTTTCTGTTAACTCTAATTATTATCGGAGGAAAACAGGGATTTGCATCAGTGATTGGGCTGGCATTTACCGCGATATGCATTCTGTTCTTATTTTTACCGATGATTTATAAAGGACATTCTCCAATCCTTTCTGCAGTATTTGTTGTTGCGTTAACGACAATCGTGACAATGTATTTAGTCGGTGGAGTCTCTGGTAAAACCGCTGTGGCAATTATCGGAACAATTTCCGGAGTATTGATATCAGCCCTTTTTGCATTCCTGTTTTGTAAAATGACAGATATCAGCGGTTATAATGTATCATCCATCGAGAGTCTTATCTACGTAAGAGACCAGACGGGAATAGACGTAGGCCAGCTTTTATTTGCAGGAATTTTAATTGCATCATTAGGAGCAGTCATGGATGTAGCAATGTCCATTTCTTCAACAATAGAAGAAATATCCTACCAGAATCCAGAATTAGGAGTAAAAGGTTTGTTTTTTTCAGGAATGCGTGTTGGAAAAGATATGATGGGAACCATGTCAAATACATTAATCCTTGCCTTTGCAGGCGGTTCCATTAACACACTTGTATTTATTTATGCATACAATTACGAATATTTACAAATGATTAATATGTTTGATATAGGGATTGAAATCATACAGGGAGTAGCCTCAAGTATGGGAGTCATCCTGACGGTACCAATTTGTTCACTTTTGGCAGCATGTGTACAGGGAAAAATAGAATTTCCCTCCCCAGCCAAAGCACAGCCCCCGAAGAGAGTCTAGCCCCTATATTTGTGGCCTCGGAGCAAGGTTTGGATACGAGCGTGTATAAGCGAGTATTCAAACCGCAGCGACTAAAGTCACAAATATAGGTTCTTTTATTTACTGTGAGCGTCTCCTTTGCCTGCGGCAAATCAGAATTTCGCTATCTTAAAGCGAAGGGCTTCCTCACTTGTTTGTGCCAGTATTTTTATCGCTTCTTCAGGATAAGCCCCAACAGCAGTTTCTCCCGTTAACATGAGAGAAGAAGCCCCATCTAAGACTGCCTGAAAGATATCCGTTACTTCTGCTCTGGTTGGTACAGGATTTTGCTCCATCGAGGCGAGCATCTGGGTTACGACCATGAATGGTTTCTTTGCACGCAGACAGGTCATGGCGATTCGTTTCTGGATGGCGGGAAGTTTTGGCAGAGGAATGGCATTTCCGAGATCACCTCTTGCTATAACAATTTCATCACAGAAAGGCAGGAGAGAAGGCAGATTTTCTACACCTTCTAACGACTCTATCTTTGCAAAGATGCGTATATAATCCATACCGTCGGCACACAGTTCCTTTCGGAGAGTGATTAAATCATCAGCATTTCTTACAAAAGGAAGCATAACACCGGTAACGTGATATTTTCTGAGTAATTTCAGATTTTGTTTATCTGTTTCAGTGAGTACAGGCAGAGGAACGGTAACATCCTTTATTGCAATACTTTTTCTTGAAGTCAGTTCACCGCCTTTTTTGACTTTGGCACAGAAAATATCTTCTTCTAAAGGTGCCGATAATTCTAATACAATTTTTCCATCGTTTAATTTTACTTCCTGTCCTTCATCGAAATAAGAAAAAAGAATATCAGGACATGGAATAATAGAAAGTTCATCTTCTCCAGCTATGATTCGTGAAAATATAGCGGAGTTTTCTTTTCTTTTATCAAATGATTTTTCTGATACAAGAAAAATAAGATCATTCTCGGAAAGGGAGAGTGGAATATCCAGAGTTCCGATGCGAAGTTCAGGACCCTGTAAATCAACAAGAAGTTCAGGAACGATGTGCAGACGTTCGGAAACTTCGTAATATTGCTGCAGCCAGTCTTTACAGTCATCAAGATTGCTGTGGGAAAGATTAAGGCGCATTCCGGTCATGCCAGATAAAAACATTGTGCGGATTTTTTCTTTTGTGGCACAGGCAGGACCAAGAGTTCCGTATAAATGAAGAGAATGTTTCATAATAAAACCTCCAGAAATAATTTATTGTAATTATAGATGTAACTACTGCTTCATCCATTTGGTTTCTAAAAGTATTATTGAATATAATTTTGCCAGTTTACCTTGTACATCTTTTATTGTGAACTGTCAAATCATTATTCATAAACTGTTATTACTGAATGAATATTACACTACGGACACTTAAAAAAGAGGAAAGTATTGAGATATAGTGTAGTTGTATAGCGTAGTAATTGCATTTTATAATGATGGGTTTTTTATAGTAATTGTGGAATTACTATAGTCACAGCTTAACTTTAAAAAAACTTCTCAAAAATCTAAATCTATTGTATCATGATTTATAGAGAATGGAGGAACTTTTTATGAGATGGAAGCTGACTACGTTGATTGAAAATCATGTGGATAAAGAGGAAAGATATATGTGTGAGCATGGTCTTGCTATTTTGATTGAAAGTGAGAATCAAGAGGAACAGGTTTGCCTGTTAATGGACACAGGGCAGAGTGGAATATTTTATGAAAATGCAGCGAAAATGGGGATTTCTCTTGAAAATTTAAGTGCATTATTAATTAGCCATGCCCATTATGATCATGCTGGTGGTGTGAAAAGACTCATAGAAGAAGAGACAATCAGAAAAATATATGTGGGAAAAGATTTTTTTCAGGGAAAATATTATGAGAAAAACGATGGAACGATGAAAGATATTGGGATTGCATTTTCCAAGGAAGAATTAGAGAAAAAAGGAATAACCGTTTGTGAGGTAAAAGAAGATATGCAAATGATTTTTCCGGGAGTAACATTATATCGTAACTTTGAGCGCATTGTAGGATATGAACAGTTAAATCCTCGTTTTTTTGTAAAAAAAGAAGACAAGGAAATTGTTGCTGATTGCTTTGCAGAAAGCTTTTTTCAAACACACTCTGGAACAGAGGAAGGAATGACTGCGTACAGTACCGATTGTTCTTCTGATGAATTGAGCGTGAAGCCGGCAATAGAAAAAGTAATATCTGAATATACGAAGGATTCTTTCACAGACGAAATTGCCGTAGCATTAGATACCGAGCAAGGCATTGTCGTTATAGTGGGATGTTCTCATCCGGGCATTATGAATATTCTTAGAACAATTGAAAAGAGAAGTGGTAAAAAGATTTGCGGAGTTGTCGGAGGAACCCATTTGATGGAAGCTGACGGAGAGCGGCTTAGAAAGACAATAGATGACTTAAAAGAAATGAATATAAATTTTATTGCCGTTTCCCATTGTACGGGAGAGGACAATTTAGAAGCGATAAAAAATAACTTTGGAGAAAAATTTATTTTTAACTGCACAGGAAATGTAATCAGGTTTTAATAAAATTTCAGAAAAAAGGTTTCTTTGACTGAGTAAGGGTTACCATGTGATTTACAATAGAAATTTATTTAAAATTTATATCATACTGAAAAAGTAGAAAAAATTTAAAAATACCTATTGACAATTGAGCACTCGTTCAACTATAATAAGGACAGTTGAACAAGTATTCAATTATTTGTTTGATGAAGGAGGAAGTTATGGGAACGAAAAAGAGCGATTGTGTGGCAATGTTTCCTGAAAGTATTGAAAAGGTACAGAAGAGTATGCCGAAAGACTGCGAGATTGATAAGGTAGTATCCTTTTTTAAAGTTTTAGCAGATGACACAAGAATACGGATTCTGTATGCACTAAAGGAGCAGGAGATGTGTGCCGGTGATATTGCAGTTTTCCTTGACATGACTAAGTCTGCAGTTTCCCACCAGCTTGCCGTAATGCGTAAGATGCATCAGGTAAGAGCAAGACGGGAAGGAAAAAATGTTTTTTATTCACTGGATGACCAGCATATTGTAGATATTATGGAAGAAGCATTAATACATATGACACATACCGATTCCTAGAGAGTGTTTCAAACACGCTCTAGAGCATGTAGATTACTTGTTGTTTTTCAACATGTACTGGGGTAATTCTATAATATCAAAAAGAGAGGTATCACAATGCAGAGAAAAGTATATATTCTTGAGAACCTTGATTGTGCAAACTGTGCAGCCAAGATTGAGAGAAAGCTTAGTAAGCTGCCGGAGCTTAGCGATGTATCCGTTACATTTGCAACCAAGCAGCTTCGATTTGCAGCAGAAGATCCGGAAGCGGTTCTGCCAAAAATCAGAGAGACAATTCAGTCTATGGAACCAGATGTAGAAGTTGTTGAGAGAACCCGCAGCAGACGTAAAGCAGAAGGAACTCACAATCATGAACATCATCACCATGAACATGGAGAAGAGTGTGGATGTGGCCATGACCACCACGACCATGATCATGACCATGAGGGACACGAGCATCATCATCACCATCATGAGCATGGAGAAGAGTGTGGATGCGGCCATGACCACCACGACCATGATCATGACCATGAGGACCATGATCATCATCACCATCATGAACATGGAGAAGAGTGCGGATGCGGCCATGACCACCACGACCATGATCATGACCACGAGGAACACGAGCATCATCACCACCATCATGAACATGGAGAAGAGTGTGGATGTGGCCATGACCATCACAATCATGAGCATCACCATCATCACGATCACGGTCCGGCAAAACCACAGGCAACTCGTTCACACACACATTTTCAGGTAGATCATCATCAGGTAGAAGGACATCCGGAAGGCTGTCAGTGTGAGCAGTGTAATTCCTATGTAGAATATTGTGATGTTTGTGGAGAGAGCCTTGCAAAATGTAACTGTCATATGCCAGATGAAGATTTGGAGAAGAAAGTATATATTTTAGAGGGAATCGACTGTGCGAATTGTGCAGCAAAGATTGAGGCGAAGATTCGTCAGATGCCGGAAGTTGGATTCGCATCAGTGGCATTTGCAACAAAGCAGCTTCGAGTTTCAGCAAATAATCAGGCAGAGTTACTTCCAAAGATGCAGGCAGTTGTAGATTCTATTGAAGATGGAGTAACAATTGTTCCAAGACAGCGTAAGAAGCTAAGCGGCATTTCCAATACAAAGGTATATATTTTAGAAGGTCTTGACTGTGCAAACTGTGCAGCAAAGATCGAAGCAAAGTTAAGAACATTAAATGGTGTGGATGACCTGACAATTACTTATGCAACGAAGCAGATGAAACTTTCTGCTAAGAATCCAGACCAGATGATTCCGATGATTAAAGAGACAATTGATGCAATGGAAGATGGAATCACAATTGTTCCAAAAGACAATAAAGTGATAAAATCTGAAGAAGCAGGAGAGAAGAAGTTCTCTTTTAACAATCCTCTTGTAAGCATCGGCGTGGGAGCAGTTATTTTCATCATTGGTGAAATTCTTGAACATGTGGGAAATGTACCAACCATTCCAATGTTTGCCCTGTTTCTGATTGCTTATTTAGTTCTTGGCGGCAAGGTATTAATCACAGCTGGAAAGAATATCATGAAAGGTCAGGTATTTGATGAGAACTTCCTTATGTGTATTGCAACAATTGGTGCGTTCTGTATTCAGGAATTCCCGGAAGCAGTAGGCGTAATGCTTTTCTATCGTATCGGTGAGTATTTTGAAGAAAAAGCAACCGAGCAGAGCCGTACTCAGATTATGGAAGCGGTTGACTTAAGACCAGAAGTTGTTAATCTTGTCATTGGAAATGATGTCCGTATTATTGATGCGGAAGAAGCAAATGTAGGAGATATCCTTTTAGTCCGTCCGGGTGACCGTATTCCATTAGATGGTGTTATCATTGATGGAGAGAGCCGTATTGATACTTCACCAGTTACCGGTGAGCCAGTACCTGTTATGGCAAAGGCAGGGGACAACATCGTTTCCGGATGTGTGAATACATCTGGACAGTTAAAGATTCGTGTAGAAAAAATTCTTGAAGAATCTATGGTAACAAGAATTCTTGACTCTGTGGAAAATGCAGCGGCAAGTAAACCAAACATTGATAAATTTATTACTCGTTTTGCAAGAGTATACACACCATTCGTTGTATTCTTCGCATTATTTGTAGCAGTAGTACTTCCATTTATTTTACCAGATTCCCTGAACTGGCATTTCTTCGTAGACAGTGCCTATACAGGAACAGTAAATACGATTCATGGAACAAGCGGAACCGCATCTATTTACACAGCGCTGACATTCTTAGTTATCAGTTGTCCATGTGCGTTAGTATTAAGTGTACCGCTGGCATTCTTCTCTGGAATCGGAGCAGGCTCTAAGAAAGGAATCCTTTTCAAAGGTGGAATTGCAATTGAAAGCCTGAAAAATGTAAAAGCAATCGTAATGGATAAGACTGGAACAATCACAAAGGGTAACTTTGTTGTTCAGAAAGCCAATCCAGCAGGAAATGCAATGACTGCCAATGATTTATTAGCGATCAGTGCAAGCTGTGAATTATCTTCTACACATCCAATCGGAAATAGCATCGTAGAAGCAGCCGAAGAAAAGGGACTTTCTATCGAAAGACCATCGAAAGTAGAAGAAATTGCCGGACATGGTATTCGTGCAGAAATTAGCAGAGGTGTTGTTCTCTGTGGTAACAGAAAGCTTATGGATGCACAGAACGTAGACTTAAGTGCATACCAGAAAGAAAACTTTGGTACAGAAGTACTTGTTGCCTTAAATGGCAAATTTGTTGGAAATATCGTCATTTCCGATACAGTAAAAGACGATGCCAAAGATGCAATCGCCGCTGTAAAGAAACAGGGAATTATTACAGCAATGCTTACGGGTGATGCACAGGAAAGTGCAGATGCTGTAGCAAAAGAAACCGGAATTGATGAAGTACACGCAAAACTGCTTCCACAGGACAAATTATCTGAATTGAAGAAAATCAGAGAAAATCATGGAGCGGTTATGTTTGTCGGAGACGGTATCAACGATGCACCGGTACTTGCCGGAGCTGATGTTGGAGCAGCTATGGGAAGCGGCGCAGACGCAGCAATCGAAGCAGCAGATGTCGTATTCATGAACTCCGAAATGAAAGCCATCCCAGAAGCCGTCGGCATTGCCAAAATGACAAATAGTATTTCATGGCAGAACGTTGTATTTGCACTTGCAATCAAAATCATCGTTATGATTATGGGTCTGTTTGGATTCGCAAATATGTGGATTGCGGTATTTGCTGATACAGGAGTATCGGTATTGTGCCTGCTCAACTCCATCAGAATCCTGCATAGAAAATAGGAATTTGCCGGGGTGAGTAAACAGACGAAGTCTGAGAATCAAATCATCTATATTTGT
>OFLZ01002182.1_pt1 | contig 9815 bp, 6 predicted proteins | sample 1541321 | NCBI WGS metagenome assembly OFLZ01 (sample SAMN04209223, study PRJEB22552) | human gut metagenome | biome: gut; material: feces | host: Homo sapiens | place: USA: Oklahoma | reverse complement strand
CATACCAGACTCGAAACCATACGCCCCATCCTGAGAATGATAGAGGCAAGCGCCGCCATCTATGCCGACAAGGAAAACCAGTTTCGCGAAAGCATTGCCCAGAACCTACTTCAGATATTCTTCCTGGATACTTATGATAAGGTACAGAGATATTTCACGAAGGAACAACTGGAGGGAGGCAACCGGAAAGGACAGCTGTTCAAAAAGTTCATCCACCTGGTACATACCAATTGTACCATGCAACGGGATGTAGCCTTTTATGCCGAGCAACTTTGTATTTCTACACGCTACCTTTCCGCTATTACTAAAGAGGTAGGCCAGATTTCCGCTAAAGAAATCATCGATGAGTTTCTCACACTGGAAATCAAAGTCGCCCTACAATCCACCAATCTCTCACTAAAAGAGATAGCCGACCGGTATAATTTTCCCGACCAGTCGTTCTTCGGACGGTACTTCAAGAAGCATACGGGAATGTCACCGAAAGAATACAGAGCAAAAAGAATATAATAGATAGAAAACAATTGCATTGACGCAAATCAACAATAAATAAACGCATACTGACGCATATCAACAAACACAAACGGTTTACATTTGCAGTGAACAATTAAAAAGCGAACCGCAAATTTAATACCGTATGCTGAAAGTACTGCTATTATCCGATTTTACCAGCGCGTACAGCCGCCTTTTATTAAAAGGTTTCCTGCGATATTCCATGGAAGTGGGCAACTGGCGCTTTTATCGAATTCCATTGAGCCGTGAAGACTTCAATGACGAAAAAGCAATCGAAACAGTCATTGATATTGCCCAGCGCTGGGGAGCGGATGCCATCATGGGACAGCTATCCGAAGTAAATACTGAACGGCTGCGCTCCATAGGCATCCCCGTCATCCTGCAAAACTACACCAATCGTGTGGACGGCATATCCAATATTACCGGTGATTACTACGGCACCGGCGAAATGGCCGCCAACTACTTCTTGCGGAAAGGTTACACTAATTTTGCTTTCTACGGCACCAGTGATACAATCTGGTCACGCGAACGTGAAGAGGGTTTCTGTACCCGCCTCGCCGAAGTAGGGCAGCATGCCTATATCTATAATGAAGAGAGCAACATCCGGTATGGCTCCACTTCCGACCAGCAGACCCTCCAAGCCTGGTTGCAGCAACTCCCCCATCCCACAGCCTTGTTTGCCTGCGACGACGTATTCGCCTTACGCATAACCGAAGTCTGCGGTATCAGCAACATTCAAGTCCCCCAGGATCTGGCTGTTTTGGGAGTGGATAATGACGAAATACTCTGCAATATGTCCGACCCTCCCCTTTCTTCCATCGTGCTGGATGTAAAGAACGGCGGATATCAGGCAGCCAAACTGCTGCACAGCATTGTGAAGGATAAGCAACTGCCACAATTCAATATCGTTATCAATCCCATCCGCATTGAACGCAGAAAGTCAACAGAAGGATACTCGGTAAGTGACAAACTGGTCCTTGGTGCCCTGAAACTTATTGAGACGGAGAACAACGGCCTTATCAGCATCACAGAAATACTGAACCGCCTTTGTGTTTCACGCCGTGTACTGGAAAAACATTTCCGTAAGGAAGTCGGCATTTCCATTTACCAATATATACTGGATTACCGCACTTCCTGTTTCGCCGAGAAACTGTTAACCTCAGACCTGCCCATCATGGATATAGCCTTTGAACTGGGTTATGAAGATTACATCAATCTTACCAAATCCTTTAAACGAATCTATCAGATGACTCCAACCCAATATAGGAATTACTATAAGTACGGGAAAACAACCACTATTATTAACCCTAATAACCAATGAGAAACAGTGAGAAATTTTATTCTTTTACCTAACTCGTCAGGAAAGAACACTTCAATGCGAAGTATCTTCCTCATTGTATGTATGTGCTGTAGCTTGATTACTCTGGCTCAAAGCAATTTCAAGGTATCCGGTATCGTTATCGGAGTAGACAAAGAACCCATTATCGGGGCTACCATTCAAGACAAAAGCAACCAGACAGGTGTCATTACCGATGTAGAAGGACGCTTTACCATCAATGCTTCTTCGCGCAACGCCGTGTTACGCGTCGGCTATATCGGAATGAAATCAGAAGAAATCAAAGTAGAAGGACGTTCCCAAATCACCATCATCCTTCAGGAAGAAGCCGTGAAGATAGACGAAGTGGTAGTGACCGCCCTCGGCATCAAGCGTGAAGCCAAAGCTTTAGGTTACGCTGTATCTTCCGTAAACAATGACGCACTGACAGCCGGTAACGAGCAGAATGTAATGTCTGCCATCTCGGGTAAAGTAGCCGGTGTGGATATCTCTTCCACAACAGCAGGCCCTTCCGGTTCCACACGCGTCATTATCCGCGGTAATTCCCAGCTGACAGGTTCCAACCAGCCCCTATATGTCATCGACGGCATGCCGGTGGACAATACGGAACTGGAAGGTGCAGGCAAATGGGGTGGTTACGACTATGGTGACGTATTGTCCTCCCTCAACCCGGATGATATTGAAAACATTTCTATCCTGAAAGGCCCGTCCGCTTCCGCACTTTATGGCTCCAGAGCTTCCAACGGTGTTGTCCTCATCACCACTAAGTCCGCCCAGAAGAAAAAGGGTATAGGTGTGGAGTTCTCATCCAACCTGAGCATTGTTAAATTACTGACCGGCTTCGACGATTACCAGCGCGTCTACGGTCAGGGCCGCGACGGGCGTCCCTCGATGTCCGGTCAGTCGGCATCGACTACTTCGCAAGTAGCTTGGGGTGGAAAGTTAGACCCCAACATGGATGTACATATCTATAATGATGAGATACGGAAGTATGGTAATGTGAACAACAACATCCTGAGTTTCTTCGATACCGGTATCACTACCACCAATGCCGTTGCCTTCAGCAAGACCAATGACTTGTCGGCTTTCCGTGTATCCGTATCTGATATGCGCAACTGGGATATCGTGCCCGAATCGGAACTGAGCCGTACCAGTGTCTCTTTTAAAGGAAACACCCAGCTTTCCAAACGCCTGACCGTAGAAGCACAGGCCACTTACAGTTACGAATCCGTGCAGAACCGCCCCGCCTTGTCCGACAGTCCGAGTAATCTTGGTAATGCCCTGATAGGTATCGCGCCGAGTTTTGACCAGAAATGGTTATCCAGTAACTACAAGGACGAAACCGGACGTTACAATGACTGGAACGGTGACAAATACCGCATCAACCCCTACTGGGTAATCAATGAAATGAGCAATAAGTCCAAACGCGACCGCCTCATCGGACAGGGACGCCTCTACTATGCATTCACCGATTATCTGAAAGCCAGCTTCAAAGCCGGTCTGGACTCCTACACCTTCCGCTTCACCGATTTCACTCCGATGTATACCCCCGGATTTACCGATGGAATGATGAAGGAAATGACCAACAACGTGATGCAGTATAACTTCGAGATGATGCTTCGTTTCCAAAAGCGTTTCGGTGATTTCGATGTATCGGCTTTCGTCGGCGGCAATGTGATGCGCTATGAGTACGAATCTATGATCCAGACCGGACAAACGCAGGTAATTCCCGGTTTACAGGACATCACCAACTATTCCAGCATAGAAACCGAACATGCCCTGGTGCGTAAAGCCGTGCGCTCCCTGTTCGGACAGGTCAGCCTGGGCTACAAAGAGTTTGCATACCTCGATGCAACGTTCCGTAATGACGTGTCGTCCACTCTAAGCCCCAAGAACCGTTCTTATTTCTATCCTTCGGTTTCGGGAAGCTTGATATTCTCCAACCTCTTTGAGCACAAAGAATGGTTCACCTTCGGTAAGTTGCGTGCTTCATGGGCTAAAGTAGGTGGTGACACAAGCCCCTATCAGCTTCAATTGGAATACGGTCTGAAACCTTATACCAATAAAGGAACTTCTCTGGGTTACATCACTTCCGGTTCCGTGCCTAATGCCAACCTGAAACCGACCTCGACTTACTCTTTCGAAGTAGGTATGGATGTGCGTTTTCTGGATAACCGTCTGGGACTGGACTTTACTTACTACCAACAGATAACCAAAGACCAGATCCTGTCATTGCCGGTTTCACAATCTACCGGATACAGCCGTGCCATGATCAATGCCGGTGAGATTTCCAACAAAGGTATCGAAGCTTCTCTGTCACTCGTACCGGTGAAAACCAAAAACTTCACCTGGGATGCCAATATCAACTTCGCCAAGAACTATAATGAAGTAGTGAAACTGCACGAAGACGTGAAAGACTTTGAACTGGCAGCCGCCCGCTGGGCCAACGCCTTCATCTACGCAAGCGAAGGACAACCTTACGGTGTCATCGTAGGTAAGAAACTGAACCGTACAGAAGCCGGCGAAGTGATTTATGAAAACGGTCTGCCTACTTTCGACGATAAAGTATCCGTATTAGGAAACGGCAACTACGACTTCACTTTAGGTTTCCGCAATGCTTTCTCTTACAAAAACTTATCAATGAGTGTACTGGTAGATATGAAATTCGGTGCGGACGTTTATTCCATGAGTAAGATGCAGTCGCACGTAAACGGTACTTCCAAAGAAACCCTGGAAGGACGCGAAGGCTGGTACGCCTCCGAGCAAGCCCGCCTGTCGGCCAACGTAGATGCCAAAGACTGGACACCGACCGGAGGTTATGTAGGTAAGGGAGTAAAAGCCGTAACCGATGCCGACGGTAACGTAAGCTATGTGCCCAACGATGTGTACGTAGATCCCGCCAAGTACTGGCAAGCCTTGCAGAACTCTTCCCCCGAACCGTTCATCTGCGACAACTCTTTCGTGAAACTGCGTGAAGTATCACTCTCTTACTCATGCCCCAAGAAGTGGTTCGTACATACTCCTATCGAGTCTGTCACCCTCTCGGCTTACGGTCGCAACCTGCTGCTGATCTATTCAAAAGTAGACAACATCGACCCTGAATCTTCTTACAACAACGGTAACGGACAGGGCTTCGAGTATGGCTCATTACCCTCACGCCGTACCTTCGGCTTCGGCATCAATGTCAAATTCTAAAACGCATATCAACATGAAAAATATAAAATGGAGTTCCTTATTTATCGGCCTCATCTGCCTGTGCAGCTGTGTAGACCTGACTGAACTGAACGAGAATCCAACCAAGGCAACCAGCATATCCCCGCATCTGCTGATTCCGACCATACAATTGACTCATTCACAATATATGCAGAACACCATCCGCTACTTTATCTACCCGGGTGCATTCGTCAACTACTGGATTGGCGGCTGGAGTATGCAGGAGTACGGCGGAAAAGCCAAAAAGAACATTGCCTATATGGAACGCCTCTGGGTAGCCTATTATCCCGATATCATTAAGAATGCCGTCGCACTGGTCAGCCAGACCACCGACAACCCGGAAGAAGTCAATCTGAATGCCATCGGACGCATCCTGAAAGTAGAGGCTTTCCTTAAACTGACGGATTATTACGGTGATATTCCGTACTTTGAAGCCGGAAAGATATACAATGAAAACATCGTGAAACCCCGATACGACAAACAGGAAGATATCTACATGGATTTCCTGAGCGAACTCCGCGCCGCCTCCGCCCAACTGGACGCATCGGCTATGGCTCCGCAGAACGACCTTTACTTCAATGGCGACATCGAGAAATGGAGACGGTTTGCCAATTCCTTATGGCTGCGCATCTCCATGCGCCTGCTGAAAGTCAACCCCACACTTGCCCAGCAAGAAGCCAAAGCGGCTTATGAGGCAGGAGTGATGACCTCTAACAGCGATATCTGTTATGTAGCGCACGAATCAAGCAGACTGGACGAAGGTCCGGGCAACGGATTTGCCAACCAGATGCTGGGAGATCCTACTTACAGTAACTACCGCATGACCAACGAATTGCTGGAAGCGCTGACTTCCACCAACGACCCGCGCACTCTCTACATCGGAGGCGCCTACTATACCGACAGCAAACGTACGGATATCACGTCCATTGTTTACGAAAAGACCGGTTCGTATCAAGGAGTACCGGCACAAGATTTCATCTACAATGCCTGGGCACCGGCTCTTACCATCAATATCGATGGAAAAGATGTAAGTGTAGCACACCACTACCAGAAGATGCAACCCTCTAAACTGCTGACTGATCCGGCATCTCCTTATATACACCTGACTTATGCCGAAACAGAATTCTACCTGGCTGAAGCCGCTGCCCGCCATTGGAATGTATCTTCCGAAAGTGCCAAGGAACACTATAAGAAAGGTCTGGTAGCCGCCATCAAGCAATGGAGCCTGTTTGGCGCCAATGTACCCGATGACGCCACACTGGAAGCCCTCGCCGAAGAACAGTCTTCACTGCTGGATGCAGGCGACACCGAGGCGCTGGAAGAGATCAACAAACAACTGTGGCTGCTCTATATCCTCGACCCGATTGAAGCCTGGTCTAACATCCGGCGCAGCGGTATGCCGAGCAAGTACACCAAGTTCTACAACCTGGCTCCCACAGAAAACGAATCGGACGGCAAACGCCCCAACCGCATGATGTATCCGCTGGAAGAACAGATTAAGAACAAGGAAAATCTGGAAGAAGCACTCGGCCGCATGGGAGGAACAGACAGCTGGACCAGTCGTGTATGGTGGGATAAAGAATAAGTTTACACAATTAAAAAGAACGGATAAATTATGAAAACCAAGTATATTTTTCTAATATTGTGCTTCCTGGGCATCGCCATGGGAAGTTGTAAAGACGACTCGGCAAGCAACCCGACCTTTGCCGATGATGAACTCTATATCTATACCGACATGTTGGAAAGTGTATCAGCTATAGCAGGCACCCTCACGGAATTCCCTATCCTGGTTTCTCCGGCAGACGGCAGCGTGTCCGTCAAGTGGTTGCTGGACGGTGAAGTGATCGGAACCGCCCCTACACTGAGCTACACATTCACCCAGACCGGAAGTTTCAAGCTGCGCTTTGAAGCGGTACGAAACGGAACCACTAATTTCAGAGAATTCACTTTAGTAGTAACAGCACCTTAAAAACATACGGATACCTATGAAATATCTGACTCTATGGGCACTTCTCTGCATCCTCTTCGGATGCGGAGGCACCTCCCAGGAAGAACCACCCAAGAAACCATCCAAGATTATCTTCGGATACCTGCAATATGAACAATTGCCCGAATACCAGATTCCCTGGGATCAACTGACTCACCTGAGCATCGCCTTCGGACGCGCCACAGAAGAAGGTGGCCTGGCTGATGCCGCCAACATCGAAAAGCTTTTGCCCATCTTCCGCGAAGGGCAAAAGAAAGGGGTGAAAGTTCTGTTATCCGCAGGTGGAGGCGGCAACAAAGCCATTATGGCGGGTGTACTGCTTAATGATACTTACCGCAACCGCTTCAAAAAGGAACTGTTGAAAGCTGTGGAAGACTGGGGATTCGACGGTCTTGACATCGACTACGAACACTGGGCAGGCGGTCCGGAAGGCTACGGAGAAGGCGACAAGGAAAAAGTAGCCCTCCTTGAAAACTTCTACAAAGAACTGAGGACGGAACTTCCCAAAGGCAAACTGCTGACTGCCGCCGTGAGTGCCGACTATCCGGAATGGAACGGGGGCTGGGGAAACTATAATGTATATACTAACTCGATGTTTGAATATCTGGACCTGGTCAATATCATGGTGTACGACTTCACCGGTGGTTGGAAATCATCGAAAGTAGCTCAGCACGCCAGCATGGAACACTTCCGCATGGCAGCCAAACGTTGGAGTGAAATCCGCGGAGTACCCAAAGAAAAGATTATCCTCGGAGTGCCTTTCTACGGTGTACACTTCGTATCCGCCGAAACCCCGGTAGGGGCTACACACATGCCGTACAAGGAGATTCTAACGAATTATCCCAACGAACAGGCCACGGAGAAGGACGAAATCGGACTACTCTTCTACAACGGCAAACCAACCATGCGTGCCAAAGCCGGGTATGTAAATGACAACGGTTACGGAGGTATCATGATATGGGCTATCTCGCACGATTCTCCCAACAAAGAAGAGAGTCTGCTTCAGGTGCTCTATGACGCTTTCACCGAACATTAAGCATCCTCTTGCAGAAGCCATATTCCGAAGACCTGTTTCATTAAAGGAAAGGATATGAAGCAATAAAACATCACATGCAAAAGATGGCATCTTTTGCAACGAAAGGTGGCATCTTACGATGTTAAAGATGGCATCTTTTGCTACAAAAGATGCCACCTTTTGCAAGAGTAGAATAAAGCATCCGGGTGTTTTCATTTAATGAAGAGCATCCAAACTATTAATAATCAAAACATTCAGCACTTATGTCGGCCCCAAACAATAGATTACTTGCACTCGATGTAATAAGAGGGATTACCATAGCCGGAATGATACTGGTAAACAACCCCGGTTCCTGGCAGTCTGTCTATGCCCCGTTGCAACACGCACGATGGCATGGATTAACCCCCACAGACTTGGTTTATCCCTTTTTTATGTTTATCATGGGCGTAGCCATCCACTTTTCATTGCGCAAGTTCGATAAACTCAATACCACCGTCAGCCTGAAAATCATCCGTCGGACCGTAGCTCTCTTTGCCGTAGGAATAGCATTGGATTGTTTCTCCAAACTTTGTTACGGCACTTTCTCCTGGGAACATCTGCGTATTCTCGGCGTCATGCAACGGTTGGCATTGGCTTATGCAGGCGGAGCATTCCTGGCAATTCTTATTCCGAAGAAGTATTATCTTGTCACGGCAGGAGGAATTCTGCTGCTATATCTTGTGTTGCTGCAATGTTTCAACGGATATGTACATTCGGGAGACAACCTGATTGCGGTGATTGACGTCAAACTGCTGGGAGCGGGACATTTAATCAAAGAGGCCGCTGAGGGCGGTAGCTTTGCTTTCGAACCCGAAGGGCTGCTGAGTACGATTCCTTGTTGGGCGCATGTACTGTTCGGCACGTTCGTTGGAAGCCTGATTACGGGGATAGCGGAGAATAAGGAACGTATCCGTCAGATCGCCCTGTTCGGTACGGTTCTGTTGTTCGCCGGTTTCCTGTTACAATATCTCGATCCGATAAACAAGAAACTGTGGACGGCTTCCTACACTTTAATCACTTCCGGAACTGCTTCCCTGCTTCTTGCTTTACTGATAGATATCATTGACGTCAGGCAGAAAAAGCGCTGGTGCCGCTTCTTCGAAGCCTTCGGAGTGAATCCGCTTTTCATGTATGTAGTTGCATGGATCATTAGCGTACTGTTCGGATTGTCATTCATCCCGTGGGGCGAAGCAACCATCAGTGTCCGGGGAATTATCTACAACCGGACGCTGCAACCCTTGCTGGGAGATTATGCAGGATCTCTGGTCTATGCCCTGTTCTTCATCGGGGTGATATGGGCATTGGGATACATTCTCTATCGCAAACGTATTTATATAAAACTGTAAAAAGGTATGTTTAAAGGTAACGTTCAACAAAAGCCTTCCTCCAATCTGCTGCCTATGCTGATGCTGGGAACGCTGTTTTTCATCTTCGGACTGGTATCCTGGGTAAACTCCATCTTGATTCCCTACTTCAAAGTGGCTTGCGAGTTAACCCACACCCAGTCTTATCTGGTAGCCCTGGCATTCTACATCGCTTACCTTGTGATGTCTATTCCCGCTGCCAAACTGATCGGTCGGATCGGCCCCAAGCGGGGTATTATCGCAGGATTGTGGCTTATGGCAGCCGGGACCACCCTCCAAGCCTAAATATTCCCCAATGACCGATAGTGAAGAGTACTGTGAAGGAAAGGTGAAAAGAACCCCGGGAGGGGA
>OFLZ01002173.1_pt1 | contig 9845 bp, 12 predicted proteins | sample 1541321 | NCBI WGS metagenome assembly OFLZ01 (sample SAMN04209223, study PRJEB22552) | human gut metagenome | biome: gut; material: feces | host: Homo sapiens | place: USA: Oklahoma | reverse complement strand
ATATTCTGGCACACTCTGCGTCCACTTTCAATTCGCCGTCCTATTTGACGCTTACTTTCATATTTATCCTAATATTTTCTTAGCCATTTCATAATCTGTATTCTTTACATAAATTTTATATATATAACGAAATTGAATATCCATCCCTAGGCTTCCTAAACTACGTCTATTTTCTAATATCCCTCCTGTAAAATTATCAATCGACTTTACATATGCATTAATTCCATTTTTGTAAAGTAGGTCAACTATATTATTAGATTCAGACAGGGAGCAAACAGACGCTACCTCTTTTTTAAACAACATATAGCATTACCCCTCAGTATATTAACATATTAAATCGCTATATGTTATTGTCGATAGTGCAGTACCAGACATGACTATCCGATCCTCTTTTCAGAGAAATCGTATAGCTAGTTCCCACATCAGGAGTACCGCCATCCAAGTCAACAGGAACCCATGAAGACGGTGGCGAATAATGGAATGATCTATTAGATGTTCCAATATCATGTGTCACTGATTGTGATTTATATGAGCCAGCTACAAATCCCGACTGTCCCATGGTTACTTGATGATTTGTAACATAAACACCAGAAGAAATATACGCACCACTGCCACTAGCTGTATATCCACCTGAAGCGCTTATCAAATACACATATTCTCGTCCATTTTGATATGTATTAGTCCATTTAATATTAGAATATGCGTTTACGCATCCCGCTTTATCTGACTCAGTTAAAGTGGTATCTCCTCCGCTTCTCATTAATGAAATACTATTTTCGATTTTTTCACTTTCTTCATCTGAAAAAGGAATAATTGTCAAAGTATCTTGAGAATGAATCGTTTTATTTGAATTGGATACCATATTCACATCATTTCGTATGACAAATGAATATGATCCGTCATCATTTTTACTATATTCCCCGTATTTGATAAGATAATCCCTAGATTCTTTGGTAAGAGATTCCGGTGTATCCACGTTTTCACCTAAGGCATTCGCAAAGGAAACCGGTGTAACTACTAAAAGCATTACGAAAACTATAACGGTTGAAATAAGTCGTTTCATTAAAAACACCTTTTCTCTTTACAAACTCTTGACGCTTACAACTTTATTGAGCTCATTGTAATATTATCTAAGATTTTTTCAGTGATTTTCGTCTTTAAATCAATAATTCACATAGCCACTGACTGAAATACTCCCCGATGAATTATTGCGAACAGCAAAAAGATAATTTCCTCGCTTATCTACCTTAATCGTTTTATCAAATATCCCGTTACTACCTCGCAAATAATGAAAAATACCGTCAGGGTCAACCAAGCCAAAGTCAACGCTGGCCGAAGATCCTTAGTGAATATGATTTAATAATCAACTTGCTTCCCAATATGCGTAATTTGGGTCTACATTTATAATATAGCTGCTATTTAAGCTCTTCAGCCAAATCGTAACTGCCAATCATATCTGCATATCCTGGTGTACTATATGTGCTTGCACGCAGCCCTACATTAAATCGTCCGTATGTGTATGGAATAGAAACATGTACCCCTTGCCCTGGATATAAATAATTCTTATATCCAAGACTTTCTCCTGTGCTAGCATTACTTATTCCAACATTTGCCGTTTCGCTCGCATACAGTTGATTAGGTCCAGCTGTAATTCCTCCGCCTAAAAAATTTTTATATGTTGCAAAATTAGAAGTATCTGCAGATGATGATGGAGATCGTAAATAAACATTTTTGTATATAAGAGTATCTAATTTTCTAGGAGTTATGCTTAATAGCTTACCTTCACTCGGATCGGTCACTCTTTCCATCTCTACTCTTGATTGCAGATCATCAGAAATTGTATCCTTCATCTTAGGAATGTCCCAATCTGGAAACAACTCAGAAAACTTCGGTAAATCATATAGTTTTTCTCCCGTTTCCAAATCACACACATAACCATTTATTCCATCTGCTGTCCATCCTTGACTAAATATAATTTGATTTCTGGCTTCTAATATATCATCTTGCAAATAATCCGGAGCTTTATCAATATCCATATAAGCATATTTTTCTGCTTCATCCAACGAATTTTCGATATCATATGCTGCAAATGCAACTGAACAAGAGCTAACTAATAAAGTGCCAAATAACATAAATGAAAAAAATCTTTTCACACTAATCTTCCTTTCTCTGCTAGAGCATAACATTATTATCATACAACAAATTCCTACACATTATAGCTAATAGCAATAGATCCACTGGCAACATTATCACTTGGACTCACTTGAATTAAGAAAAGACCTGTATCTCCTACAGCAATAGTCGTAGAACTCCCTGATGAAAAAGATGATACAGATACAGGTGCCCAGTAACCATTTCTGCGTACACTACAGCTTACCTCCATACGTGCACTCGGATTGTTCCACGAACCTTCAACCCTTATCTTCTCACCATATACCATTTCCTTATCACTTGATAAAGTATAGTATTGATCTGCTGCCCAATTTTGAATTGAAAATGTTTCTTTTGCCCTCGTAATCATAATTGGATTATCAGGAGAAACAACAATAGAACCATCATCTGGCTCTATTGCGCCCGGCTCTACAATAATAGAACCTTGCTCATCCATATACTCTATTTTTTGTGGTGCAAGCGGAATAGATTTACTTACGTCTGTGTATAGTGCAGATGCAGACAATGTGAAGCTAAACAAAACAGAAATAGTCAAAATTCCTGCTATAATACTTTTTTTCATAATCGCTCACCTCGTTCAGTAATTTACAAATCCACTAACAGAGACACTCCCCGACGAATTATTGCGAACAGCAAAAAGATAATTTCCTCGCTTATCTACCTTAATCGTTTTATCAAATGTCCCGTTACTACCTCGTAAGTAATGAAAAATACCGTCAGGATCAACCAATCCAAAATCAACGCTGGCCGAAAAAGGTGAATAGGTAGCCTTAATCGTCACTGTTTCACTTGCTTCCAACGGAAAACTCTTATCAGCTTTCAACGTTGACTTAGCCGGTACAGTCATATTAAATGACCCCGAAGCTCTTTCCATTTCCATCTCTATCACTTGCTCAGTCAAAACACCCTGCTTAATCTCCGCAGCACTGGCCGAGCCACCAACCGATCCGGCAAGCATCACCCCCACTAAGAAACAGCTAAGTACCTTTCCAACTTTCACTAGCTACCACACACCTTTCAGAGCGGCCTACCAACTTACCGAAAAGTCTCCAGAAAAAGTAACCGGCTCTTCTTCTGTTTCCATTTCAGTAATTGGAGTTTCATTGTTGTTTTTATTTTGATATGCGATCGCAATACCTACAAGTAATAACACTGCAATTACTATAATAAATGATAACATCCATATTCGTACATATTTCTTACGTTTTTTAGCTGTTTTCTCACTTGAATTATCATCCGTATGTATCGTATCCGACATTTCTGCAGCGTCTGACAGCAGATAATCTATTGACACTCCATATAACTCACTTAAAACTCTCAGGTTATCAGTGGTAGGAACGGCTATCCCCACTTCCCACCTTGATATGGCCTGACGCGATATATGCAAGATTTCGGATAACTCAAGCTGAGATAGATTTTTCCCTTTCCGCAATGCTACTAATTTTTCTTCCAGCGTCATCTATTACACCCCTACCCTAATCCTAAGCATGAGAAAAGTAAACCACTTCGGCTTTACATTTTAGCAATTCGTAATTGCTTCCCTCTATTTTTTTGTGTAAATTCACCTATCAAACAATTTACTGAACCAACCTCGCCTTGCTGACGGCTCCTCTTCGGCCTTAGCGGAATCTCCGGCATCCTCTGAGAGCTGGTGCTGGATCGTCCCCGCATGAAGTGCCTGTGCTGCAGCCGCCGACTGCTGAGCCGCTGCCAGGGCATCCGACAGACGATCTATTATCTGCGCTTGCTGGGCGATCTGCTGATCCTTGACCTGCAGCTGCTCCTGCAGCACAGTTACCGTGGTTTGCAAAACGGAAACTAAATCGGAAACTTCATGGTTTTCGGTTCGCGAACTGGTTTCCGTTTGGTTCGCGAACTGGTTTCCGTTTTCGGTTTGCGATTTTCCCGAAAATGCCCGTATTATCTGCGCTTCCTGCGATTCGTCAATCGCAATCTGGTTTCCGTTTTTTCGCAAACCAGATTGCAAACCAAGGTTTGCGATTTGTTTTCGTACCGCCGTTTTGGATACCCCTAATTCTTCCGCAATTTGACGGATTGATTTTGTAGCCATAAACAAAAAATTCCCTTCCTCAGCATAATTCTATCATACAGTTTTCAAAGGAAAATGTAAATGAAAACCAGCTAACGCTGGTGTGGGGGGAAGAGGAACGAGAACCAGCCGCCCGCGTCTTTCCTCTTCCCCCCAGCACGGATGATGGGCAGCTTGCAAGCAACCTGCCCACAACCGTGCTCCCCCTATCACCATTCTCACGGCGGCGCTCCAAAGAAAAAAGAGAAAAACGAAAATCTTTCTTGACAAGAAGCACCGTCAGGTGCAAGATGATGGGAACGGTTCAGATCTTCGGAGGGCAGAGTAAGTCCGGCGAACCGGACCTTACCACACCGATCATGGGAATCGGACGAGTCCCCATCAGTTGGCTGCCCCGTAATTCAACCAGCGTGGCCTGTACCGCGTTTTATCGCACGGCTCATGCCCGCCTGCATCGTGATCCTGCAGGCCGCTGGAGGTGTCGCACTCACGATCCTCCGCTTAGCATCTTATTTCCGTTCGGTGCTGTCAGCCGAACTGACGTCGATCGGCAACGCTGGGGCAGCTTAGCACCGATCTCCGGAACGATTTTCTGCGTCGGCTCGTCCACACCTGCGTGTTACGGATGCGCAGCTTCCCCCGGGCGACCGGAAAAAGGCCGCACTGAACCAAGCCCTTCGCTACTGTTTTTTGAAAAACAAATTTGGGGCTTGTCCTCTCGATATTCACTTTAGACTATGTAAAAACCACATATTTGCGGGTTTTACCTAAATAAGCACAAAAATGCCGACCGATTTTCTACAATCGGTCGGCATAAAATCCGCTGCAACGCTTGACAAACCGCTTTCATACGAGCTATAATATCTGTACGAAAACGATTTTTCACTGCGAAGGCTCCGATCCGCTAAATCGGTTCTCTTCTAAGGAAGGTTGGCGTCCGCTAAACGCTTAGCCTTCGTGTTGAAAAGTCGTTTTTTCTTTTGTTGTTGTGGATAGTATAAAACACTTGAGCGGAAATTGCAAGAAAAATCCACAGGATACGGCATTTATTTTTTTGATCGTCCACAAAAGGTAGGTTTTATAGACACTTCATCATGTTAAAGAGAACCGGAACTTTAAGAGTAAAGTTCCGGTTCTTTTTTGACCATGATCTACTTTTCATGGTGATTCGCTTTCGGTACTTTTCAGATAGGTCTGTGACATTAACCCTCGATTTTGACATACCTTTGAAAATCATTAAACCAAGATGCCGTCAGGGTTTGTACCTTGTAAAGCGGCTGATCTATGGCAATTTGTACCCCCCTGTTAGATAGGGGGGGCTTATGGATCTGGGCGCGGCTCACGCCGCGCCCGCAGCAGGCTCCGGCTCGCCTGCTGCGTCCCGATCGGAACGGATGGGATTGTATTATAACAGGCCGAAGATCTTTTTGCAACGCCCCTGTCAATAAATTTCTTTATAGACATCCCGCCTATGGCCTACTGACAACGCAAGGATCACCAGTTCATTATCATTTATCTGACAGATGAGCCGATAGTCTCCTATCCGATACCGCCATTGGCCACTTCTGTTTGCAGTTAAACCTTTTCCGTGCTGGCGTGGATCTTCGCATCCGACAAGGTTTTTACCGATCCAAGAATAAATCATCTGTCGGGTATACTTATCCATCTTTTTAAGTTCTTTTGTTGCGCGTTCAGAATACTTTACCTGATACCCAGTCATAGCCCGAGCATTTCCCCCACTTCCTCATGAGAATATGTTTTGGGGTCTTTCAGATATTCTCTATAGGCTTCATTTGCAATAGCAATATCATACTCATCTTCAATTTTTTCAAACAGAGCACGCTTAAATGCTTCACCAACAGACATAGAGTGGAGTTTTGCATAGCTTTCAGCCAAATGCTTTTCTTCATCAGACAATCTAATCGAAAATGCCATATTATCATCTCCCTTGTAGTATATTGTACTATTTTTCTTTGATATTGTCAAACACTGAGTTATACAAAACTGTGGTTTTGATAAACTCATTTTGCTGTCAAGTCCGGTATTTCTTCATTTTCGTCCATTATCCGTAATTTTATAATTTTTCTTCTATGACTATAAACACAATATATTGTGTTTATAGTCTTTTCTCGTTCTAATACTGATCTCTCGTTTTCGTCCTCTTTCAGCTATTTTCATCTATGCTTGTTGCCCCGCTGCAGTTATGATATACTGAATACGCTACCGCCCCCAAACTGGTAGAGGGAGGGGGTGTGCTTCTTGAGTATTCTTTCATCATTTTTTGTTTCTGTTGCGGCAGGTGTCCTTTGCCACCTCATCTGCAAATGGTTGGACAGAGACAAATAAGCGGTAGCCAGCCTTAGGCATAAGCCACCTACCCATAACGGAATAGAAAAGCCCCGGAGGTCACGACTCCGGGGCTTTTCGCGTGCTACTTGAGCACTTTCATCATTTTTGCCTAATGATATTATAGCTCATATCAACGGCTATTGCAAGTATATCTGATCTATCATTTTTTATACCTGAAAATAAAATACACTTACTATCTTGCATAAAATAAGCACGTTATGGTATAACAAATATGCCTGAAAAATCGGTGAGAATCCAAGGCATGAATCCTCAAAGAGATAGCCGCTCTCTTAGGATCCTTATGAAAAAAAGAAAGTTCCAGAGGATGCGCCCCTCTGGAACTTTCTTTTTTCCTATTGGATTTATTAGCTTCATTTATTTTATTTATTATATCTCATATCAAGGCTATTTGCAAGATATCTCAAAAATCCACATAATCTCTTGTTTTCTTCATTTTTGGGCTTTTCGCGTCAATACTTGTTGCTCTATCGCCTTTATGTTATACTGAATAAGCTACCACCCCTAGACAGGTAGAGGAAGGGGGTGTGCTCCATGAGTGAATTTCTATCATTTTTTCTCTCTGTTATGGCAAATGTAGTCGCCTACTACGTCTGCAAATGGCTGGATGGAGACTGATAGCTGGTAGCCAGCCTAGGGATTAAGCCACCCTCCCATAACGGAATAGAAAACCCCGGTAGCTGGCACTACCGGGGTTTTCGCTTTGCTCCATGAGCATTTTCTATCATTTTGCCTATTGATATTATATCTCATATCAACGGCTATTGCAAGTATATCGCAAAAATTCACACACTATTCATCATTTTTAATCCTATTATCTTATCCGCATATTCTTCGGTACAATACCCAGCGGCTTTGTATGCAGTAAAATCATTTCCCAATACCCAACACGATAGTTTGCCCGCAGCCGTCGCTCCAACAGCACATTTCGTCCCTCTAATTTCTGCCGACCTCTTTCATCTTTCAAAAAGTTGCCGCATCCCCTTCCCGATGTAGAATTGATCCCGATCTTGCTGATCATCCAATGCCCATCTTCCTCACGCTGGAACAGCTCCTGCATTTGGCACCGCACCTGTTCCTCCGTCCAATCAATCGTATAGGGACTTTGTAGAACCGTTTCCCATAACATTTCGCATTTCACATTGCGATAATTGTCTTTATATTTATACTCTTTCTCAACTGAAGAAACCACCACATAACCTGTATGCTCTTTTTTAGGCCGCAGCCGCCGATCAGCATTTGACCTCTCTTTTGCGATCCGCAAAAGATTTTGATTTAAGCTACGCTGATAGGCACTTTCTTGCCGCTCGGCTTCCAGCTCCTGCTCTACCTGCTGTACTTTTTCTTGCGCCCATTTTTCATTGGAAGCACACCTATAATCGGCTTCTTCCTTTGCTTTTCTGACCATTTCTCTGGCTTGGCCTTGTAAATGGGTCGTGATATCGCGTTTTTCTCGCTCTAATTCTTCTATTTTCTGTAGGAAAGCCACATATTCTTCTTTTGTCAAAAGGACATGCGTACACTCCGGGTTATTATGATCCCCGGGTATATCTGCAAATCCACCAAACAGCCGTTCTTTTACAAATCTGGGCATTATTTTCCCACTTTCTTATAGGCCACGAATATAATTATCCGCTACAACGCTGATCCGGTTATGTCCAAGAGCTTTACTGCAGACCAGCATAGCGGCCTTGTCCAGCTTCTTTCCTGCTTCGTCCTTCCTGCAGGTATAAACCTCACTCTGGTATCTCCGGCCGGTTCCCCGATGTACACGGTCATACGGGATATCCTGTATTGGCCGCGCATGAACTTTATATATCGCTGTCGCATATTCCGCCCTGTACCCGTGAATGTCGGCATTTGTATTCACATACTGCCAAACCTTCTCTTCTGCAGGCGTGTCCATGATCCGCCTTATGATCTGCCCTGAAAATTGGCCAATAATCGGGCTAAGACGCTTTCTTCCGCCTTTTCCGTTCCGTACATGGGTAAAGTATTCTTCGTCAAACAGGCATGTGTCCTGCAGCATCTCAAGCCGCTTATCGACCGCTGCGGATCTCTCGCCAGCCGGCAGCGCATTGATCCTGACGATCTCAGCCTTGATCTGCGCCTTGGTCATCAGGTCTTTCCCGCGCAGCTCCATCAGCTCACTGCGCCGCAGCCCTGTCCCCTTGCAGAACTTGATCAGCTCGTCATTGTTCTCCTCCGAAAAATGACGATCCCGCACACGGTCACCGCGGCTCCGCTTAATATCCGCACGATTCCGTTTCGGCGGCTTAAAATACCCGTCATCGTCTGGCTGGATGCCGTAGAGCTTACTCAGAGCCTTTGCTTCTGTCTGGATCGTCCACGCAGAAAGCCCCTGATCGGTGCGCAGCTGCAGCCACTCATTCACATATTTTTTCGCGCTTTTCAGCGTTGTGCATTCCGGATGGGCTTCCTTGATGTATTTCAAAAAATATTTCGTGTGTTTCCAATATGTCTGATAAGTATTGAAAGAAAAGATCTTCTCCCTGTCCGTGCCGTTGGCCACGGCTTCCTTCTTGCTCTCCCCAATGGCCAACATCCCGTTCAGTCGGTCGTAAGCCTGTTGGTGAAGATCCTTGTAGTATGATTTGTTTTTTCTGCCCATGAGATCTACTCCTGATGCAGTGATGTTAAAGCTAAGCCGCTTCCTGCCAGATCATACAGATCCCGTACATTCAGCAAAAGTACACTTTTTAACGTCTTATGTGTGACGGAATTGGGATTTTTCCCTACACTTTTTATCTTGCTTATGTGTGCAGCCCTATTGATTATCCGACGATCTACGGCAGTTAGGGTTCTGTCGGCATCCTTTTGGAGTGATGCAGCTCCCCGGCACTTTTACAGTATGTCCGGCTACATTCAACGGGTTACCAGTCCTACAACGATACATTTCACACCTGCACTTTCACAAGGGTTACTCCTGCAGGATCGTGATGCACTTTCCAATTCACAAAGGTTACTGCGGCAGCCATGCATCACCGGGTGTATCAAAACCCGAAGTGGCTCTGATAAAGGTTAATATTTCTGTTCTTACAGTATAACATGACCGTGCAGAACCGTCAATATAAACACGTTACCATACATATAACGGTTTACCCGTTCACAACTTGCGCAAACGGGTAAACCGTAAAAATGAAAAGTCATCAAAATATATCTTCTGATGACTTTTCATATGTAAGCGTCAAATAGAAATTCAGAAAAGCACAAGGGTGGAGTTTTGCCTCCACCC
>OFLZ01002172.1_pt1 | contig 9848 bp, 8 predicted proteins | sample 1541321 | NCBI WGS metagenome assembly OFLZ01 (sample SAMN04209223, study PRJEB22552) | human gut metagenome | biome: gut; material: feces | host: Homo sapiens | place: USA: Oklahoma | reverse complement strand
TGCTAATAGCATAGCTATCATTTCTTTTTTAATCACGTTATCACCTCTTGCTGTTAAAATTTTTGTAATTTTAATTATACCACAAACTTCGTAAATAGTACATAAATTTTTAAATTTATTTCATCGTTTTTGTGCATTTTTCCGACATTTTTTCCGTTTTTAACCATTTGATGTTGATTTATCTATATCTAGTATCTCTTTCCAAATTTTACCACTATATAAGTCCCCCTGGCAGGCTGTATAATCACGGACGTTTTTGTCAAAAACAGCTATAAACATAATATCAGATATTCTGTACATGGTGCATTCCAATTTTTGGAACGCGCAGTTTCGCGGACATCTGACATAATACGCATAATGCACATGATGCATAATACGCATGCGACATAATTTGCATACTGTATAATTTGCATACTGTATAATCTGCATACGGCATAATCTGCGTACGACATAATCTGCGTACGGCATAATCTGCGTACGGCATAATCTGCGTACGGCATAATCTGCATACGGCATAATTCGCGTACGGCATAATCCGCATACGGCATAATCCGCGCACTGCATAATCCGCGCACTGCATAATCTGCTTCAGTTAAGTAACGCACCCTGCGGGTATTTTCCCCGTTCAAATGTCTTCATTATGTAATTATATTGAAAATACAGGCTCCGCACCCGGCTCCGGGGGAAAGTTAAGCCTTGAAACATGGCGTGAAATATCATATAATCACGTATATGTAGTTACCGTCCATTTCCAGGGGAATTGGGGATACTGAATATATAGTTAAGAGAAAAGGAGAATATCAGTCATGGATCTGATTACCGTAAGAGAACTTTACAAACATCCGGAGGAATATCTGGACAAGGAGATAAATGTGGGGGGCTGGGTCCGCAGTCTCCGTGATTCCAAAGCATTCGGCTTCATCGTTGTCAGCGATGGAAGCTTTTTTGAAACATTGCAGATTGTATATCACGACACCCTTCCCAACTTTGCAGAAGTATCTAAATTAAGCGTAGGCACAGCCATCCTTGTAAAGGGAACCCTGGTTAGCACACCCCAGGCCAAGCAGCCCTTTGAAATTCAGGCCTCAGAGGTAACTGTGGAGGGCACCTCCTCACCGGATTATCCACTTCAGAAAAAGCGCCACTCCCTTGAATACCTGCGGACCATCTCCCATCTGCGTGCCAGAACCAATACCTTCCAGGCTGTATTCCGTGTACGCTCCCTGGTTGCATACGCCATTCACCAGTATTTCCAGGAGAGGGATTTTGTCTATGTCCACACGCCCCTGATTACAGGCAGTGACTGTGAGGGAGCCGGAGAAATGTTCCAGGTAACCACCATGGACTTAAACAATATCCCAAAGACGGAGGAGGGCAAGGTGGATTTCAGCCAGGACTTCTTCGGCAAGGCCACCAACCTGACCGTAAGCGGGCAGCTGAATGCCGAGACCTATGCCATGGCTTTCCGCAACGTATATACCTTCGGCCCCACCTTCCGCGCCGAGAATTCCAATACCACCCGCCATGCTGCGGAGTTCTGGATGATTGAACCAGAGATGGCCTTTGCGGATCTGGATGATGATATGTGTCTGGCGGAGGGCATGCTTAAATATATCATCCGTTTTGTCCTGGAACATGCACCTGAGGAGATGAACTTCTTCAACCAGTTTGTGGACAAGGGGCTTTTGGACCGCCTCCACAATGTGTTAAATTCCGAGTTTGGCCGCGTTACCTACACCGAGACCGTGAAGATACTGGAAGAACACAACGATGAATTTGACTACAAGGTATCCTGGGGATGCGATCTGCAGACAGAGCATGAGCGCTATCTGACAGAGCAGGTATTTAAGAAGCCTGTATTCGTAACCGATTATCCGAAGGAGATCAAAGCCTTCTATATGAAGATGAATCCTGACAATAAAACCGTTGCTGCCGTGGACTGCCTGGTTCCCGGTATCGGTGAAATCATCGGCGGCAGCCAGAGGGAGGACGACTACGGCAGACTGGTAGCCAGAATGGACGAACTGGGCCTTAAGAAAGAGGACTATGACTTCTATCTGGACTTGAGGAAGTACGGATCCACGCGTCACGCAGGTTTCGGTCTTGGCTTCGAGCGCTGCGTCATGTATCTGACCGGAATGTCCAACATCCGCGACGTAATCCCCTTCCCAAGAACAGTAAACAACTGCGAATTATAAAGAATCTCTGCCCGCCCCGTAGAAGCGGGCAGAGATTCGCTACCTGGACGCAGCAGCGCGGAGTTCAGGGAACCCGTCTCTGCCCGCCCCGTAGAAGTGGGCAGAGATTCGCTACCCGGACGCAGCAGCGCGGAGTTCGGGGAACCCGTCTCTGCCTGCCCAGCGCCAGCGGGCATATATTTGCTGCCCGGACGCAGCAGCGCAGCGTTCGGGAACTCAACATTTGACAGGAGGCAGACATGAAATTCATCCACACCGGGGATATCCACTGGGGTATGTGTCCCGATGCAAACAAGCCCTGGGGCAAGGAACGCGCCCAGGCCATCAAAGATACCTTCCGGATAATCATAGAAAAGACAAAAGAGATGGATGTGGACTGCTTATTCATCAGCGGAGACCTGTTTCACAGGCAGCCGCTGATGAAAGACCTTAAGGAGGTCAATTATCTCTTCTCCACCATTCCGTCTGTAAAGGTCATCCTGATAGCAGGCAACCATGACCGCATCAGGGAGAACTCTGCCCTGTTAAGCTTTACCTGGAGTCCCAACGTGACCTTCATAATGGATGAAGACCTGACCTCTGTCTATTTTGAGGATATTAACACGGAGGTCCATGGATTCAGCTATCATACGGCTGAAATCAAGTCGCCCCTGCTGGAGGATATACAGGTTCCCCTGAACAGCCGTATTCAAATCCTCATGGCCCATGGCGGCGACGCCGCCCACCTGCCAATCAATTTCAACAGCCTGGAGCTGTCCCCATTTTCCTACATTGCCCTGGGACATATCCACAAGCCTCATGTCCTGGCGGACGGAAAGATTGCTTACTGCGGTTCACCTGAACCCCTGGATCTCACCGAGACCGGTTCTCATGGCTTCTATGCAGGAGAGATTCATCCTGTCACCAGAAAACTGATAAACCTCCAGTTCATTCCCGCCGCCAGCCTCCAGTACATACCGCTTGCCGTGAATGTGTCCAAGGACACCACCAACGGGGAACTGTGCGACCGGATATCAAATGAAATTGAAAACCGGGGTGCCCAGCATATTTACCGGTTCCGAATCAGGGGAATGAGGGATCCTGACATTGAATTTGACCTGGAACAGCTCTCAGGCAGATACAGAATTGCGGAAATCATTGATGATTCCGAGCCTCAGTATGATTTTTCAGCACTGTTTGCCGAGCACTCCAGCGATATGATTGGATTCTATATCCAGGCCCTTCAAAAAGAAGATATGAGTCCGGTGGAGAAGAAAGCCCTGTATTACGGAGTAAATGCCCTTTTGCATACCACCGATGAAAGGAGCTGAACCCATGAAGATATTAAGTCTGCACATTGAGGGATTCGGTAAATTCCACGATTTGGATATCTCCTTTAAGGAGGGGCTGAATGTAGTGTACGGCAAAAATGAGGCCGGCAAATCCACCCTTCATACTTTTATCAGAGGAATGCTCTTTGGTATAGAGAAACAGAGGGGCCGGGCAGCCAGGAATGATGTTTACAGCAAATACGAGCCATGGAAGGGCAGCGGCACCTACGAGGGATGGATGCGGCTGGAGAGCGAAGGCCAGATATACCGTATTCAGAGAAGGTTTCAGAAGCAGAACAAGGAGCTGACCATTGTCAATGAAACTCAGGGCAGGGAGATGGAGCCCACCAAAGCCCTCTTAGACCAGCTTCGCTGCGGCCTGTCAGAAACAGCCTACGACAACACCATCAGCATCGGCCAGTTAAAGTGCGCCACGGACGGGGGTATGGTAGCTGAGCTGCGCAATTATATCGCCAACCTCAATACCTCCGGCAGCATTGCCCTGAATATAACTAAAGCCACCGCATACCTGAAAAGCCAGAGGCGGGAGCTGGAGAATCAGATGGTTCCTGAGGCCGCGCGCAGTTATACAGCCCTTTTAGGTGATATACGCAAGACGGAACAGGAAATATCCGCACCTCAGTATGCCAACCAGTTAATTGAGTACCGCAACAAGAAGAGTGAAATCAAAAAGCAGCTGGACAGCTGCCAGAAGGAAAAGGAAGGGCTGCTTGAAAAGTCGGCAAAAGGACGTCAGATTCTTTTAAACAGCCAGTTTACAGATCAGGAATCCGTACAAAAATACATGGAGGACACCAGGAAGCTTTACGGTGAGTACCAGAACACCCTGGCTGCCTGCAGTAAAAAATCCAGAACGGTCTGTGCTGTATTCATGTTCCTCATTACCCTGGCCTTCGCAGGAGCCGCCGGGCTGTGCCTGACCGCGCCGGAGCTGGTCCGCTCCCTTGTGCTTCTTCCGTTTCCCCTTACAGCTGCGGCGGGTATATCAGGCGTCATTGCCCTGGCTGCCTGTATAACCGCAATCCTTAATCTGGGCAAGAACCGCCGTTTCAGAAAGGAACTGGACACCAGCACCCGCCTTCTCCAGGAAATATTCGCCCGTCATCTGGGCGATTCCAGTATCTCCCAGGATGCTATGAATGCCTTGGAGGGAAGGATGGCGGAATTCCTCCGGCTCAGCAAGGCTGTGGAGCAGTCCGAGCAGACCCTGGTGCAGTTATCCCAGGAGATAGGAAAGCTCCAGTCCAGCGAAGACCAGTTTTCCGAGGAGATAGAACAGCAGCAGCGTATCCAGTGGGAGCTGGAACAGAAGCTGGAACATCTGGCTGACTGCAAGACCAGGGCCGAAGCCCTGAAACATGTGCTGACGGAGAATGAACGCATTCAGGAGGAACTGGACGCCATCGACCTGGCCCAGGACACCATGACCACCCTGTCCACCTTCATCCGCGACTCCTTCGGATTATACCTGAACAGGGAGGCCTCTGATCTTATATCCGGTATTACCGGAGGAATTTACACCAGCATGAGCATTGACGAAAACCTGGATGTATTCATGAACACGCCGTCCAAGCTGGTTCCCATAGAGCAGGTAAGCAGCGGCACCATGGATCAGATTTATCTGGCCCTGCGCCTGGCCGCCGCCAAGCTGGTCCAGAACGGCCGAAGGGATACCATGCCCCTGATTTTTGATGACAGCTTTGTGCTGTACGACGATGAACGTCTGAAGACAGCGTTAAAATGGCTTGTGAAGGCGTATGATAATCAGATTATTGTGTTTACCTGCCATCAGCGGGAGGCACAGCTGCTGACGGCGAATCAGGTGAAGTATCATTTAGTGCGGATATAGAGCAGAACAACGAAGGTGCCTGGCAGTGTGCCTTTGGAGAGACTCCAAAGCGCAGCTTAATATTAACTTTATAAGGCTGCAGCTAAACGGAGGCACCGTTCAGTCATCTGTTACGGATGATTGAGCGGTGCCTCCATTTTTTATCTGTTCCCGTCTTTTTTAGCAGTATTATCCTTAAAATACTTCCTGCAATCGTATATTTTCCATAAGGCAAATATAACCAGCAGCACACTTCCTAACAGAAAACCCATGTTAATTATCCATAACGGATATTTAACGACAGCTGTCTTTTCATTTGTGGAAAGCTGCATTAAAATGATATTAAGACCCCAGTTAGTCGTCAGGACTCCGAATACCAGACCAAGGGCATATTGGAGTATTTTTAAACCTCCATAAGCCTTTCTGTTATCAGCTATTTTCTCTTGAATAAGATCCAGACCGATTAACTCATCGCCCATAAAAGCCAGACTGGAGCAAACAAATATAGACCATACAAACAGCATTTTCAGTGTTTCATCTGTCCATGGCGCCGGAGCCTTCAGAACATTACGGGCAAAGACAGCATAGGTCTCAATTAAAATCATTATAATTCCCACATAACCAAATATACTCTTTACCCCTGAATCAAGCTTTGAAACCAATCCCTTCATTTCCATTCCTCCTAGGGTTGTTCTGTCACCGCAATTACTCTTATCTGGGAGCCGTCCGCATTTTTTGTGTTAAGCGGCAGCGCAATCAGCTGACAGGTCGGTTGCCCTACTTCCCATAAATTGGTGAGGTATTCAATCATTAATATTCCCCCCTCTTTCAGGACGAAATCATGTACTGGCTGTACAATCGGATCCTCTGGTTTTGCAGTACGGATTTTGCGTATTTCATAATCCTGGGGGAAGTCAAATCCAACCACTTTAGGATTATAGTCTCTAATCCACTTTCCTCCGTCAGCGCTGACCCAACAGGAATTATCCCAAAATTCTACTGACTCCCAAGATACCCTTCGTCCACGGTCAGAACGGATTATAATGGTATCATAATGTTTATCCTTAAAGGGTTCGTTTGCCCGTTCCAACATCTGGGCTGTAATTGCCTCATTATCACCTACAAATGATAAATCCAGAATCAGACAATCCGAAATACACCAGTCGCTGATTGGGTATGCGTCCAGATTCTTACCGCCTGGGTCATGATGGACAGGTGCATCAATATGGGTAAACCAATGTGACTGCAAATTATATTTAGTTGTCTGCCAGCGGTCTTTATTGGCATGGGATGTGGCCAGCTCAAACTTGATTCCATAGCGCCAATGTTCCACTACCGGCAGGGTGAGGTCAGTTATTTTTCTCATATTCTGTAATTCCCCCTTTAATTCTCCTGGATGATATCGAGAAGCTCTGTACCATTTTCATCTGTAAATACCTTCCAGGCACTCACTGCAATCTCTTTAAACGCTTCTTTATCAGGATTTTCCACAATCTCGCATCCATTGTCCAGCAGCACCTGCTTTGCCTCTATTGTCTTTTCCTCATTGGCTTTCCTCTGGGCCTCTTTACCTACATTAGCCGCATCCATGACAACCTGCTTTTGCTGGTCACTCAGCTTATCCCATGTTTTTTGGCTAATTCCCATCATGAACGGGGTGTAAACATGGTCTGTCAGCGTTATATACTGCTGTACCTCGTAAAACTTTCTTGACACAATTTCATGAAGCGGATTCTCCTCCGCGCTGACAGTACCCTGCTGCAATGCCGTATATAACTCAGATGCGTCAATGGTTGTAGGCAAAGCTCCCAAGGCCTTCCATGTTTCTACCTGTACGGTTGCGGGCAGTGTCCTCATCTTAATGCCATTTAAATCCGCCGGCGTCGTAACCGGCCTCACATTATTGCTGAGTTCGCGGAAACCGTTTTCCCAGAAAGCCAATCCCACGATTCCCTTTTCGGCAAACTTCTCAAATATTTTTTCTGAAGCAGCCCCATCAACAGCTGCTCTGGCCTCCTCCAGGTTATCAAACAGGAACGGAAGCTGAAATACCTCTACCTCGGGAACCAATCCAGAAAAGTAGGCAGTGCCGGATACCCCGATATCAATTGTTCCCTGCTGAAGTCCCTGTACCATGGATGTGGCATCGCCCAAAGCTGTATCATAATAATCCGTCGCTTTCAGGGTACCGCCGCCATTTTCATTGATATAGTCTACCATAGCTTTTAAACCGGTACCGGTGGGCGTATTCTCGGCCACAGAACCGGCAAACACACTGAGTTCAATTGCTGCTTCTGCTTTTTTTGCTTCTGTGCCTCCATTATCAGCGGAAGCTGGTTGATTTGCTTTACCGCAGCCTCCCATACCTAATACAGCTGCTGCCAATAACATATACATTACAGTCTTTCTCATAATAAAATCCTCCTATGGTTTATTTCATTAACGCCGGCAGTAATGTTGAAATGCCGGGTATTAATACAATTGCTATGGTTCCTGCTATAATTGAGGCAATAAGTACCGGCAAATGCGGTATGATTTTATGTATAGGCTGTCCGCCTACAGAAAATGCCACAAACAGGTTAATTCCTACCGGTGGCGTCACCAGTCCAATACATAAGGTAACCACCATAACCACACCGAAATGAATCAAAGAAATTCCATACTGGGTTGCTGTAGGAATCAATATGGGTGCAAAAATCAGCAATGCCGGCACTGCATCTATGAAACACCCCGCAACAATCAGAATAAATACAACAGCAAACATAAACACAGTCGGGCTTGATATTACAGAAGTAAATCCTTCTGCCACCATCTGGGGTATTCCTGCTCTTGTCAGGACCCATCCAAATGCCTGGGTAGCTGCCACAATAAGCATGATACCTGCTGCTGTCTTGACTGATTTAAATACCACTTTCCCCAGGGATTTAAAATTAAGTTCCCTGTAAACGAACAATCCGATGATCAGGCAATAGAAACAGGCAACGGCCGATGCCTCTGTTGGCGTAAACAGGCCGGAATAAATACCGCCTAAAATAATAGCAGGCGCAAGTATGGCCCATATAGCATCTAAAAATGATTTTGCGGCCCGTTTCAGGCTAAAATGGCCTACTCCCTTGTATCCCTTTTTAATACACTGCCATACTACTACCCCTATGACAATTACCCCAAGAAAAAGTCCTGGCACAAGTCCTGCCAGCAGCATATCACCCACAGATTCTCCGGATGCAACTCCATATAGAACCATAAGTATACTTGGCGGAATAAGAGGTCCGAATATTCCTCCCACTGCCTGGACTGCACTGGCATAGCCGCCGTCATACCCTTCCTCCTGCATGGATGGAATCATGATTCCTCCCACTGCCGCGGTAGTCGCTGCCCCGGCTCCTGTCATAGCTGCAAAAATCATGCTCGCTACCACCGTAACAATAGCAAGACCTCCCGGCAAATGACCTACTACTGTTCTGGCAAAGTTCACAATTCGTTTCGAAATACCGCCGGATTCCATGAGTCCGCCTGCGATTACAAAAAACGGTATGGCCATTAGTGTAAATGAGTCCACCCCTTTCAGCATCTGCTGACCTATGATTATCATAGGTACATCCATAAAAAGTGCCATATAAAGCACTGCAGACAGACACAACGAATATGCAATCGGAACTCCCAGAAAAAGTAATACAAAAAATACTCCCATTAAAACTGCAATATTCAAGAATCTCTCCTCCTGTCTCATATTTATATCGTTCTTACATTTTTTAGAGCAATAATCGTGCCAAATTATATATTCTCTCCAATTTATTTCCTCAGTTTTTTCCAAACATATAAATAATACACAACAAAACTTGTTTATTACAAATATCCGAAATCTTTTGTATTATTCTGTTGTATACCTGTTTCAAAATGTTTCTATTGGATTTCACCATGTCTCAGCCACAATTACCCTATAATATAAAAAAAGATGCTCATATCCGTCGAAATAAGCATCTTTTCCGTGTATTGTTAATTTTTTCCCAATTGTAGTAATAATTCGTTGCTATTGATGATTTTTGCAACGCATCACTACTGCAACCCATATTTTTTCATTTTTCGCCATAAAGTGGAGCGGTCAATTCCCATGGCCTTGGCTGTCTCGCTCCTATTATATCCGTATTCACTTAACAGGCGCTGGATATACTGCTTCTCCTGCTCCCTTTTGCCTTCCGCATATATCCTATAGGAGGGACCAGTCGCTGCCGGCCGCTCTGTATACTCAGTTATTTCTATATCATCCTGCCCCAGTGCTCCTGCCATTTCTTCTTCTGTAATCATATATCCGCTATGAACCACGCTCAACCGCTCAGCTATATTCCTAAGTTCCCTGATATTGCCTGTGAAGGCATATTGCTTAATGAGCTCCTCTGCTCCTTCAGACAAAATAGGCATTTCATAACCGAATTGATTACTGTAATATTGGAGATAGTAATGGAAGAGAAGGGGGATATCCTCACTCCGCTT
>OFLZ01002156.1_pt1 | contig 9923 bp, 10 predicted proteins | sample 1541321 | NCBI WGS metagenome assembly OFLZ01 (sample SAMN04209223, study PRJEB22552) | human gut metagenome | biome: gut; material: feces | host: Homo sapiens | place: USA: Oklahoma | reverse complement strand
GAGTGTGGTGTACAGTTAATAGATATGGTATATTTGCAAAGATGTTTATAACTTCCAGTTTTTGAAACTGAGAAATCGGAATTTTTATAAAGAGCTGATCCAAAAAGCAGGCGCTGAAACGGAACTTGTCTATATGAAAGCCAGTAAGGAGCTTTTGCAAAAAAGACTATATAAAAGAAATCAGGTCTTAAATGCCAATTCGCCGTTTGTGATAACAGATGAAATATTGGAACATCATTATCACGCATTTCAGGAGCCATGGGGCGAAGGAGAAAAAGTAATTTTGCAGAAAGGGGATATTATGCAGTATTCAAAGGAAGAAAGTAAAGCAATCTGGAATCAAAACGCTGAATTTTGGGATTGTGCAATGGGGGATGAATCAAATGATTTTCACAGAGAAGTTGTCCGCCCCAAAGTAACAGAGCTTCTAAATCCTGATCCAACAGACTATATTTTAGATATTGCCTGTGGAAATGGAAATTATTCTGCATATCTTGCAGAAAAAGCTGTCTCTGTTTTGGCTTTTGATTATAGTGAGAAAATGGTGGAACTGGCAAAAAAGCGCCAAAAACGGTATGCTGATCACATTGAGTTTTGTGTAGCAGACGCCACGAATGAAACAAGTCTGATGGCATTAAAAAGAAATAAGCCGTTTACAAAAGCAGTCTCCAATATGGCGGTCATGGATATTACCGATATTAAGCCGCTTTTTACCTCTGTTTATAAATTGCTTGAGGATAACGGAGTATTTGTATTTGCGACACAGCACCCCTGTTTTGTAACGCTTACAGAAAAATATATGACGCCGCACAGCTATTACGATATTGCGATTGAAGGACAGCCGCAAAAACAATGTTATTATCATCGTTCTTTACAGGATATTTTTAATCTGTGTTTTGATACCGGTTTTGTCATAGACGGATTTTACGAAGAATGCTATTTTAATAAAGAAATCCCGGATATTATCATTGTCAGAGCCATAAAAATTGAGAAGTAGATAGTAGATTTGCCATTTCCTGTAATTGTAAAAAGCTTAAAACTATGTAGGTAGCTATTTTGATTATAAGACAAGAAAGACCAGAAGATTATGATACGGTATATCATGTTGTAAAACCTAATGCCTCTAAAGCAAAAGATGTAATAGAAATAACCCTGAAATGGATAAAAAACATTTTGCAAATAAATTAGGTAAAAATGCTTCAGAAAATTCAAGTTTGCAGAATTGTTGATTACCAAAAAGAAGGTGAAGGAATGGATCAGAAGAAAGCATACTGGTTTGAACAGCCGTATATGCCAAGAATGAAAAATATCGCTGTGGCTCCTCTTATTCAGAAAGATGGAAGGCTGTCCATCTGTGTTCCTGGGGATGATCCTCCGTGGTCGGGGATATGGAACCTGACGGGAAAGGTTATTCTGGATGGGGATGATTATTTTGAGCTCCAGTGTGATGATGAGGTCATGCACATGCGTGGTGGAACGTATAAGTTTCATGCTTTGGACATTGATACATTTCGGAACGAAACCTGTCAGTGGATTTCTGAGGGAAGACAGATTGCAGAGTGCTGCAGGACAACGGAGGAACTGCATCAGTGGTATCTTGATCACTGGCTGTATAACAGGTAGAAAGGAACTGGCTGTAATAATAAAAATGGGAAAGCATCGGTCATTCAGTTGGCTGGTGCTTTTTTCGTGAAGAAATGGAGGTGGCGGGATGTATCCGGTGTCGGATGCTTTTCTGAGGGAAGTCAGGAGTAATACAAGGAAATATTTCTGGACGGGTACGATCGTTACCAGAGGCGGAATGACGTATGAGTTTGGGGCGAAGGAGATTGTGAAGGGTTCCGGATATATTTCCAGGCAGTGCTGCGGAAGTACGGAGATTGAACTGGGGACGGTGTATGCGGCAGAGATGGGGATCACGCTTCTGAGTGATATTGACAGGTACACGCTGGAGGATGCGCTGGTGACGCTGGTGTTTCATCTGGTGCTGGCGGATGGTTCGGTGGAAGATGTGCCGATGGGAGTTTTTGAGGTCAGTGAGGCGAACCGTCTGGCAAAGTGTCTGGAACTGAAAGCCTATGATTTTATGCTGCGGTTTGATAAGAGTTTCAACGGGTTTGAGACTGTGGGGACTGCTTATGATTTTATTGCTTTGTGCTGTAAGCGGTGTAAAGTGGAGTTTGCGAATAAGAGGGCGGAGATTGATGCCATGCCGAATGGCGGGGTGACGCTTTCTGTTTATACTGAAAATGATATTGAGACCTGCCGGGACGTGCTGTTTTATGTGGCACAGGTTCTGGGAGGTTTCTTTATTATTAACAGGGAGGGAAAGCTGGAACTGAGAAAGTACGGGAAGGATCCTGTGATGAAGGTGGAGCAGAGACACCGGTTTTCTTCCAGTTTTTCGGATTTTATTACAAAGTATACGGCGGTGAGTTCTACCAATAAGCAGACGCAAATCGCGGAGTATTATGCGCTGGATCCGGATAATGGGCTGACCATGAATCTGGGAGTGAATCCGCTTCTGTAGTTTGGGTTAAAGGAGACCAGGGAGATGCTGTGCAGGAATATTCTGGCAGATCTGTCCGTGATCCGGTATGTGCCGTTTGATTCGGATACCATCGGGAATCCTGCTCTGGATCCGGGGGATGTGCTTACGTTTGCAGGAGGACAGGCGGATGAGGGACAGATCACCTGTATCACTTCCATCAGGCAGAAGATCGGGGGAAAGCAGAGCCTGAAATGCGTGGGGAAGAACCCAAGGCTGGCTCAGGCGAAGTCAAGGAACGACAAGAATATTTCGGGGCTGCTGAACCAGATTGAAGACAACGCGAAGACCGGGAAGATCGGGATCCACACGTTTACCAATGCTTCCGCACATGAGATCGGGCAGACCAGGGTGAAGCTGGTCAGTATCCAGTTTGCTTCTTCTGAGGAGAACCATATGCAGTTTTTTGCACAGGTTGTTGTGGATGTGGCTGCGGATCCGGTGGAACGGTCTGCGGAGGCTTCCGGGACTGTGGTGATTCCGTTCCCGGGTGGAAGCGGCAGTGGAACTGGAAGTGGTACGGGTGGTTCTGATGGAACCGGGGAGACATCGGATGCAGGAAGTTCTGAAAATGATGCGGCAGGGAATGAAGTTGGAAATACTTCTGAGAATGAGAATACAGGGAGTACGGATGATGTCGCTGGTGGCTCGGATTCCGGATCCGGAACCGGGAGTGGTTCGGAGGTTTCTGTGGATGTGAGCCTGCCGGTGAAGTGGCAGGAGGACGGACAGGCGGTCTGCCATGTGGTCTTTGAATTTAACAATGAGGAGATTGTGGAGCATTGTCCGGTGGAGACCTGGCATTCCGGGAAACATATTTTGTCGCTGTATTATCCCATTGAGAAGATCGTTGCCAATTATACGAATACATTCAATGTGTATCTCTGGATGGAGTATGGCAGCGGTACGGTTGATGTGGGAGACTGCATTGCTTCTGTCAGCGGACAGGCAATGGCGGCTGGGGAAGCCTGGGACGGAAAGCTTGAGGTGGAAGATTATACCACGAGATTTGCCATTGGCGGAGGACTGGATGTGAATGGTTTCCGGGAATCGCTGTCCATGCAGATGAAGGAGACGGTGAACAGAGGATTTGAAGTGTATTTTGCTGAGAGAGCGGGAATCAGCGGTTTCTGCAGGCCGGTAGAAATGGAGGGTGTGTGATGAAGTTGAAAGGTGAAATGGTCATTGAACTGACCGATACGAATACGGGTGCGGTGGAGACAGTTCAGGAGACGAACATGATCACGGAGGCAGTGAATAATATTCTGGGGCTGAATCCCATGGGGATTTATCTGAAAGCCAGCGGGGAGTATGACAATTCTGTTTTGTGGAACGGGACGCTGCTTCCCATCTGCCCGAACATGATCGGCGGGATCCTGCTGTTTCCGGCAGTGCTGGAAGAAAAGGCGGATCATATTTACGAGCAGGGGAAGAACCTGCCGGTGGCTTATGCTTCCAACAATGTTAACTCCGGTTCCAATGTGGCGAGGGGAAGCCTGAACCAGACGGAGAGCAAGAAACTGGACAATGGATATAAGTTTGTGTGGGAGTTCACTCCCAGCCAGGGAAACGGGAATATTGCAGCGGTGGCACTGACCAGTGCCCTGGGCGGGCAGAATGCTTTTGGCAGTGCGGCAGGGGATGCCAGCACGTTCCTGCTTCTGAAAAAGGTGGATATCGGGGATATCCCGAAAGCAAAGCAGATGACACTGTTTGAGGCAGTGGAGCTGGATTTTGGAAAGAACCTGCTGTATTCCATCACCTTTGGGACTTCCAGTGTGACTATCACGAAGATCCGGATCCCGGTGTTTAACATCGGGCTAAATGAGAAGCTGGATGATACCACTTATACCGTACTGGAGGAACAGACACTGACAACGGAAAGTTTTACGTTCCTGGGGGATTATACGAAGTACGGGGAATTTATGGACGGGCATGACGGATACTGGTATGGATTTTCTAATGAACCGAATGCTTCCGGGGATGCGAAGATGGTGTGGATTCGGATCTCCAAAAAGGATTATTTCTTTACGGAGGGAAGCTGGACACTGTCCAAGGCGAAGCTGTCGGAAGTGGGCACAAGGGCAAAGGACGGTTCCTATCCGGAACGGAATGTAAAATGCTGTGTGCGGAAGGGGTATCTGTATGTGCCTTCTTATGACAAAAAGGGAGTTTATAAGATCAATGTTGCAAATTCAGCGGATGTGACGCTGATCCCGCTGGGCTTTACTTCCAAGCTGAAATCCCTTGGGGAGGCTGGTTCGTGTGAGGTGTATATGACGCTTCTTGGGGACATGATCGTGGCAGGGGATTTCCAGATCACGGCGGATGACAGGGTGATCAAGACACAGGGGAGCGCAAGGTTTGAAGCCATGGCAACGCCTTTGTTCCAGTACAAGAACTTTGTGTTTATGTGGGGCGGCAGTTACGGGAAGGAGCACAGGTGTGCTTACCTTCTGACGCCTTATCTGGCAAGTATTAATAATCTTTCGTCAGCAGTGGTGAAGAATACGGACAAAACGATGAAGATCACGTATACGCTGACGGAGGAAACAATGTAGGTCTTTCTGCCGCAAGGCATGGAGATAAAAAACTTATTTATGGCAGTTCTCAGAAATGGGGGCTGCTTTTTTCATGGGAGGAGGATTCTGGCATGAAGGAATTTTGGAACTTTATTCAGATGGTTTTTATGGCTGTAGGCGGATGGCTGGGCTGGTTTATGGGAGGCTGTGACGGACTTCTGTATGCCCTGATCGCTTTTGTGGTGATCGATTACCTGACCGGGGTGATGTGTGCTTTTGCGGACCATACGCTTTCCAGTGAGGTGGGATTCCGGGGAATCTGCAGGAAGGTGCTGATCTTTTTGCTGGTGGGAATGGCGAACATTCTGGATGTGGCTGTGATCGGGAACGGATCCGTGCTGAGGACAGCGGTGATCTTTTTCTATATTTCCAATGAGGGTGTGAGTTTGTTGGAGAATGCGGGGCATCTGGGACTGCCGATCCCGCAGAAGATGAAGGATGTGCTGGAACAGCTGCATGATAAAAGTGAAGGAGACTCCGATGATGCATCAGAGGATGAGGAAGAAGGTGAGTGATTATGGGATACAGTAATAGTTCTTTGGTGGCGTACACGCTGCTCAGTCCGAACCATTCCGGACTGAGAACGAAGCGGATTGACAGAATATCACCGCACTGTGTAGTAGGTCAGTGTACAGCAGAAGGTCTTGGGGACTGGTTTCATAAATCTTCTACTCAGGCTTCTTCGAATTGTGGAATTGATAAGAATGGCCGGATTGGATTGTATGTGGAAGAGAAGAATCGCTCCTGGTGTACGTCCAGTAATGCGAATGATCAGAGGGCAGTGACGATTGAATGTGCTTCTGACAAGGCGGAACCGTATGCTATGCATCAGGTGGTTTATGAGCGTCTGGTTGATCTGTGTGAGGATATCTGCAGAAGAAATGGAAAGAAAAAACTACTCTGGTTTGGTGATAAAAATAAGTCTCTAAATTATCAGTCGAAGGCGGATGAAATGCTCATTACCGTACACCGGTGGTTTGCGAATAAGAGCTGTCCTGGAGACTGGCTTTATGCGAGACTGGGAGATCTGGCTGCGAAGGTCACTTTAAGACTTGGCAGCGGAAATGTGGAAGTGATTCCATCAGGGATGCAGGCCGGGGAATTTCAGGGGCTGACAGAAGAACAGGTGCTTGCAAAGGTTGGCCCCCTGTTTACCGCAGATCAGAAAAAATCAGGGATTCTTGCTTCAGTGTCTATGGCTCAGTTTATTCTGGAGAGCGGTTATGGAAAGAGTGAGCTTGCGTTGGGAGCCAATAACTGTTTTGGAATGAAGAAGTCACTTTCCGGTAATACCTGGAGTGGTTCGGTCTGGGATGGTGTAAGCATTTATAAAAAGAAGACACAGGAGCAGAAGGCAGATGGAAGCTATGTGACAGTCACAGCGGAATTCAGAAAATATGCGAATGTAGAGGATTCCATTGCGGATCACAGTGCTTATCTGCTCGGCGCTAAGAATGTAGAGAAGTTCCGATATGACGGGCTGAAAGGATGCTCAGATTATAAGAAAGCAGTGCAGATCATTAAGGACGGTGGTTATGCTACCAGTCTTACTTATGTGGAAAAGCTCTGCAGTATTATAGAGAAATGGAAACTGACGCAGTACGATGTGACCGGTGAGACTTCGGATATGATCAAGTATTACAGAGTAAGGAAGAGCTGGGGAGATGTGGCTTCACAGCTTGGTGCGTATTCCATATTTGATAATGCGAAGGTGATGGCTGACAAGCATCCGGGTTATAAAGTTTATGACTGGAATGGAAAGCAGATGTATCCGGAAGTAATGTCGGGGGCAGCAGGCGGAATGAGCAATACGGACTGTCCATTTACAGTGACGGTTAGTGTTCCGGATCTGAATATCAGGAAAGGTGCGGGAACGGATACAGCGAAGACCGGGAAGTTTACCGGAGTTGGCGTGTTTACTATTGTAGAAGTGAAAAATGGTAAAGGTACTGCGAAAGGATGGGGAAAACTGAAGTCCGGGGCTGGATGGATTAGTCTGGATGTTGGGAAGAGAAAGTGATTGTATAAGGCATAGGAAAAGCCTGCGGGAATGATATGTGTTCCGGCAGGCTTTGTTTTAAGATAGATAAGGTTTTAACTTTTTTACGAGTTCATATACTTTTGTTCCGGGAGCAGAAGCTGACGGTAGTTTACCTTCATTGATTTTGTCAAGCTTTTCTGCATTTGCAATAGCGGCATCCATGTATGGTAGGAGAATTTGGTACATGTCGGTACGATTTTTTACATATTCACCAACTCCGAGAGAGGTAAGCATTTCCGTGAGCTTTGGCCAGTAGGATGTTCTGTGAAGATCGGACTGCATGAAACTGAAATGCAGCAGGAACCATAATTCTATGCATTGGTTTGACCAGATGGCATGATAGGTGGTCTCTTCGGTTGATTCAGAAACACAAAGCTCTGCAGTTTTATTGATATGGTCAGCTGGAAAATCATCAGTGTCGTATACAACCCATACATGCTTGTATCCATTGGCCGAGGATGCTGCCATGTTTTTTGCCTTTTGAAAAAGGCTTAGTGTATTATCACCGGCACCGTGGATCCCAAGCTGAATACGGTCAGAGTAGGCGCTGTTGATGATATCTCTCATGGCTCCGAAGTATGCTGGTTCAGTGTCGGTTCCTTCGGTTATGATGAGATGATATTCTGGTTGAATTTTCTTTGGCTTGTCACGTCTGGCTTTCATCCAACTTTTGTCAAGGTCGCTTTTTTTAGGTGGTTTTAGGCTCATTAAAATTCACCTCCAAGCATATTGGATAGATATGGATCTGCTCCGTAGCGTCCCTCCAGATATTGCTTGTCGTAAGCTGCGGTATTCTTGATTCTGTCATTATCCTCACCACGGATTTCGTGGAGAGAATAGATTTCACTCTCATGTGCATTATTCTCCGCAGCGAACCAAATCTCATCACGGCGGAACACAGTATTCTTTAAAGTATACATATCATGAGAGGTAAAAAGAAGCTGAGCACCATATTGATTAATTTCCTTATTTTTAAATAAGGAAATTACATACTTTAAAAGTTTTGGATGGAGCTTTGCATCTAATTCATCAATGATCACCATACGTCCTTCGCGAAGTGCGAGAAGAATAACCGGAAGAGCAGCAATGAGCTTTCTTGTTCCATCGGATTCTTCAGAGAATGGAAGCTCATATTCTGCATTGCCTAAGTTTCTCTTCATGAAAAGCTGATGACTATCTTCGTCATAGCGGTAGTCTGTAATATCAATGTCCATGTCATTTAAGGCATGAATAAACTGCTCCTTGTAAGGTGCATCCTTTGCAAGCATGATCTGATGCTCGACTATTGGATTTGCATAGCTACGGATAATGCAGCTCTCGAACCAGGTCATGACTTCACTGATAACCGAAATGTCATAGTTGATGGCAAGGAAGGAGAGATATGGCATCTTTGGATTGACACTTGTATTGATGCTTTTCTTATTTATAGAAGAACCAAGTGTGATATTGTCAGTTTCGCGCTCAAAGATGGTGGCAGACTTCTTGCCGGTGATTGACTTACGGTATAATGATTCTGAAATGATCTCGTCGTTTTTGAGAGAGATGTAGTAGCAATACTCATTTTTTGCAACTCTAAAGAACATACGGAACTCTGTGGGTTCGTTTGCTGAATCCTGGTCGAATAGGAATGGTACTGCATCAACCTTTTGCTGAAGGATGAGATTCTGTCGGTTCTTTTCCAGTTCATGTACAGGCTTTACGATAGTGGAAATTACGCATGAAAGAGCCTGGAGAAGGTTAGACTTACCACCTCCGTTTGGTCCATATATAACACTTACAGGTAACAGGTCAATTGCCTTTTCTTCTGTGATCAATGTTTCTTTGAATTCAGGAAGCGTGGCTGCCTGAAAATCTAAGGTTGTTTCTCCCTTGTAAGACTTAAAATTCTGAAATGAAAACTGGCATAACATGATTTGTAGCCTCCTTTCCTAAGAATATTATATGCTTAATAAATGGAAAAATCAAGTTTTATAAGACGAATAAGAAAAATAATTACTGAAACTAAATATAAAATAAAGATATCTGTACTAAAACTCTTGCCTTTTGTGATTGTTGTGATTATTCATGTATTAGGGTACCCCAGATTTATTTGATTCAATTCAGATATATGCAGGCTTTTTAATCTTTTTTCAGCATTTACCGGAATTATCTCGTCAAAAGGTGCTTAGGAAGATAGAAAGGTTCCGGGATGGAACCGGATTGGAAAGGAGACGCACCTGAGATGAGCGGTAACAAAAAGAAAGAGCTGCCTTGGTGGCAGAAGTACACATTGACATTAAATGAAGCATCGGAGTATTTCGGAATCGGATACAAGAAGTTGAAGCTGTTTGTGCAGGAGCATTCAGATGAGGATTTTGTCCTTTGGAATGGGAACCGAGCACTGATCAAACGGGAGCAGTTTGAGAAGTACATGGACAGTCAGATGAATGTGATTTAAACAATATGTAATGACCTCCACTTTGTAACTTCGTGGATTTACCTGTATAATGTAATTGTCAAACAACAAAAACAGGGATTACTGCATACAAAGGGAGGCCATTAAATGAATTTCTCCATTTATCATTTTTTCAAAGTGTAATTTCTGCTTATCGCCAAAGTGTCAATTTGATACTTTAGAATGAACTTTTGAACCTTTAGAATTACTTTTAATACACAATCCTAAAATAATCCAGATACGCCTTATATTTATCCTGTGCGGTCAGGCAGGTATCTGTCAGATAACCTTTTTCATTGTTCCATTCTTTCAATCCAC
>OFLZ01002151.1_pt1 | contig 9948 bp, 7 predicted proteins | sample 1541321 | NCBI WGS metagenome assembly OFLZ01 (sample SAMN04209223, study PRJEB22552) | human gut metagenome | biome: gut; material: feces | host: Homo sapiens | place: USA: Oklahoma | reverse complement strand
GGCCGTAGCCGTAGCTCAGCTGCTGAGACTGCTTGCCATGAGAGGTAGAGATTGATGGATTCATCGAGAAAGACGGCTTTTGACGTCTTATTGGATATGGAAAAGGAAAAATCCTATTCCAATTTGACCCTGAATCGTTTTATAGCGGAAAACAAGCCTGAAAACAGCGCTTTTACAAGAGAATTGGTCTACGGAGTGCTTGAGAATAAAATACTGCTGGACTATTATCTTGACAATCTCATTCCTTCCGGTATTAAAAAAGTCAAGAAGAAGGAGGCCTGTATCCTCAGGCTGGGTCTCTATCAGATAATATTTATGGAAAGCGTTCCTCCTTATGCGGCCGTCAACGAGTCGGTTAACATGGCAAAAAAATTCTGCAGAGGCAGAGAGGGCTTTATAAACGGTGTGCTGCGGGGATATATGAAGAAAAACATAAGACTTCCTGAAGAAAGGAAGGATTTTCTTTCGGTGAAGTATTCATTCCCTCCGTGGATAATAGAATTATGGAGAGAAGAGTATGGGGATCGTATGTGCGAGACACTGCTTGAGGCTTCCAACAGGAGGCCGCAGCTTTCAATCCGCGTAAACCTCCTCAAGACTGACAGAGCCTCTCTGGCCGATGTCCTTAAGGAAAAGGGCTTTGAAGTGTCAGGAGGGAAGTTTTCTGAAAGGATACTCCACGTCAGAGGAACGGGTCTATTGAGCCTAAGAGAGTATGAAATGGGATTATTCTCTATCCAGGACGAGGCTTCCGCCTTGGCTGCCGATATGTTGGGAGCAGCGCCGGGGGACAGAGTCATAGATGTGTGCGCAGCGCCGGGAGGCAAGACTTGCGCCATAGGGGAGATGATGGCAAACGAAGGCCGGATAGAGGCCTTTGATATATATGAGCATAAGCTTCCTCTGATAAGGCAGCAGGCTGACAGGCTGGGGATAGAGATAATAACGGCAGGGACGATGGACAGCGCAGAAGGATCAGAAAGTCTCTATGAAACTGCCGACAAGCTGCTGGCAGACGTGCCTTGTTCCGGACTTGGAGTGATAAGGAGAAAACCTGAGATCAAATATAAGGAAATACAGGATTTCACTGAACTTGAGGTTCTGCAGGGCAGGATACTGGAAAAATCTTCGCAGTATCTGAAGATAGGAGGAACTTTAGTCTACAGCACATGTACCATAAGAGACAGAGAAAACGGCGGCCAGATCAGGCGTTTTCTTGAAAAGCACAGAGAATTTGAATTGATAGAAGAAAGACAACTTTTACCTACCGAAGATATAGACGGATTTTATATCTGCAAAATGTTGAAAAAGGGGTGAGGATACGAGTTATGGAAGTTGGATTTAAGTCCGATAAGGGGCTGAAGCGAAGCAATAACGAAGACGCTTGCTTTGTTCTTTTGACCGACAAGGTCTACTTGGTGGCAGACGGCGTCGGAGGGGGCAACGCCGGTGAAATAGCCAGCAGAACTGCTGTGAACGAGATAGCTAATTACATATCGCAGCATCCGATAGATAAAGCCACTAATAAGTACGCTATTGTAAATTATCTTCAGGATTGCCTCGACAAGACTAACGAGAAGATATTTGAAAATGCCAGAAAATATGAAGAAAACAAGGGTATGGCTACTACCGCCGCTATAGTTTACGCAAGAGGCGGCATAGCGTACATAGCCAATGTGGGAGACAGCAGGGTATACCTTTTCCGGAATGAAAAATTAGTCCAGCTCACAGAAGATCACACTTATGTGAATACTCTCCTAAACGCCGGAATCATATCCGAAGAACAGGCGGCCTCAGACAGCAGAAAGAACGTCATAACTAAGGCGCTGGGGGCCGAAGACACTGTGGAACCTGATTTTTTCCAGGTAGATATAATAAAAGACGATATATTCATCCTTTGTACCGACGGTTTGTACGATGAAGTGGACGAGGGATCGATGATTGAGATTTTAAAGAAAGACTCGTCTATGTCCGACGTGTGTGCCGATATGATCGCGGCCGCCAATAGAAACGGAGGGCATGACAACATTACTATAATAGCTTTAAGGGTTACGGAGGAAGATCTTTATGAGTAGCAAATTGTTATTGGGCAGATATGAGATTCTGGAAAAAATCGGCGAAGGCGGAATGGCCATAGTATATAAGGCCAAAGACCGTCTTCTCAACAGATACGTGGCGATAAAAATCCTGAGACCTGAATTTACGAAGGACGACCAGTTTATAGAGAACTTCCGCAAGGAATCTCAGGCGGCGGCAGGATTATCTCATCCTAACATAGTCAATGTCTATGACGTAGGAAAAGAAGGAAATATAAATTTTATAGTCATGGAGCTGATCGACGGCAAGCCTCTCAGCCAGCTGATAGAAGAAAAGGGGAAGCTAAATTACAAAGAAGCCATAAACATTACGAGACAGGTGGCCTCGGCCCTGAGTCTGGCTCATAAGAATCAGATAATACATAGGGACGTGAAACCTCACAATATCCTCATAACTTCTTCCGGCACTGCCAAGCTGGCAGATTTCGGAATAGCAAGAGCAGTGAGCCGCGCCAGCATCGAAGAAGGAAATGACAAGATCATGGGATCTGTTCATTATTTTTCGCCGGAACAGGCAAGAGGCGCTTATGTAGACGAGAGATCTGATATATATTCTCTGGGTATAGTGCTTTACGAGATGCTTACCGGAAAAGTACCTTTTGACGGGGATAATCCTATTTCCATCGCTCTGATGCATATAAACGATCCTATTCCCCCTGTAAAGGGAATACCTCCGCAGCTGGAAAAAGTCATAGAAAAAGCGACCGACAAATATCAGAGCAACAGGTATAAATCTGCCGATGAGATGATAGAAGAGCTGGACAATATAGAGTTCATCACTAAAGTCATGGGCGGGGCTATAATAGACCAAAGTGACGAGAAGCCGCGTCACACCGGCCAAGACTCGACCAAATCGTCGTCTCTGGAGGAGATGCTCTACGCAGACGATAAGAAAAACAAGAAAAAGGATAAAAAGCCTGCCGATAAAAAGAAGATAGCTATAATAGCCGCCGCCGTAATAGTAGTTCTTGCTGCCGTCATCGGCGTAGGAGCGATGAGCGGTTGGTTCAGCGGAAACAAGGAAGAGATAAAGGTACCTGATTTTAAGGGAAAAACCCTCGAGGAAGCTCAGCAGGAGGCAGAAGAATTAGGCCTTGTCATAGAGGAAGGAGAAGAAGTATACAGCCCTGATCAGGAAAAGGGTCTCATAACTTCTCAAAGCCCAAGCGCAGGCAAGAAGGTGAGCGAGGGGCAGGTAGTAACGGTAAATATAAGCAAGGGTAAGAAAGACGGCGTAGTTCCCAGAATAGTAGATATGGACTATAAGGAAGCAAAAAAGTATCTCGAAAGCTTCGGATTTAAGCTGGGAATAGTAAAGACAGTGACCAGTACCAAACCGGTAGATACGGTTGTAAGTCAGTCTGTGGACGCAGGAACTACTGCCGACGTGGGAACCACCATAGATGTAGAAGTCAGCGACGGCAAGGGCAAGGAGATGAAGACTGTTCCTATGCTCATAGGCCTCGATGTGGACACGGCTAAATCTACTATAGTATCTTCGGGATTTAAAGTAGGAAATATATTGTATGAAGAAAGCAGCGAGTATGCTAAAAATGTAGTTACAAGTCAGCAGTATAAAAAGGGCGACGAGCTGGAAGAAGGAAGCACCATAGATATCGTCATAAGCAAGGGCGCGCCTACTACGCCTACGGAACCTGACACTCCTACAGAGCCTACAGAACCTTCAGAGGGCCAGTAAGAACTCATGAAGGGATTGATAATCAAGGGAATAGGCGGTTTCTATTATGTCATGACTCAGGAGGGCGAGGTAGTGGAGGCCAAAGGCCGCGGCATATTTAAGAAAGATAAGATAACCCTCTTAGTCGGAGACGAAGTTGAAATTCAGATGACAGACCGAGACGGCGCTAAGGGTGTCATCAACAGCATATTTCCCAGGAAAAACCAATTTGCCAGGCCGCCCATATCCAATGTGGATATGTTCATAGTCGTGTTTGCGGCGAAGAATCCAAGGCCTAACTATTCGGTCATAGATAAATTCCTGATAAACTCTCAGCTCAACGGGATAGAGCCTGTGATATGTATAAATAAAAAGGATCTGGTGTCGGAAAGAGATATAGATGCGATAAGAGATATCTACGGGAAAATATACAGAACGGTTGCTGTCAGCGCCAGGACAGGAGAAGGGACGGATGATCTGCGCGCCATGATAAAGGGCAGGAGAGCTGCTTTGGCGGGCCCTTCAGGAGCAGGAAAATCCTCCATCATAAATCTTCTGCATCCCAAGGCAGATATGGAGACAGGAGAAGTCAGCAGAAAGACCATGAGGGGAAGACATACCACCAGGCATGTAGAAATATTTCCTCTTGCAGGCGGAGGTATGCTCTTCGACACTCCGGGATTCACCTCCTTCGATCTTCCTGATATAGACGAGGACCGACTCAAATATTATTATCCCGAGTTCGCCGAGTTTAATGATCTGTGCAGGTATGACGACTGCAGGCATCTGAAGGAGCCCGATTGCGCAGTGCTTGCGGCTGTAGCCGGCGGGAGAATAAACAACAGGAGATATGAGGCTTATGTCTCAAACTATGAAGAACTGAAAAGACGAAAGAGGTATTGACTGCCTTATAAGGAGAAAAAGATATGTTTAAATTGTCGCCGTCGATCTTATCGGCAGATTTTTCACAGCTGGGAAAGCAGGTGGCTCTCATAGAAAAAGGTGGAGCTGACCTTATACACGTAGACGTGATGGACGGACATTTCGTCCCTAATATCAGCTTTGGAGCAGCAGTGATGAAATCTGTCCGAGAAAGCACGAACTTGAATTTCGATGTTCATCTCATGATCGAAGAACCTGATCTTTATATAGATGATTTTCTGACAGATAAGACAGAATATATAACTGTTCATCAGGAGGTATGCCGTCATCTTCACAGAACGATAGGGCATATAAAGAGCCTCGGAATTAAGGCGGGCGTTTCATTGAACCCGGCTACACCCATCGAAACTCTGACTGAAATAATCAGTGATGTGGATCTGATATTGTTAATGTCGGTAAACCCGGGCTTCGGCGGACAGAAGTTTATCCAAGGAACTCTCGATAAGATCAGAAGACTATCAGAAATGAGGAAAAGCACGGGTACAGGATTTATGATAGAAGTAGATGGAGGAGTAAATTTAGAAAATGCCGCTTCTCTCATAGAGGCAGGGGCAGATATTCTGGTAGCAGGATCTGCCGTATTCGGAGCGGAAGATATAGTTGAAAGAATTAGGGAATTCAAGAAATTGTGATACGTTGGCCGCATCTTTTTGATGCGGCCTGTTTTTTATTGTGCATCTTAAGGTGTCAAAAAAGCGGCCTTGATAGGCCGCTTTTATCAGAATCAATTTTTTGGTTTGGTGGCAGAACCGCTGCCGCCGGTGTTGCCTCCGCCTTCAGTACTTCCGCCGCTGTTACCGCCGGAATCGCCTCCGCCATCTTCGCCGGAATCTCCGCCGGAACCGCCATCTTCATCATCATCTTTAGGCGGAGGGGCTACAGGCTCCTTGACTATAGTCACATCTTTTCCCGGCTCCACAGGGTAAGAGTCAGGATCAGGATTATGAGCGTTACAGTAATAATGAGGCAACTCTGAACCTATGTCTCCGACTTTGCTGTTTGGGATATAAGGCCTCATTATGCCGGATTGACTGCTTACATCTGTACAGGAAGGAGTAGCAAGATAACCTGTAGTATTGCAGACATTTACGGTCTGATGTACAGTATCGGACGCAGTAGGCTGCGTTCCTGTCGTAAAGTATTCTGTACGTACGTCGCTGCCGCTGGCGTCAGTGGCCAGGAGCCCGCTCTTTGTATCTATGGCAGCGCTGGTCACATTGCCCGGCATTGCCGAATAAGAGCCTCCCTTGGCGCCGTCTATCTGCCCGATTATCTTTCCCCACAGCCGTGCGGCAGAGTTGGAATAAGATGAGAGGGACATATTTACGTCGTTTCCTATCCAGAGAGCGGCGCTGTAAGTAGGCGTGAAACCGCAGAACCATATATCATAACGGTCGTCTGTAGTACCGGTCTTTCCTCCGACAGAAACTCCCGATACTGCTGCAGGACTACCTATACCCTGAGAAACTACACTGAGAAGGACATCCCGCATGATCCAGGCTACGCCGGCATCGAGAGCCTTAGTCTCTTCTGTTTCAGGTTCCAGGAGAAGATCTCCGGTCCTGGTGGTGACTTTAGTATATGAACTGTAGCTCTTATGAACTCCTTCGTTTACAAAAGTAGTGTAGGCGCTGGCCATCTCCAGAGTGGAAGCTCCTTCTGACATACCTCCCATGCCCAGAGCAGAAAGGTTCAAGTCGTTTGTAGCGCCTTCTCTTTTTAGCGTCGATATGCCGAACTTTTCAACTATATCGGCCGAATAATCTGTACCTACCTGGGAGAGTATCTTAACTGCGCATACGTTTACCGACTGCTGAAGAGCAGTTCTGAACGTATAGAGTCCGTGATATCCGGAGTATGAGTTTTTAGGCCATACTTTTCCGTTTATGGTAGTAGGTTCGTCGTCTACAATGGATGCGGCGGTCAGATAAGTTCCCCACAGATCTGCTCCTTGCTGATCGAAACCGTTATCGGTAAAGTTAAATGTGTTGCCTGCCGCCTGAAGATCGAAACTCTTCTGAAGAGCAGCCGCATATACGGATATAGGCTTTAGGGAAGAACCCGGCTGTCTAGGCTATGTCGCGCGGTTGAACAGCTTTCTTCCGGACGTGTTGCGTCCTCCTATCATAGCTTTGATCTGTCCCGTAGCGTTGTCTATTATAGTCATGGCGGCCTGAGGCTGTATGACTTTTTGGTTCAGAGTGAATTCGGAAGTATACATCTTTCCATCTGACTCTTCAAAGAAGTTAGGATAATCTTCGAAGAATTGGGCTGAAATGACGAGATTATCGTCGTTATCTCTTGATTTATATCCCTGAGGTATATTGACGTATCCGCCGTTTATCACATAAAGAGTGCCGTCCTCTATGACATACATCTTTTTAAACTCGACGCTGTAATCGGTAGCGCCCTGCACCGTAGTAGTATATATGTTGAGGCGTTTTCCGGTATATACGGTCATAGAACCGTCGTCGTTCATCTTGTATTCGTCTGAAGATAGGGCAAATCTTCCGTCTCCGTCTATATAAGAGGAGTAAGGGTAGAGAATAGGATTTCCGTTATCGTCTAATATATTGCCGCTGCCGTCCTTCGAATAACCGGAAGACTTAGGGAAGTTAGCCGCATTGTTGAATTCACTTTCTATCACCGACTGGGCCTGAGAATCCATAGTGGTATATATCTGAAGGCCTCCGTTATATACCAGATCGGTAGCTTCCTTTTCTGAGTAACCGTTCTGTTCCTGCAGGTCGTTTATGACGTCTTCTATGACATAATCTGCAAAATAGTTGGACACGGTATTCAGAGCGTCTAAATTAGGGTTTATGATGTCCTTTATCTCTACTGCCTTAGCTTCTTCATATTCCTCATCTGTGATATATCCCTGTTCATGCATGAGCATCAGACAGGTGGACATTCTCTCTTTGCAGCTATCGTTCCACAGATAGGCATAATCTCCGCTTTTCATGATGAGATTAGGAGTCTCTTCTGTGACTTCAGAAGATGATACCGTAACTACAAGAGCAAAGTCCGAAGGTCTCTGAGGCATAGCGGCAAGGGCCGCAGCCTCAGCTATGGTCAGCTCGTCCACATCTTTTGAAAAATAAGCCTGGGCGGCGGTCTGGATTCCGTTGCCGCATCCAAAGTATATGGTGTTGAGATAGGCTTCCAGTATCTGATCTTTGTTCAGCTTGCTCTCCAGGATGACAGAATAATAAGCTTCTTTTATTTTTCTGTTGATGGATCTTTCGTACATCTCGTCTCCGAGATAGAGATTTCTGGCCAGCTGCTGAGTTATCGTGCTGGTTCCGCCGATCTGGCCGCCGCCAAAGATGGAATCTTTTATGGCGCCGAATATTCTTATTATGTTAAAGCCGCTGTGAGTCCTGAAGGTCTTGTCCTCCAGAGCGATAAAAGCGTTTTGAACGTGTTCCGGGATTTGATCTATCTCAACGATAGTCCTGTTCTGATCGCCGTAAGCTGTATCTATTATGTTCTCTTCGTCATCGTACAGAACGGAACTCTGAGATAACATGCTGTAGATATTGTCTGTCTCTATCTTAGGAGCCGTTATTATGACTGCGGCCACATATATGATACCGATCAGGGCCAGCGCAAGGATGACGCAGAGAATTATCTTTAAGACTTTTTTCTTATCGGTTTTCTTGACAGCAACTTCTCCCGATACTGCGGCTGCTGCTTCTGCGCTTTTTTCGCTGCGTTTTTTTCGTGTTTTAGAAGAAAGCTTGCCGGAAAGTCCGGATTTCGATTTCTTGTTTTTAGTTCTTGATCTATGAATGGTTTCATCGTTTTTAGGCTGATTCGAATCCTTTGGATCTTTGTAATTACTCAAATTATCACCTACTTTCTGCCATAATCTCTCTCATTATACCATACAATCGTATCAAAGTTAAGCAAAAACCAAAATGCACTTATAAATTTCACTTTTACATTGAAAAAAGAAATAAAATGGAATATAATGTAAAAAGATGGGGCGACCGTGAGAGGAGTTCTGATGAGAAGAAAACTGTTTTTCACAGTGCTTTTGACTGTGGCAGTTATAAGTTTTGCCGATATGGCAGATAAGATGCCGGGCAACGGCGATATGCAGAAGGTGATGGGAAGCCCCTCGTCATATTCGGGACGTATAGAGTCTATAGAAAGAAAAAATGAAGGCTATAAGATTGAGGTGAGATTATTCGAAGCAGCAGGCAGCAAAGTTTTGTTGTCTTATTACGGGATTATCGATGATCCTCAGGATCTTTATAAGCGCGTTATAGAATTTAACACTGTGATGGAAGAACCTCAGGGACGCAGAAATCCAGGATGCTTTGATTACAGAAAATATCTCAAGAGCTGCGGCATATGGGCTGTAGCTGATATAGATTCATTTGAGATAGTTTGGAGCAGAGATCTCCTGATATATAAATTAGAAAGATCTCTGATGAAAAATAAGGAAAGATTTATCGAAAGCCTTCCCGGAGAGGCCAGGGGCCTTACGGCCGGGATCCTCTTCGGAGACACTTCACTTTTGGATGAAGGCGTCTATGAGAATTTCAGGATCAGCGGAACTGCCCACGTTCTTGCGGTCAGCGGCCTGCATATAGGGATACTGTACGGTATGATCGGCAAGATCATGGGAAGACGGCCCGGTAAGATTCGTTTAGCTGCCACGGCTTTTGTGCTTTTTTCGGCGGGGACACTGGCGTCGTGGAGTCCGTCTGTAGCCAGAGCGTCCGGGATGATAGGGATAAAGACAGTGGCAGAATATTGGGACAGAAGATATGACATGGTTACTGCTATGAGCGCAGTAGGTCTGATCCTTATACTTCGGAACCCATACGTGATATTTAATACAGGCTTTCAGATGTCCTTTATGGCGGCTTTATCCATATCGTTTTTTCTCCCTCACATAAGCAAAAAAATACCCGATTTTGCTGCAGTCATGATAGCGGCCAGCGCAGGATTGATACCTTATCAGATCTATTGCTTCAATTCTTTTTCTCTCACTTCTTTTGCCGCCAATATTCCGGTGGTATATCTTGTAGGCGTCCTGATGCCTCTGGCAGCTTTAGGCTTTTGCCTGTTTTGCATAGGCATGGATATAGGAATACTCGGCCAGGTGACGGCGGCTCTGTCCTTACTGACAGAGAAAATAAATGAATTCTCGGCGCTCTCCGGAAGCGGGGCTATAGATGTTAAGAGTCCGCCGCTGTTTGTCATATTACTATTTTA
>OFLZ01002149.1_pt1 | contig 9958 bp, 7 predicted proteins | sample 1541321 | NCBI WGS metagenome assembly OFLZ01 (sample SAMN04209223, study PRJEB22552) | human gut metagenome | biome: gut; material: feces | host: Homo sapiens | place: USA: Oklahoma | reverse complement strand
GTAAGAGCATGAAAAACGTATTGTATACCGGCCGACCGGAGAATGCGGCAGGGCGGCTCGAAAAAGAAATCGCGTGCTACGATTTACTCGACAGCCTCGGCGTTTCCTACCAGAGGATGGATCACGATCCCACAGATACCATCGAGGTCTGCCATGAAGTCGAGGCTCTGCTGCAGATCCGTATCTGTAAAAACCTGTTCCTGTGCAATGCCCAGAAGACAAACTTTTACCTTCTGCTGATGCCGGGTGAAAAAAAGTTCAAAACAGCCATTTTTTCCAAACAGATGGGCTGCTCCAGACTGTCCTTTGCATCTGCTGAATTTATGGAACAGTTTCTCGACATCACCCCCGGTTCCGTCAGTGTTCTGGGGCTGATGAACGATACAGAAAACCGTGTCAGGCTGGCGATTGACAGAGATGTGCTGAAGGATGGATACTTCGGCTGTCACCCCTGTATCAACACTTCCAGCCTGAAAATCAGAACCTGTGATCTGCTGGATAAAATCCTTCCCGCTCTGGGGCACGAGTATACGCTTGTAGATCTCCCCTGGCTGGAATAGCAAAGCTGCCCTCTGTGCTTTCTACACGGCCAGTCCCAGGATTCCCAGATAATAGCCCACAATCCCCACTGCCATCAAAAGCAGAACCACAAGGATCGGGGATACCTTCCTTCTCAGAAGCATCCAGGCTCCGATGATAATTCCAAAGGGAAGAATATTCATGACTACCCCGTTCAGCACATCCTGGATGACAACGGAGGTCTGCCCCACAGAAAATACAGCCGGCACATACACCAGAACCTTCTGCGCTCCCATGGCTCCTATTACCATAAGTCCCAAAATACCGAAGGCGTCTGTCAGCCTTGTGATGGAATTTCCTCCTTCTCCCAGAAGAGCCATCACGGCCTGACTTCCCTTCCTGTATCCCATAAAATACAGATTATAACCCACCACAAGCATAATCCCTGTAAAAATTACGAAAAACAGCACCGGGCCGGCAAAGTTTCCGTTTAAAGCCATGGAACAGCCCATAGACACTGCAATGGGGTAAATCACGCCGCCTGCCAGACTATCTCCGACGCCTGCCAGAGGTCCCATCAAGCCTGTCCTCAGCCCATTGATCATCTCATCTGAAATTTCAGCTCCGTTCGCCCTTTCCTCCTCCAGAGAAGCGCAGATACCGGGAATCACGTTGCCGATGAAAGACGGCTCTGTATTGAAAAATACGAGGTAACGCTTCAGGGCATCGCTGATATCCTTGGGATCTTTATACAGCCTCCTGATAATGGGAACCATGGCCAGAACATTTCCCGACGCCTGCATCCTCTCATAATTATATCCTACCTCAGCTCCCAGTCCGATAAGCCAGTGCTTGATGAGATCCGAACGCCTGAGGCGTACCGACAGTCCCTCTTTTCCTGATTTTTCTTTGCTGTCTCCCTCCGCATCTGTCTCTTCCGCCGCCCAGCTCGTCTCTGTTCCAAAATTCTCATTTCCCTGGCCTCCATAGTAGCTTAAGAGTGCCAGGCAGGCTCCGAAAATAGCGATCGGCATAATCTGCAGATTCAGATAGGTTGCAAGGAAAAAGCCGATGACAAAAAACGGAAACACTTTTTTCTTTCCCAGATAGTTAAGCAGCATGGCCACTCCCACCGCCGGGAGAATATTTCCCGTCACACTGAGGGCATTGACAAAGGACTCCGGAATCCTTCCCAGAAGCTCTGTAAAGAAATCTCCGCCTAAGAACATCAGGATAAAGGCCGGAAATCCGTTGATTGCCAGACAGGTAAGCTGCGGAAACAGCCAGGCGTTAAAGAAAATCTTGTTTATCTCTCCCTTTTCTGCATTGCTGTCAAGTCTGTGCACCCAGAACACGTTGAGCGTCATCTGGAGATTCCACAGAAGGACTCCCAGAAGGCCGATGGGGATGGCCAGTGTGATGCCCAGCTCCGGCGACGCCTTGGCAAGCACCGTGATAGCTGTCCCGTACACGCCTGCGATTCCGATGTTGGACGGCATCGTTCCCCCTGCAGAGATCCAGCCGATATAGGCCAGGTTGATGGTGGCTCCGGCCATAAGTCCCAAGAGCGGATCGCCCAAAATAAATCCCACTACAGTTCCATTAATTAACGGGTAACAAAACGGCCATGTAATCGGGCTCCAAACCCTTCCGCTGGCCAGATTGGCCGTGACAGCCAGCAGCAGCGCCTTAATAATAATCATCCAGTAACCCTCCCTCTCTTTGTTTTTCCGCGGCTTTTCTTGCTACACAAAGTCCTCATATGTATACAGGGCATGCCCGGGGCCGGAGAGCCATTTCGCCTCCCCCTCTGTGGCCAGGGCCTCGTCCTCCATCCGGAATGAGATCCAGATCGAGGAGGCTCCCTGCTCCCTGTCATAGGGGTACACACCGTTTTCGATGGCAAATACCATTCCCGGCTGTACAGTCTCCTCCTCAGAGCCTGTAATATTGGGATATTCTGTCACATTCAGCCCGATGGCATGACCGCTTGTGTGCAGCACTTCCCTTCCATACCTGGCATTTCTCAGATATTCCTCCACCGCATCACTGACCTCTCTCACCGGCCTTCCCGGCCTCAGAGCACGGAATCCCTCATGGACACATTCTCTGGCAATTTCTGCCATCTCCAGGTAGATTTCAGGAGGCCGTTTTCCCAAAAACATGGTTCTCGTCAGATCCGAGGCATAGCCGTCGATGTGCCCGCTGATATCCACAAGCACAATCTCCCCCTCTCTCACCACCCGGTCTGTGGCGTAGCTGTTAAAGGTACTGTACTTGTCTGTTCCTGAATTGACCGTCAGATAGGAAATCCGGTCAACTCCCCCGGCAGCCATTTTCGATGCAATGCTCCTGGCAATCTCCTTCTCCGTTGTAATGCCTGCCCTTATCTCCCGGAACGAATCCACTATAGCCCGCTCTGTCACATAGCCCGCTGTTCGGATCCGCTCTGTCTCCCAGTCTGTCTTGATCATCCTCGCCCTCTGAATTGCCCTGGTTCCGTCACAGAATTCAAGCTGTCCCCGAAATTCCTCTGAAAGCTCCTTCAGAAGGTTCAGGGACCAGAAGTAGTGGAGGCCGTCCCCGGCTTCCAGGCCCACACGCTTTACCGTGCAGTCAAGGGAGCAGATAAACTGTCTCAGGGCATCCTTCGGATCTGCGGCATTTAATTTTCCCAGCCTCCTCTCCGGGGAGCCGGAACAGTAAATGTTCGGACACCAGCTTGTATTCTCCACCGTGGTTTTCTCAAGAATTCTCAGATAGATCCCAGGCTCCCCCTTCACCGGCACAAAGACAAATACCGGCCGGAACAGGCTTGAGGTGTACCAGGAGCGGTATCCTGTGGCATAATAGATGTTTTCCGGCGATGACAGTAAAAGCAGGTCAAGTCCCTCCTCCTCCATGCGCCTCTGCAGCTTTCCCACATGGGTCAGATATTCCTCTCTGGAAAATGATTTTAAATAACTTTTATCCCCCATCTCTTCCTCCTCTACAGCAGTTTTTTCAGATCCGTCTCCTTCTCATCCGGCACAAGCTGATAGCTCAGCTCGATTCCTCTCTCTGAAATGCGCCTCATACACTCTATCTCCTCCCTGCTGGCTGACACATTTCTGATAAAGGTTTTCCGTCCCTTTCCTGCTGCCATTCCTCCCAGTATCACCTTTTTTATTTCCACCTCCCCTTCCAGGAGTGCTTCTATCACCTGAGGAACCTTCACCAGAATCAGAATGTTTTCTCCTCTCTCCCCGTCCTCCCGAAGAAAGGCTGCCGCCTCCTGCACCGGCTTTATCAGCACCTCCGTCCCGACCGGGGCCGCCGCCCTGTAAATTCGCTCCATCAGCCTGTTTTTTGACAGCTCGTCATCTACAATCAAAATTCTGTTGATCGGATACCTTCTGATCCAGGCGGTCACAACCTGACCGTGGATCAGACGATCGTCAATCCTTGTAAGCACAATATTTCTCATTCTTCCCTCCGCCTTTCTTTTCTTCCTTTTACTCCTGTTATCTGTTTTTCTCCTGCTCTTCCTTTTCCCTGCTCTTCCTCTTCCCTGCCTTCCTTCTCCCTTCTCATTCTTCTGCCTTGCAGTATTCACCCTTCCTCCGCTCTGCCGCGGATTCAGATTGTACCTAAGAACTTTCGGCAGTCAAAAATGCTGTTTTTAGCTGCCTTCACCAGCTCTCCGTTGGTGCTCTCAGACAGGGGCTCCTGCCGCCTGTTGATGGCTTCCAGAAGCATGGGCAGATTGACCCCTGTAATATGTGAAAAGCAATGGGTTTCCTGAAGCTCTGCCATCATATTGAACGGTGTGCCGTACATCAGATCCGTAAGAACAAGCACCTCCTGCCCCTCCCTCTCAGAATGTTCAATCGAGTTTTTCACACAGGCTCTCAGCTCCTCCAGATCACAGCCAAGGGTCACCGAATATGTCTCGATGTCCGGCTGTTCCCCCATAACAATGCGGGACGTCTCAAGAAGTCCCCTTGACAGCACATCATGGGTAAAAATAATAATTTTATACATCCTTCTCCTCCCCTCTGTGGTCACAGGGATTCCTCCCCCGAGCCATGCAGCAGATAGTTATAAAATTCGTCCAGAATATCATCCCTGCAGCTTCCCAGCAGGTAAATCAGCTTTGAGGCAAACAGCATAAAATCCCAGTTATCCATCTCAAATTCCACAGCTCTGATTTTCCCAGACGGACAGTCTGCCACGAAACGGCATCTGTTTCCTCCTCCAGTCCGGAACAGGTAGTGATAGCGTATCTTCTTCTGCCCTTCAATGCAGACTGACTGAAGATCCGGCAAAAATGTTTTTTCTCTGCCCACAGTTCTTACTTCACAGCCAATATCTCTCAGATCATTCACTGTCCCTGCCAGCTTCTGCAGATACCTCTGAGGAAATTCTTTTGCATAGCGGGATATAGCTTCTATATGCTTCCAGTCCTCTGCACTCAGCATAGGAGACACGAACGCATAGGGAATCCTGCACTCCTTCGGATCCAGAAAGAGCGTGGACAGGACAAAGTCATAGGTCTCCTGCTCTCTCTCGAAAAAACCATAATAGCTGCATTCTGTAATCTCCCACTTGGAATGGCGGGTCAGCAGCTTATGCCGCATCAGGTTGACAATGCCCTTTTGCTGGTTCGACACCAGAAGCACCTTCGCCTTCTCCTCCTTCTCCAGGATCTCTCCCTGTATATAGAGAGTCAGATAACAGATCTCATCCATGCTGATTTCCGGGAGCCTGAATTTTCTGGAAAGAATCCAGCAGATAACCTGGCATACATTGATCGTTCCCATATACTCTTCCATGATCTGTGCAGTCAGGGGATTTCTGGCCGTTGTATTCGCCTTCACACGCCTCAGCATCAGGGCAATGTGAGCCATAATATTCTGGTAAAGCCCCGACTCCTCCCGCAGATTTACCTCCATGATGACAGAAAAGGCGTCGATAAAGTCACTCCCAAAGGCGTCGAACAGCTCTGTATCTGCCTCCTGGCCGGAATCTGCAAGAGAGTCCGACAGGTGGGTGGTTTCCAGGAGAGCTGCCATGGCAGCCTGTTCTGTGGCAGAAATCTCCATACCATAGTCCTCTGTGAGCCCATCGGCAATCTCCCCTGCAAGGTCCCTGTAAATTCCTCTGTGCTTCCCATCCTCTCCCGTCTCTTTTGGCGGAATAGAAAATCCCTCCCTGATACGGTATATCGTGACCAGCAGCCCCACTGATACGCGGCCATACTCCAGCTCATCAAAATAGTAGTTCTGCCTCTCCTCTATCCTTCTCAGAATTTTCTCCACACAGATCAGATCATCTTCCGAAAAACAGTCCAGAATTGTCATCATCATGTCTGACTCCGCCGCAGGCTCCTCTGCTTCCTTCCCGGATGCGTCCAGAAGCATGACAATCAGCTCTGTCAGAGCCTTCCGGATGTTCTGCTCCGGTCCATCTGCCCTCGTCCCCTTCTTCGCCTTAACAAGCAGAAGGCCATGACGGCTGAAAAACTCTTCCACTGCCTTTAAATCCTTGGTAATGCTGCTCCTGCTCACATAATATTTGTAGGCCAGATCGGAAAGCGAGGCAGGCTCATCTGTATACAAAAGCAGATTCAAAGCCAGATCCATTCTTCTGGAATTTCGATCCCAGACAATCCCCTGGCGTTCTGCCTTCCCTGCCTCCCAGAGAGCCATATTATTAAAAAATGCAGCCCTGTCAGCCCCATCCAGGTTCAGACGGATGCCGACTCCTGCTCTCCTCTCAATAAATGCTCCATCTCTCTCCAGTTCCCGGTTCAGGCTCTCCATATCGCGCCTTAAGGTTTTCTCCGATACTCCCAGCTCTCCGGCGCAGATGTGAAGGGGGATAAATTGTTCTTTTTCTATCAGTAATTTTATAAATTTTTCGTGTCTTTCTCTCATTTCTTCCTTTCTATCTATTATTTTCTTTATTGTAACAACTTTGTTTGTAAATAGAAACAGATGGCCATTCCATGTTTTGTCCATATTAATGTGGACTCAGGTAAACAGCATTATCCCGACAGAGATGTTTTATTTTACCATTGATTCCGGAACCTATAAGCCATCAAAACAGCCGAACAGCAGTTCATCCTCCTCCCCGCGCGTCCGTCCGGGCTGCCGCGAAAAAATCCTATGGCAAATCTCCCCCGCCGGGAGTACAATATAAGTAACCCATCCTGTTTTCCCGGCCGGCGCCCTGTCCGTCTTCGGAACTTGCCGCTATTCTATTTTTTATAAAAAGGAGAATTTCGTATGAACTTTCACACATTTGAAGAACTTCAGAACACCCGCGAAAGCTGCCGCGTATACAGCGACGCTCCTGTTTCCAGGGAGCTTCTCACCCACCTGGCAGATGTGGCCCGTTTAAGCCCCAGCGCCTGCAACTCCCAGCCCTGGCATTTTCTCATCGTTGACGAGCCGGAGGCGAAAAAACGGCTGACCGAATGTCTGGAGGACGGGGGATTAAACGGCTGTCCGTGGGGAAACAGGGTTCCCGCTTTCTTTATCATCTGCGAGGAGAAGGCAAAGCTTCAGCCTGGCGTTGCCGAGCATTACGGCTCCCAGCATTTCGCCCAGATGGATATAGGGATGGCCGCCATGTCCCTCTGCTGCGAGGCCGCTTCCCTGGGACTCGGAACCTGTATGATCGGCACCATGAACCAGGAACGGCTGCACAGTGCCTTTCATATTCCTTCTGACACCACAGCCCGCCTGATCATCACCGTGGGCTATCCGGCCAACCCGGGCGCTCCCCGCAGAAAGCAGAGAAAAGAACTCTCTTCCATTGTCAGCTACAACAGCTGGGACTCTGACCGGTAAACAGCCCGTCTTTCCTGGGGCGGATGCAGACGCTGCTGAATCCGGAGCCGTTTCTCAGAAGCGGGAACTGCTGAAAAAAGATACCGGCAAAACAGGAAAAGCCGCAGGCGCATGGCTCAGCTCCTTTCGTCCACGCGTCTGCGGCTTTATTCTTTTTCATTCAATGCCCCGGGCCGGCCCTGGCAGCCTATCTCCCGCCTTTTTCCGGCTCTCTCTGTCCCAATTCACTGTGTTTCTCTGCATTTTTCTGGTCCGCTTTTCTCCGCTCTCCTTTTCCTTCCAGAAGCTCTGTCAGCTCCTTCCACTCTCCCCTGGTAATCTCCCTGTACCCTCCTGTCTTCAGGCCGTCCAGACGAAGGTTCATAATCCTCACTCTTTTCAGAGTTCTCACCCGGTATCCTAAAGCCTCACACATCCTCCTGATCTGCCGGTTCAGCCCCTGAGTCAGTATAATGCGGAAGGATTTTTCTCCTGTTTTTTCCACGGTGCAGGGCCTTGTCACCGTGTCGAGAATCTTTACTCCCTTCCTCATACGGTTCAGAAACTGCTCTGTGATCTCCCGGTCCACGCTCACCAGATACTCCTTCTCGTGTCCGTATCTTCCCTTCAGAATCCGGTTCACCAGCTCCCCCTGGTTGGTCATCAGGATCAGTCCCTCTGAATCCTTGTCGAGTCTTCCCACCGGGTACACCCGCAGGGGATAGCCGATAAAATCCACAATATTCTCTGCTCTGTCCCGGTCAGAGGTGGTGCAGACAATCCCCCTGGGTTTATTGACCAGCAGCACTACAGGCCTGTCTTTTCCTGAAATCAGAGTCCCGTCCGCCTCTATCTGCTGCCCTTCCCTGATCTTCATCCCCATAGATGCCACAGCTCCGTCCACCAGGACCTTTCCCGCCTCAATCAGGCGATCCGCCTCCCGGCGGGAGCAGAATCCTGACTCACTGAGAAATTTGTTCAGCCGGATCTCCTGCCTTTCCTTTTCCATTCCGTATCCTCCCATTCGTGCCTCTTGTCTCTCCTGACGCCTTTTCTCCATCTCCCGGCGCTTCTCTCTGTTTCTTCTCACGCTCTATCTCTTCGCGCCTTCCCTGGCCCTCTCGCACAGACTGCATAGCTCTGTCAGAAGTTCCTTTGCCTTCTCTGTCATTTTCATGCAGTCCTTATTCCTGCTCCTCTGATCCTGGTAGAGAAACTCCGGGGCATCGCCGGGGCGCAGCTTCAGATCGCCCCTGTATTTTCCTATGAGCTCTGGAATGCCTGTCACATCGATCTCTGCCTTTTTAAACATCACAAGCCTTACCTCCTGCCGGTTGATGAACACATCCGTCACCCCTGCCCTGTGGGCCAGAGCTTTCAGGGCAGCCACCCGCAGCAGATTTTCCACCGGCCCCGGTATCTCTCCGAAGCGGTCGATCAGCTCATCCTGCATATCCATGTACTCTTCCTCAGACTCAATGCCTGAGATCCGCTTGTAAATATCTAACTTCTGATACTCATTTTTAATATAGGAGGCAGGAATGTAGGCGTCAATATCGCAGTCCACCGTGGTTTCAAACTCTGCCCCCTCCTCTGTCTCTCCCTTTAAGGCCAGAACGGCCTCGTTTAACAGCTTGCAGTAGAGGTCATATCCCACGGCCTCCATATGGCCATGCTGCTCTGCCCCCAGGATGTTTCCGGCTCCCCGGATCTCCAGATCCCGCATGGCAATCTTGATTCCGCTGCCCAGCTCTGTAAACTCCCGGATAGCCTGAAGCCTTTTTTCCGCCTCTTCCCGGAGGAGCTTATCCCTTCTGTACATGAGAAAGGCATAGGAGGTACGGCTGGAACGTCCCACGCGCCCTCTGATCTGATAGAGCTGTGAAAGCCCCAGGCGGTCTGCATCGTGAATGATAATCGTGTTGGCATTGGGGATATTCAGCCCCGTTTCAATAATCGTGGTGGAAACGAGCACGTCAATGTCGCCATTGACAAAGTCGAGCATAATCCGCTCCAGCTCGTGCTCCCTCATCTGCCCGTGAGCAAAGGTCACCTGGGCGTCAGGCACCAGGGAGGCCACATGGTTTGCTATCTCCTCAATGTTGTTGACCCGGTTGTATACATAGTACACCTGCCCGCCTCTGGCCACCTCCCTGTTGATGGCCTCCCGCACCATCTCGTCGTTGTACTCCATCACATAAGTCTGGATCGGCAGACGGTCCACCGGAGGTTCCTCCAGAACACTCATATCGCGGATTCCGATCAGACTCATGTGAAGCGTTCTCGGAATCGGAGTTGCTGTCAGTGTCAGCACGTCTACATTTTCTTTCATCTGCTTGATTTTCTCTTTGTGCTGTACCCCAAACCGCTGCTCCTCATCGATGATCAACAGGCCAAGATCCTTAAATTTCAGATCATCCGAAAGTACGCGGTGCGTCCCGATCACAATATCTACAAGACCTTTCCTCACATCATCAATTGTCTTTCTTTGCTGTGCCGGAGTACGGAATCTGCACAGCAGATCTACTCTCACCGGAAAATCCTTCATCCGCTGTACAAACGTATTATAATGCTGCTGGGCAAGCACCGTCGTCGGAACGAGGTACACCACCTGCTTGCTTTCC
>OFLZ01002135.1_pt1 | contig 9990 bp, 11 predicted proteins | sample 1541321 | NCBI WGS metagenome assembly OFLZ01 (sample SAMN04209223, study PRJEB22552) | human gut metagenome | biome: gut; material: feces | host: Homo sapiens | place: USA: Oklahoma | reverse complement strand
ACATCTGCAAACCATGTCTCTTTGTCTTTTTGCGAAACTTATTCTACCTGACCGCCTGTTTGCATGACGCTCACATTCCTGACAGTAATGTTTTCGATGATTTTATAAAACCCTTTAATTGCAAAGCAGAGGTGGAGCCGTAGCCCCACCTCTGCTTTTAATCATAATTTTGTACGATAATATGAATCGCATTTGACTGAAAACGATTTCGGATATTCACAGCATACCTCTTTTGGTACTCCCCTCGAATATAGGGTGCATATAATTCTTCGGTCAATCGCGTTTTTCCAATAATCATTAGCGCTGGACAACTTAGATTTCGAAAATCTGCAGCTAATCTTCGGTGTTCACTTTCGTCAAACCCATTCATCATGTCAATATTTCCATAATCATTAAAAACACAATCATACGGTGGGTCTAAAAACATAAAATCATTCTCTGTCGCCATCTCAAAAAGTGCCCGATAATCAGAACACAAAACCGTTGACCTCTGCAATAAATCATGGTGTTCTTTTGTAATAACTTTTGTATTAAAATGCCTGTATCGGCCGAAGGGAACATTGTACTCTCCGTGGCTATTATATCGAATCATGCCTGAATACGCCGTTTTATTAATGAAATAATATAGCACTCCATCAAGATACTCACCTGTAGGATGATTATATTGCTCACGCAAATGATAGTATAATGCCTCATTGCGGTTTTCGCACCGTTCGTTTGGGTATTGCTTTTTTAACTCTTCGTACTCATGCTGATTTGCTTCGTACTGCTGCTGAAGCTGATCCAACTGTTGCATCATTAGCGGATAGTTGTCTCTTAACTGCTGATAAAATGTAATCAGTTTTGGATTCACATCTCCAATGACCGCTTGCTCTGGTTCCAGATGAAAATAGACTGCGCCTCCACCCAAGAATGGCTCAAAATAGCGGTGATAATTCTGTGGAATCCGATTTATAAAATCAGGGATTTCCTTTTGCTTTCCTCCACGATATTTTATAATCGGCTTCAAAATCGTCACCCCCTTGTCTTTTTGCATCTCTGTTAACTATAACTCACAAACAAAATTTCTGCAACTGTTTTATAGGCATGGGCGTTATTATATCATAATCGGGGGCTCAGGTGCAATCTCTTCTCAAGAATTCTATGAATGTGTCTATTCCAAAATATTTAAGTAGCTTTCGTCTCAAGATTATGGTATTGTGTGTTGCTGCCAGGAGGTGCAATACATGATAACACTACTCAAGGACCTGTACGACTGATTCTATACCCCTCCAGAGTTTTCGGAGCAGAAGCAGGAAGTAGCAGAATGCCACCAGGCACTGATCAAAGTGCTGGAGAAGCCGGAACGGCGGCTGGTACTGCGAATCATGGATACCCAGAGTCTGATGGCAGAAGAACGCTCCATGGACAGCTTTATCTCTGGATTTGAGCTGGCGTGGCAGATCTCCATGGAACTGAATCAATACGAAAAAGAGCGCTCGGTCTCTCGCTGTACGGCGAAGAGATTGTGCGCTCTTTCCATGTCCGGAAAGGAGGAAGCAACATGAAGAAACGAATCATCACCGCTGCAACATTCGCCGCCTGTCTGGCCCTGTGTGCCGCTGTGTGGCCGCAGAACCAACCAGCCGGGGAAACACCCACACTGCTCACGCCAGCCGCTGTAATCGCCACACAGCCCGAAGTTCCGGAGATACCAGAAATAGAAGAAGTCATACCGCCAGAGGAAGAAACGGTGAAAGCAACACTGCCGGAACTGGTCGAGGAAGCTGACATTGTCCCGGAGCCATCGCCCGTTCAAACACCCTCAGAGAGTGAAGTACAGGCTTCCCCTGAACAGGATGCTACACCCCCACAAGAACCAGAACCTGCCCCGGCTTTACTTGACAGCGTACCGGACAACATGGTCTATGTGCCGGGCTTCGGCTGGATAGAAAGCCAAGGACCTAACCATGCGGAATACGCCGAGGATATGTACGAGAACGGCAATAAAATCGGGATCATGGGATAAATGAAAAGCAGTGCGGTATCAGGACAAATGCCTGGTGCCGCACTGCTTATTCTGTTTCCTGCTCCAATGCGTCGCTGAAGATCTCATGGACATGGATCAGCGAAACGACTTCACAAAGAAACCGCTCCGTCAACTCCTTTTCGTCCACCCAGGTTGTCTGCGGCGGTACATAGTAGCCAGAATCACTCTCTGCCTCCACTTTGGCTCTGTGAATGGCTTTCTGGATGGAGAGCCACTGGCCATATGCGCCGCCGTTCAACTGCTTTTTCAGTTTCCGGATGGCGCTCTTATAAGCTTTCTCGGCCCCGCTGGGGCCGTTATAGTTGAGCTGGATGGCCAGTTCCTGAAAGGTCATGCCCTGTTCGTTGGGCTGGCCGATCCCCAGATAACAGCGTACCAAATTCAGCTCTCTGGGGCTCAGCATCTCCTCCATGCGCTTGAGGAGCAGCGTCCGGCGCATGGAGCGGTCGTAGGCCCTGGCCGGGTCGCCGCCATACCCCAAGTCAAAGACGCCCTCGCCCAAACACTCGACCTGAAACACAGTGCGGTATTCTTCCAGCAGACGCCTGGCAACTTTAGCGGAGACCGTCAACTTCTCCTGAATGGCTGGCAGTAGATCCGTTTCGATGTCCCGCTCATGGGTGGCATAAAGGAAAGCCACCTGGCGCAGCTGGCGGTAACGGTCCAGCGGAAGGGACAGAGAAAAAGAACCTTGGGCAGCGCAGTCCCGCATGGCCGTCTCAATGGCAGGGGTCGCGTAGGTCAGCAGCTTTGTTCCATAGGAGGGATCAAACCGCCGTGCTGCGTCCAGCAGTGCCAGCGCCCCCTCTTGCTTGAGGTCGTCCACCAGAAAGTCCTGAGAAAACTGCTCGCAGTAGCTTGCGGCCAGCATGGTCAGGTATCCCTCATTCTGGGAAAGCAGGAGCGGTGCGGCCTGCGGATCGCCGTCCTGTATCCGCAGGGCAAGCTCCTCGTTGCTCGGGCAGAGATCGTCGCAGCGGTACATACTCATGACCCATCCTCCCGGGCAAGGCGTGCTCTCGCCTGGGCGTAAATCGCTTCCTGCTCCATGTCGTGTGCATAGCCGCTGGCGGCATAGTCGTTGTCCATGAGCGCCTTATCCCGGAGGCTCTCCGCCACATACAGCGCTTCATTGCGCAGCTCGTCGGAGATTTTTCCTCTCTGGTGGTGCTTGCGGATGGTGTTGGTGCGGGTGGTGAACAGGCGGTAGACTGGGTGCTGTTTGTTTTGCTCCTTCTGCCGCATCATGGCGCCGTACTGCCGGCAGGTCATGCGGGGGTCCTGGGGCGCAATGCCATCGCAGTATTTTGGCATATGGCCGTTGGTGGTGAGAAAATATGTTCCACAGCCACAGCACCGGCTGGGCGCATGGCCGTGCTGTAGTCCGTTCATCAGGTCAAAGATGTAGAAGCTGATGGCATGGTCAAAGAAATACCGGTTCACAAATACGGTTTCCTTTTCCTGTTTTGGGTGTCGGGCAAAGACATAAGAGGATCTCAGATCCGGCGTGATGGTGAATGGCTCAACATCCGGTACCGGCAAATCACGCATCATATTCCAGAACCATTCACTGTTGAAGCAGTCGTGGGCGGCCATGGCAAAGAAGGTCTCTGTCCGTTTCTTCAGCCGCCGCAGATAGCCCTCCTCAAAATATCGAGCCGCCACGGCGAAGTGCTGGATGCCCAGGGGGATGCTGAAGGCAGCGACCAGATAGCGGAAGAAAAATTCCCGGACAGGCGAAGCCGGCTTCAGCAGATCGTTGTGGGATGCTGCGGAAAACAGCACCTCCAATGTGTGCTGCTCCTGCGTTTTGTCCATCAAGCTGTACGGCGGACAGTGCCACAGGGCATCCAGCAACTTCTCCAGAGAGGCGCGGGTCCCGTCCAGCAGGTTGATAAATTCATCTCGCCCGGCCAAGGCCAGGGCCTCCACCTGGTGGCTGATAGCGCCGCCGTGGGTGACCAGTTCCCGCATGGTCTCCTCAGGGACATTCAACAGTTCGGCGGCAAAGTGGCCGGCTGGGTAGACGGTCTCATGGAAAAAGATCTGATCCTGCCAGACATCCATTGTCAGATGCAGGAGATTGTTGTTTTGCTTGATCCCCAGTGGCATAGTTCCACCTCCTCTGTCCTATATCTGTTTTCTGCCTGTCTTGCGATATTCTCATTTTATCAAAATCCCCCCAATAATCAAGTGAAAGGACAAGAGCCACGGTGGCCGCGTGGTCCCTGTCCTTATCTTTTTTATAAGGGGATGATCCTAATGAGTAAAACAAAACGACTGGAAACCATCGACGGCGAGAGCCTGATGAGCCTGCCGCTGACACCACTCAACTTCGTGGTGGACACGCTGCTGTCCCAGGGGCTGCACATTCTTGCCGGCTCTCCCAAGGTAGGAAAGTCCTGGTTGGCCCTGTGGCTGTCCGTCATGGTGGCCAAGGGCGAACCGGTCTGGGGGATGTCTGTGAAGCAAGGCACTACGCTCTATCTCTGCCTGGAGGACTCCACCCTCCGCATCCAGAATCGGCTCTTCGAGATCACGGAGGATGCCCCCGCCAATGTCCACTTCACGACCCAGAGCGACATTCTGGGCAAAGGGTTGGAGGAACAGCTCCGCACCTTCCTTGACGAACACCCTGACACGGTGCTGGTCATCATCGACACACTGCAGATGATCCGAGGGACCAACTACGATAACACCTACGCCAACGACTACCGCGACCTCTCTGCACTGAAACGGATCGCAGATACCCACGGCATCGCCATCCTGCTGATCCATCATCTGCGCAAGGAGAGCGCTGACGATGTGTTCAACCGCATCTCCGGTACGACTGCCATCAGCGGTGCGGTGGATTCCAGCTTCACGCTTGTGGAGGAACGGCGGGGCAGCGGCAGCGCAAAGCTCTCCTGTATTGGTCGTGACATTGAATACCGAGAGCTGACGCTGGAGCGCAACGGTGAAAATGTGTGGGAACTGGTGTCAGACAGCCGGACACAGCCGGAGCTGCTGGGCAATCGCATCGTCTATCTTCTCTCTGAACTGATGCGTGACCGAAGCGAATTTATCGGCACTCCCACAGAGCTGTCTGAACGAATCGACCCTGTGGGTGTGGAACGCATGTCACCCAAGAAAGTATCCCGGCAGATTCTGCAAAACGTTGACGCACTAAGGAAAATCGGTATTTCCGCTGTGGTGCGCCGCAGCAACGGAAGGCGGCTCATTGAGCTGCACCGTGCCGAAAGTGACGATACCCAGGGTGTCCCGGCGGTCGACCCTGTTGACCCTGCCGGGGCGCTGTGCGGCGATTTGCGGGCGATTTCCGAGTATGGCGAGTAAACCCCCGCAAAGCAAGAAAAACGCCGTGTTGGGCCGTTTGTGGCCGAAGGAGGAGTGCGGGTGTTCGGCGCGGGAGAATCACCTCCTTGGAGGTGGCCAGCATCGCGTTTGTCTGGTCAACGGCACAGCCGCCGCCCGCCTTCCGCTTGTTTGCGGGGCGCTGCCCCACACCCCTCGTCGGCGCAAAGTCCGCACCGTTCGGAACACCTTACGGATCAGGTATTCCGAACTACGCTCCCTTGCGCCTCCTCTCCAAACGAAACCCGCTGACGCTGGGCTTTCGTTTGGTTTTAGAACACGATTATTTTGGAGGAAACGACATGAAAAAAGACATCAAGTTCAGCACCCGGATGGCATCCAAAGACCGGGAGGCCATCAAGGAATTGGCGAAACGCTCCGGGATGTCCATGAGCGATTATGTGACAGCCTGCTGTCTGGGAAAGCAGGTTGTGGTCGTCGATGGACTGAAAGAAGTGCTCAAGGAGCTGAAGTCAATTGGCAGAAATCTGAATCAACTCGTCACCCTGGCACATATGGGACGCATCACGGTAGTCAATTTGGACAGCGTACGCCTGGCATTCTCTGAACTCTGCGCCGCTGTCCGGTTGATTCTGGAACGAAAGCGGTGGTGAAAAATGGCGATCATCAGCTTCACTAACTACAAGCGAGGACAGACCACCGGATGCATGGGAGCCGTGATGCGATACACCATGCAGGACAAGAAAACTGAGTTCGATGGGCAACGGCTGGTCACAGGCATCAACTGCCAGCCGGAATCTGTCTATGCGGACTTTATGACCACCAAGCGGCTACATCACAAAACTGACGGTGTGCTGTTCTACCACATGGTGCAGAGTTTCCCAAAAGGCGAGGCAGTTGACCCGGTCACCGCACATGCGGCGGCGCTGAAGCTGGCTGAGTACTATGAGGGGTATGAAGTCCTGGTCTGTACCCACACAGACCGGGAACACATCCATTCCCACTTTCTCATCAACTCTGTCAACTTTGATACTGGAAAGAAACTGCACATCGCAAAGGAGCAGCTCCAGGAACTGCGGCAGCGCAACGATCAGATCTGTATGGAATTTTCTCTTTCTGTATTCATGCCCAAAGATAGGAAGCAGAAAACGAAAACCATGACGGTCGGTGAGTATCATACTGCAGCCCGTGGTCAGAGCAAGAAGCTGCAGCTCATGAATATCATCAACGACTGTATGCGCCACGCCTCTACCCGTGAGGAGTTTATTGCGCTGATGGAGAGCGAGGGCTACAAGGTGCGCTGGGAATTGTCCCGACGGAATATCACCTACACCACACCCAGCGGCTGGCAGTGCCGTGACCGCCTGCTGTTCGGGGACAAATATCTGAAGGAGAATATGGAATATGAATTCAGGATCAGAAAAGAAATTATCCATGGACGAGCTGTTGGAAAAGAACCGGCCCGCGCAGATGGTACAGACCACGCCGCAACCTCCGGCACAGGAGCAGACACCGCCTCCCGAAGTGTGTCCCACGCAAGCGGAGTGGGAGGATCTGCTGAGCGACCTCTACACACTGGGGTACCACACCGAGAGACAGACTGGCTATCTGAAGAAGATCAACGAACTGCTGGTACAGTTCCCAACCAGAATGCAGATGGAGGAACTGCTGAAAGCGCTGAAGCATCTGGAGCAGATGAGCGAACAGGCTGGGAAACAGAACGAGAAGCGTTTTTCTCTGCCCAGCATCAGACTGCCCAGACTGCGGATGCCGCACCTGGATGGTCCCACATGGGCGGTCCTGCTGATGGGGACAGCAGCATTGCTTCTGCTGTGGTGGGGCTTGGATACCGTCTGGAGCAGTCTCAGCCTGCTGCTCCCGTGATGGACAGCACCACCATGCTCCCGCATACAGACAGGAAAACACTCCGTAAGAAGCAGCAAAAGAAAATCGCCCAAGGCCACGCCGAGGACGATCACGAAGAAGAACAGACTTGGCAGCAGACCATGTGACGGTCTGCTATTTTTATTGCCCGAATTGGTTTCGGGGGAAAGGAATGCTATGAAAAGTGAATTCGAAGTGTATATGGAGACGGGTATCTTGGGTGGATATATGCCGGAGCGAGCGATCGGCTTCCGGGACGAGAATACGATCACGCCAATCTACCGGGATACATCCTATCACGAAACAGAACATGGTATGGAGCTGCGCCGTGAGATGATCGTGGGCGGACGAACATTCTTCGTCCGATCCATCTTCTCTACTGCTGAGAGAGCGAAAACACCTACGGAGCAGATGCTCCAAATTATCGACAGTGATTTAGAAAAAGGTTCGATTTGAGGATAGATATTGGGCAGGAGATACGGTATGTTTGTTGTTACCGTATCGGCTTGCCCGGAAAGGAGTAGCAATGGCAAGCAACGAAAAATATACCGTCCTCTATGGCCGGCTGAGTCAGGAGGATACGCAGAAAACAAATAAGACGGATGACTCGAACAGTATTCAGAATCAAAAACTTCTGCTCGAGAAGTATGCAACTGAGAAAGGATTCACCAACACCCTCTTCCTGTATGACGACGGTTACTCTGGAACGAACTTCAACCGCCCAGGCTGGCAGCATGTCATGGAGCTGATGGAAAACGGTCAGGTGGAAACACTGATCGTCAAGGACATGTCCCGACTGGGCCGCGAGTACCTTCAGGTGGGTCAGTACACGGAACTCATCTTCCCAAGCTATGGTGTGCGCTTTATCGCCGTCAACGATGGCGTGGACAGCCTGTACGAGTCTACCAATGACTTCACGCCCTTCCGGAATCTGATGAACGAGTTCTATGCTAAAGACTGCAGCAAGAAGGGACGCTCTGTGGTTCGTCTCAAGGCTGAGACTGGTGCCAGAGTGTCCTCCCGACCCCGCTATGGGTATATGAAGGACCCGGCAGATCCCAAACGACACATGGTGCCTGATCCTGAGACTGCTCCGGTAGTACGGTACATCTTTGACCTCTGCGTTTCCGGAAAGGGTCCTGCCCAGATCGCAAAACAGCTCAAGAAAGATAAAATCCCCACGCCTGGATATTCCTACTACCAGAAGCACGGAGTAGAGCTGACCGGAGTGGATATCACCCAGCCATACAACTGGTCCACCAACACCGTCGCTGGCATTCTGGAGGATGAGACTTACCTGGGTCACACCATCAACCTGAAATCCACCACCCTGTCCTTCAAGAACAAGAAGCGCATTGAACGTCCGGAGACTGAGCAGCTCCGCTTTGAGAATACGCACGAGGCGCTGGTTACGGAACAGACCTGGGAGATCGTACAGGATATCCGTAAGCACAAACGGCGCAGAGCCAATATGGCCGAGCAGAATATCTTCTCTGGATTGGTCTACTGCCTGGACTGTGGAGGCACCATGGTACTGCACCGGGCGCACACCATGGATGCGGTGAAAAACAACTTCATGTGCTCTACCTACAAGAAGAAAGGCAAGGATGTCTGCTCTGGTCATTACATCCGGGAACAGGAACTCAGTGCCATCCTTCTGGATGACATCCGCCGTGTCACACACTTTGCTCGTCAGAATGAGCTGCGGTTTGCAGAGCATATCCGCAAGAAGCAGGGTAAGGAGGCGCAGCAGGAGATCGCAGTGCTCCAGAAGAAGATCGACACCATGCAGAAGCGCCAGGCCGAGCTGACGAAGCTGTTCAAACGGCTCTACGAGGACAGTGTACTTGGACGCATCCCGGACGAGCAGTATCGCATCCTGTCTCAGGAGTACACCGCCGAGCAGAAAGAGATCCAGGAACAGCTCCCTGCCATGGAAGTAAGGCTGCAGGAACTGAAAGACTCCAGCTCCAATATTGCCCGGTTTATTGAGAATGCCAAGCGATACAGCGAGATCCCGGAGCTGACTGCTGAGATCCTGCGCATCTTCATCAAGCGAGTGGAGGTCGGTGAGCGTGCGGAGAAATACTCCCGCACAGCACCGCAGGAGGTACGCATCTACTACCGTGACATTGGGCTGGTGGACGAACTGCCTCAGAGTATGGCAGAAGAAACCCCAAATGAGGTTGCATAGGCAAAAAAGGGAGCCTGTGCTGAAACACAGGCTCCCTCCACAGGAACAAATATTGAGTTATATGGGTAGGTTCACAAATTGTCCCTATGGAACGCCGGAGAAGTGCTCTTGGCTTTTGCAGTAAAATGCTGGTGCGGCTCCGGGCTTTCCCAATAGGCTCCATGCAGCATATTTCTTGAGTACCCGATAAGTCCGATGGATGCCGGACTTGTACTCCAAGTGACTTATGATTTCGGCGTGTCTGGAACAATGACAAAACCGACTCCTTCCGTAAGCAGGATAGTCCCGCCGCTCTTGGGGTCGTAATCCAGCATTGTTTTACGGCCGATCCATTCCGAGGGGAAATCCCCCCTCCGGAACTCATACAATTCCTGGGTCCACATACCCTTGTAGCTTGCAGGTATGCTTTTCCATTCCGACTGTGTGATTTGTTTCAAGCTGTGCCTCCTATGCGGTCCGGCTGGACACCAGATGCTCTGCGACTTGCTCTCTGGTCAGTTCACTGGTGCGGATGATCTCGTCGCAAAAAGCGGCAAGGCTGAATTCAAACGCGCCGCCATCCTGGTCC
>OFLZ01002133.1_pt1 | contig 10003 bp, 9 predicted proteins | sample 1541321 | NCBI WGS metagenome assembly OFLZ01 (sample SAMN04209223, study PRJEB22552) | human gut metagenome | biome: gut; material: feces | host: Homo sapiens | place: USA: Oklahoma | reverse complement strand
CTTTATTGTAATAGATAGTTACTTTATGTGTCCACTTTTTTAATATAGATCCAATTATATAAAGCATTTATTGATGGTCTTGTGGAACAAAAGGATAGTGTGACAGCAAAATGGGTTTTAGAAGGTAGTTTTCCTCATACAGAGGACAATCAGGCAAAAAATAAATTCCTTTCTTCTTTGACACTTGAACAAAAAAGTATGTTGGCAGAGATGCTTCAGGAAGAACATATTGCTGGAATCCATGATACGCTGGCGTATATCAATGAAATGATGGATTTGGATGGATTAGAACTTCATCAGGATAGAGAATCTTATCCCAATGATGCTTTTGAAAGCCTGCATTATGATTTTATCAGCAGATGTGAAGGAGACCAATGGCCGGAATAAAAAAGAAGGCTCATGATAAAAGTGACATGACGGGAGGGAAAAATATGGGTGCATGGAGTGTAAAAGCACTAGACAGTGATGAAGGATTGGATGTGATAGGAATTCTTACAAAAGAGTATGTACCGAAACATCCCATTATGGATATGAGTGAAATCATTGAACTAATGAAAGAGAAGGCATGCTGGGAAATGATTTTTCGGAGATTGATTATCTCTATGATATTACCGCTATGGGACTTTCTGAGTTATATTTCTAGTGGAAAAATGAAAGAACGCTAGACTATGATACAGAAGAATGCGTCTGGGGCAATGTGACAGATTTTACTGCTTCAAAAGAATCTATTGATTTCTTATTGCGGCAGCTTACAGATATTAAAAATGAAGTGCCAGATGAAGATGGTATCCGAGAAATTGTGGATCTTTGGAAGGATGAGGAAAGCGGAGAAGTGAATCAGGCATGGATGGAACATTTAGAATGGTTAATTGGAAGTTTTGTTTCAGAACAGGAGGTGTAGCATATGTACATCAGCAAATACTGGGGCAACTTTATTGGAGGTTCTGACGACAGTCTGAACCTTGTGGCGTTTTTAGAAGACCAAAAGAAAGAGGAAATCCCTCTCAGCGAGATTTTTGCCAAGATAGGGTTGGATAAGCAAAATTGGGATTTCCGTCAAACAATAGAATATCTTGAGTTTACCTATTCCAACGGTGTGGAAATGGATTTTCATTTTGCCATTGATGTCATCACAGATCTGGCAGCTATCCTTTTGGAATGTAGTGTAAATGGCAGTGTAAATCTGCACGACTTGGATGAGTACAATACGCCTTCACGCTGTATACGAATTACTGCCACACCAGAGGAACACAACGCTATGGACAGAACTCTTGCGGACTTTGCCCAAAATCCTCTGTCCTATGATCTTCATGAAATGATGGATGACAAGGAGATTCAAGAAATGGCACGAGATGTGGAGGCACTGCGGAAAGAACTTTATGAGTCTGCTGGTCGCAATCGCAACTACTATGTGAAGGCAGAGGACATGAAGAATTTACTCCCTGACTGGGATGGAGCCAATGGATGCATTGCCACTAATCGTATTACGGTGGAAGGCTGTAAGGTTGGTTACTGCTACCGAGAGAAGCCAGATGGCGACTGGGACAGCGGTTGGCGTTTTACTGCCGGTGATGAAAGTGATGCCTATATGGATGATCTAAATAATTCCGGCATTTACGGATTGAATACCATTTGTAATGACGATCCAGATATCATTTCTTTACTAAAATCACCGTATAACTCTGCTTTCGAGAGAGATGAAAACAATGTGTTCCAGCAGATTGCAGATTGGGAAGTGTCACAGAGCGAGGAGGGAAAGCATATGGATTTGTTACAGCAATGTCAAAAATGGCTTGAGGATGATGAGTACCAGAAAATAAAAGATACGTTAGAAGCAATTCCCATTGAAGAACGAACACCAGAGATAGATAGTGAATTGGCAAGAGCATATATCGCAGGAGCGGATGCAGCAGAACGGGAGTCTTTTGAAAAAGCGCTGGAACTTCTGGCGCCCCATGAGGCATATTTTGCGGAAGATCATTGCTGGAACTATCGGATCGCTTCTGCTTATTATTATCTGGATCAAGAAGGTCCCGCTCTGCGCTATTTTGAAAAAGCTTTGAAAGCCCGTCCCGGAGATGAAGACACGCTGGAGTATATCGACGATTGCCGCCGCCGTTTATCTTTGCCCCGATTTTCCAAAAACTTTCGGGAACGAACAGAAGCAGCATGGGCGGAATTTGCGGAACAGGAAGCAAAATTGCGTCAAATCATGGATACAGACAAAAATCAGGAACGGGGTGAAGAACTCGTTGCCGCATGTGAGGAAATTTTACATATTGCTTTTGAAGATATTTCCTTTGAGATGGGCTTTAATGGCGAAAAACATGAACTAATCCTAACTCCAGAAGGTGACAAGGTAAAGCTTTTTGAACTGGTCTACTTCCAAAAACACGCACCAAAAGAGATATTGGAGCATTGGAATATTCTGGTGGGACGCCAGAGCGTGGAAAACATTGGTCTGCGTGCAGGTGAATGGGATATTTCCGGCGAGGATGTGCAGATTTGGTTAGAGGAGGTTGACGAAAGCCGTTTTGCTTTGGAAACCTATTGTGAAAAACTGCTGCCAATGCTTGCGGAAGAAGAAGGTCGTGTATGGTGGATGCTGACCACGCTGACAGATCAGGTATTGGGCGAAATTCCCAATATGCGATACATAGAAGCTTTTGATGTACTGACGGAACCAAAAGAGGACCCTGCCGAACTGCTTTCTCGTCTGCCGGACATACTGAAAGAAAAAAGCTTAGACCTTTCCACAGACCCGGAAAGCTATCTAGAAAGCTATATGGGATACAGTATGGAACCAAATGAAGATCCAGAGGCGGATTGGAGACTGGATACCATTGCCGGCTCCACTTGTTGTGCAGCTCTCATCAATGGCTATCTGAATAATGACAACGACTATATGGATGATCTCCATGCCGATGGTGCAGTGGCAGGTTTTTTCTGCTATCCACTGGATACACTTCGTGAGGAAGAAGGCAGTCAGAAGATTTTTGATTTTCGAGATCAGTTGGAGGGAGTATTTACTACCGATGAAGGAAGTAAAGTGCTTACTTTGACTGGCGGCGCCACAGGTATTTACTGCGGCTATGTAGATTTTATTGCGTGGGATATTCGTACTGCACTGCAAATGGCAAAGGAATTTTTTGCGGATACAGATTTGCCTTGGGCAAGTTTTCATACATTCCGCAGAGAGGCATCCACTGTGTATCTGAAACAGACCGAAAATGATGATCCAGATTCCCAGGAAAGTGTTGACGAATTGGAAGAAACATTGACAGGAATGGATCATATCCCTTATACACCGGAAAATGCAGAAGCATTTTATCAGCAATTAGAGCAGTGGAATGATGAGGACGAGTATACTCGCTGCATTCAGGCGTTGAATGCCATTCCAGAGGAATGGTGGGATTACCGCATTGCCTATGCCATGGCACGGGCGTTGGAGAACTATGCCATCATCGGAGACCACGATGAGGGAACATCAAATTACAAGGGAGACAAGGCTTTGCTGCGTGCCATTGATGTGCTGGAATCTGTTCGAGAAGAAGGTCAGAACAAAGCGGAATGGAATATGCGTATGGCTTATGCTTATCAATATCTTTATGGACAGGAAGAAAAAGCTATCCCTTATGCACAGCACTGGGCAGAATTAGATCCAGAAGATACAGATGCGCCTTTGGTAATACAGGAATGCCAGAAAGAAATTGCCAGACGTACCGAGGCAGAATCGGAGGACGAGAGTGACCCCACAGGCGTTTTTACCGGATTTATCCTTTTGTCCAAAGGAAAATGGGACAAGCAGCAATTTATTCAAGATATGAAGGAAAAATGGAACATTACCGTGGATGAACATGACGCAAGCGAGGATAAGAGTGACGATGCCTTGGTGTTTGAAGTGGGGGATATGTTTGCTGCTGTCAGCCTTGGAACTTATCCGATTCCCAACGGCGAAGCGGAAATAAACGCGGAAAACAACTATATGTGGGACGACGCAGTAAAGATAGCAAAAGAACATTGTGCTCATATTATGGTAGCAGTTTTGGGAAAAGAGGAAGATTTGCTGGAAAAAGGTAAGTTGTTCACCAAGCTGGTAGCTGCTTGCTGCCGTCAGAAATACGCAACAGGGGTTTATACCAGCGGTGTTGTATTTGAACCTCGTTTCTATGAAGGTTTTGCTGATATGCTACAAAATGATGAACTGCCAATCTTTAACTGGATTTGGTTTGGTCTGTACCGTGATGAAAATGGTATGAACGCTTACACTTATGGAATGGATGTATTCGGCAAGGATGAGATGGAAGTGCTGGGTACTGATGCTGAACCGAGTGATTTGCGAGACTTTCTCGCTAGCCTTGTGTCTTATGTTCTGGAGAATGATGTAGAACTTCACGACGGAGAAACCATTGGTTTTTCTGCTGGGGATAAACGCACCATTACGCGCAGCCCCGGTGTCAGTCTGCCAGAAGATCAGATGACACTAAAAATCTCCTGGAAATCAACAGACAACGACCCAGATGGCGACGGTGAGGACAATGCAGATAAAGACGTATCCTTCAGTGAACCGGAAGTCTACACTGAGGATGAGATGAAAGTCATCGAAAATCATATCCAGCAGTATTTCGGTCAGTTTGAAAATGTGTTCCATGAGTTAGCTTCACCTGACATACATGTGGATATCTGTGTTGTTCCTCCTTCTGAAGAACGAGATTACTACACACTGGTTACCATGGGTATGGGTGCTCATCGAATGAATGTACCAGAGGAACTTGCGGAATACAAGCTGGAGCGAGCAGAGCTTGCCATTGCATTGCCAAAAAACTGGAAAATAAAAAAAGAGGATTTCGAAGATGAGAAGTGGTACTGGCCGATACGTTTGCTGAAAACACTGGCTCGCCTGCCCATTGCCAGTGACACCTGGTTGGGATTTGGACATACCATGGATTATGAGGAGAATTTTGCAGAAAATACAAATCTCTGTGCCGCTATGCTGACTGCTCCTCAGGGTACAGAGGATGGCAGCGAGGTTTGCATCCTGCCTAGTGGCGAAGAAGTTAACTTCTATCAGGTAATTCCTCTCTATCGTGATGAATTGGAGTACAAGCTTGCCAATGAAGCAGACGCTTTGTTGGACAAAATGGAGGGCATCAGCTTTGTAGTAAAACCTGATCGTCAGAATGCCATTACAAGAGGCACATTGGGCAGTGTTGAGGATGGCGACGGCGTTGATGAGATGGACAATGCAGTTTGGCATCTGGAAACCATACAGGAAAAGAATCTGCCAGTAGATGAAATCAACGCCTACAACCATATGGCAATTTATCTGCGTTGGTGTATGGAACATGACCTGATGAGTGTGGAATTTATGGAAAGGTACTGGGAGCAAGTGCAGCTGTTTATGGCGGATTTGAGCCATGCTGACCTGCGCAGCTTTATCCGAGACCAGCTGAAAGGGCAGCTTTTTGGAGCGCTGTTCAACCAAACAGGATTGGCTTTTGCTTCCTACTACTACGGTGAAAGCGACAGCCCTTATTTCCCAAGTGATATCGACAATTATGCTATTGGTATCATTGGTCAGGAACGTAACTATTCCGATGAAATTCAGGATGAAGCATATCTGTTCATTCCTTTTGATGAGGAATATTATCAAGCTATGGCAAAGGTCATTGAAAAGCGATTTATCAATTGGCAGGGGCAGGAATTCAATGAAGATACACTGGAGCCTTCTGAACTGGCACAAGCAATGATGGAATATCTGGACTGTGAATGTACTTACTTCCCATCTATGAAAGATGACGACCCTATTACGGCGGCTTACAGTTATGCCAAGCGAGACAGCGTCCAGAAAGGTTTTGTGCCGGTGCTCATCAAGGCAGATGACGAAACGCTGTTGGAGTGTATGGTGATGAATGCCGATCCTGAGAATGATGCGGACTTTTACGAATTTGACCTCAAAACCGTAACGGAGTACCGGAAGAAGATGCTCTCCACCTCCGTCAAAGACGGAAAGGCAGTTTTGGAGGAAATGATTGGACTTCGAAAAGAAGAAGCTGACGATGATGATATGGATTGGGAAGAAGAAATACTAGGAAAAATGGAAAATGGATACGAAAATAACCGTTTTGCTAGCTATTGGGAATATGATACAGACATGACATATCCTATGATTTTGGCTAAAATTCCAGTAAAACATCCATGGGAAATCTTTGCATACTTGCCTTTTGGGAACTGGAATGAATGCCCAGATACACCAGAACTTATGGCGGTGGCGAAATACTGGTTTGAGCAATATGGGGCTGTACCTGCTGTTCTGACACATGACGTACTGGAATTTGACCTTCCGACGGCTATTTCAAAAGAATGTGCAATGGAAGTGGCTTTGGAACAATATGGTTTCTGCCCAGATATAGTGGATCAAGGACCAGAAGATGCTACGGTAGGCTCATTGGCAGATGTATTGCGACAGTCCAAGGTTTGGTATTTCTGGTGGGATTGAAAGGAGATGAAAATATGCTGCATATCAATGACATTTTAGACTCTGACTTTGATTGGGATGGAATTGAAATTACAGAAGAAGAATTTGACGAATTAAGCACGGAACTGCTGATTGACTATCTGAAGAAACACAATCCAAAAGAAAGACAAATGCTTGCATTGTGCTGGAATTTTGACAATTCAAAAGAAGTTATTCGATGGATTGTAGATCAGCCAGATACAGATAAAGGAACGATTTTGCTTTTATATTGGTATATGGCACCTGGATTCTATAAGAAATTTGCTGACAGAGAGGAATGTGAAAAAGAGGCTTTTTGGGCATTGGAAGATTATGATATCATTCAAACCATTGAAAAAAATTATCTTTCTGGCTTTTATGGAAACCAAAAATACGCTTTTGATCCTGCAAACGATGAATATAGTGATCATTATGATTGGACTTCTGAGTACGAGAAAGAAGAAGCAAAAGTAAAAATACCAAAAGAATTGTTTTTGGCTCTAGAAGGAGAACGGATTGAAAATCCCCAATGGGAAGAAGGTATACCAACAGAAATTTCTGATATTATGGACAAGCTTTGTGATGTTTGTGAAGAATGAGTCCTTTGAAATGGGGTGGAAGTATGAATGCATATCAAGAAAAATATGTCGCATTAAAAAAGCAGTTTGAACAATCAAAGGGCGATTCTTTCAGTGTGACTGCTCTTTATGATTTCAAGGAAAGTTTGGAAGAAAGTGAAGCAATTGCTGCAAAAGAAGTTCTGGTAAATGTATATGATCTTTTAAACTATAAAAAAGATGCCTATGATTTATTATCCAGTATTGGTGATCTTTCAGATGTCAAAATCAAAAAACGCTTGGGAAAAATGAAAGAATATGCAGAAAACTGGAGAAACGATTTTGCAATTCCAAAACCCAAAACAGAAGAAGATATTCAGAAAGAAAAAGAAATGCTGGCAGAACTGGGAATACCAACATTCAAATACCACCCCAATCCGTTAAATACTGGAGCATTTGAGATATCAGAGGAAGGCGTTATCTGTGACTGCTGTGGAAAGGTAACACACATTTATTATGAAGCACCATTCTATGCTGTGGATGACATTGATTATCTGTGTCCAGCTTGTATCGCCAGTGGAAAAGCGGCAGAAAAGTTTGATGGCAGCTTTCAGGATGATTATTCCGTGGATGATGGTGTGAAGGATGCCGAAAAACTGGACGAACTCATTCATCGCACACCTGGTTACTGTGGCTGGCAGCAGGAATACTGGCGTGCCCATTGCAGGGACTTCTGTGCTTATTTGGGCAGAGTAGGTGCTATGGAATTGCAGGCATTAGATGTCATGGAGGAAGTACTGGATGACCCTATGTGGGATGATGAGCAGAAAGAAATGATCGAGAACTCTGTCAATGGCGGTCATTTGCAGTGCTATTTGTTCCAATGCCTGAATTGCGGAAAGCACTTGGTCTGGATGGATTTTGACTAGTCACATATAATTCCAATCAATAAACGGTTAGATTTTAAATATGATGGATGTTATATGGCGAAAAATTGAATTTGAAATAATCAAGGAAGGTTTTGAGGATGGATAATAGAGAAAGAATCATTAGACTTTGGTTTGAAATGTGGCTTACAAAGAAAGATCTTGGTATATCTGATATCTTCTCGAATAATGCCATCTACATAGAAAGTTGGGGACCAGAGTATCATGGGGTCCAGAAGATTGCGCTTTGGTTTAAAGAATGGAATACGAGGGGAACTGTATTGCAGTGGGATATCAAACAGTTTTTCCATAAAGATAATCAGACAATTGTTGAATGGTATTTTAAAAATCAAATGGATGGTGGGCAGGCAGAAGCCTTTGATGGAATATCACTGATTGAATGGACATCCGATAATAAGATTGCTCTCTTAAAAGAATTTGGCTGCAATGAAAATCGATATGACCCATACAAAGATGGCAATACACCGCAGTTTAAGGATGAAAACGCAAAGTGGTTTTAAAAAGTGGAAGCTGGTTACAAAATGCAATCATATAAAATGAATCAATGTATTTATATAGTATTGCATTTTGCTTTTAAGAAAAGAGTTTTATTTGAAAAGAAAAAAGGGCAAAACAATTCTATTGTTTTCGCAGTACAGGAAAAAATGACTTGATAGCAGTACAATAAGAACGCAGTTGTTCTGACAACATAGAACTGTGAAATTATAATAGCTTGGATATTGTTTGCAACAATATGGGAGGAGGAAATGATTATGGATGAAATCAGAGATTTTTTGCTGTCACCACAAGAATATTTAGATACCTTTTGGGAAAGCGATGTTTTAATCTGGATAGATTGGCGTGAATATGATGAATCTATCATTAAATACATCAATGAAAAACTACCAGAAGAAGATAAGGTGAAGTTTACCTGTGTGGAAATTGAAAAAGAACGTGACGTAGATATTATTTTAGAAAAAAACAGTATTTCCACAGCAATCCCCTATGCGGAAGAATATACAGATCGTGATACCACATTGAAAAGCTTACAGGAATATGTATCTCCAAAATATCAAATCCGTTGGTTTATGGGTTCTCTTGGCAGTGATACTCTTGCATTTTGTATTTATCCTTCTGCCCAGTGGGAACAGTTAGAAGAAGAATTCGGTGCAGAAAAAGTAGCGTATTATTTTGCACCAATCAAGGAAAACAGCGTTATGTTTGAAATGGGTATGGATGAAGTGTTTAATTTGCTGGAGCAAAGAGGAGAAGCGTAATAAAAACGAGTTATAAATTTGCTATCTAACAGCGGATAGGCTTATTAGGAGGATAATATAGATATTCTAGCTGTAGATTAGTATATATATCTAGAATCAATACGATTTTAAGAAGGAATGATAATTTTAATCAGGAAAAAACAGAACTTCATTTAAGAGATATAAATGTAAAGCTTTTAAATGGAGAAGTTTATAAAAGAGAGAAAAAACTCCATTTGATCGCAAATGAATATAAACTGCCTTGTCTATTTTAGGAAATCTTTTATAGATTTCCTATTTTTTATGCGGAGATGTCTTAAAAAGTAAATCTGGTTCGTTACAATTATAAAAGAGGTCTATGTTGTTCATAATATTTGCCTGTCTAATAAGGTTGGAGGGATTGGAATTGATAAAATATAAAGGAACACAAAAGATATGGATTCTAATTGTATTGGCGGTAATCGCAGTGGCAGGTTGGACTTGGAGTTATGGTTATCATAATAGAAAAAGTAATGATAATCTTCCTAATTTACAGTCTATTGCCCAAATGGATGAAGCCGAAGTAAATAAAATATTGTCGGGATACAGACGAACACAATTATCTGAGGTCTGGGGTGTTCCTGCATACAGTGATTCATCGGAGGATGTATGGCTATTGGAGAATGCTACTGTACTGACAGTAAATTACAAAAACGATAGTGAAAAAGTGATGATGAGTATTCCGGGCGATTCTGAACCGCCATTCCGGTGACACAGTACCGCAAATCC
>OFLZ01002121.1_pt1 | contig 10038 bp, 10 predicted proteins | sample 1541321 | NCBI WGS metagenome assembly OFLZ01 (sample SAMN04209223, study PRJEB22552) | human gut metagenome | biome: gut; material: feces | host: Homo sapiens | place: USA: Oklahoma | reverse complement strand
CCTCTAAATCCCAGACCGCCGGCACTTGCCCATGAAAGAGCGTTTCCTTCATTGTCAGTCAGAGTAACAATTGTGTTGTTAAAAGAAGACTGGATATGTGCCTGTCCGTGTTCAACGTTTTTCTTGACACGACGTTTTGTTGTCGTTTTTTTGGTTGCTTTTGCCATTTTAAAACTAACCTACACTTTCCTTGTTTGTAATATTCTTAAGTTACTTATATCTTTATTAAGGAAGTTCGATTCACTGAATTCATCCTTCGCTTACGCCGGGATTCATCAAGTTCTTTCGAACAAAATGCTTACCAAACTCATGCTGCGCTTATCAGCCTGCATTTGTTAAGTGTTTTATTTTTTCTTGTTTGCTACTGTTCTCTTCGGACCCTTGCGAGTTCTTGCATTTGTCTTAGTCTTCTGACCACGAACCGGAAGTCCTTTACGATGACGGATTCCTCTGTAGCATCCGATTTCCTGCAGTCTCTTGATATTAAGAGCGATTTCACGGCGAAGATCACCTTCTACCATCATTGTCTCATCAATGACAGCGCTGATTCTCTTTACTTCTTCATCTGTCAGATCTCTGACACGTGTGTCAGGATTTACATTTGCCTGCGCAAGAATTTTGTCTGCGCTCGGTCTGCCGATACCATAAATATAGGTAAGGCCGATTTCAATACGTTTTTCTCTTGGTAAGTCTACACCAGCTATACGAGCCATGTACTGTTTCCTCCATCTTCTTTTTTGAAAGCGCTTCTGTCGTATACCACTTGCCGAATGGCAAGGTGAAATGGGGCATACCTGAAAGTCTGCTTTCTGTTTTTAGTTTCCTAATTGGGGTGCCTCGGTAAAACACCCAGCCGTCTTTGGCGTAAGACAGCCTTTCCGAAATTGCAGCTTTGCGCTGCTGTTGCCTCTCGGTATTAGGCAATACATGCTTTGATAAATCAATTATACAAACAGTCCGAACAACCCTTCCGGGTGTATCAAACTGCAGCCGCACGTTTCACAAACTGCCGTCATTAACCCTGGCGCTGTTTGTGTTTTGGATTTTCACAGATAACTCTGATAGATCCTTTTCTTTTAATGATCTTGCATTTCTCGCAGATCGGCTTTACAGATGATCTTACTTTCACTGGAAATCCTCCTCTCGTAATTTAGGCTTGAATCTGCAGTTATAGACGCACTCATAGCGCGTTCACATTTTATCTTAGCATCAATGTACGGAGATTGCAAGTACTTTTTTTATTTTTTTCCAAAATAATTCACCAAATAATATTCTCCGCAGCCGGATGAATATACACAGGTAATATTCTCCGTAAAGTAAACAATAACACAACAGGCGCCTTCCTGTTTCCACGTTCCGGCGCCTGCTGTGTCTCCATAAAAATTTCATTATTTATTACAGTAAAATAAACAATCTTCTGTGTGTCTTTTTATAAACGCTTTTGCAAATTACTCCACGCTTCCCGCATTCCCCTGAAAAATCTGCGCAATTGGCGAATCCGGAGAAAGGATCACTGTTTTGTCCTCGCCCTTCATAGAGTTTTTCAGCGCATCCAGGCTGCGTACAAAGGAATAAAAATCACTTCTTCCTTCTTCGCCATAAGCGCCTGCAAGGATCTTCATATATTCCTGCTCACCCTGGGCTTCCAGAATTTCCGCCTGCTTCTTGGCTTCTGAAATCTGAATGGCAACCTCTTTGTCCGTAGTATTGCGGATCACCTTGGCCTCTGAGCTTCCTTCAGCCTTATAAGTAGCCGCTATATTATCTCTTTCTGAGATCATTCTCTCATAAACAGCTTCCTTATTGTCATCCGGCAGATCCAGCTGCTTGGTATCAAAAAGCATTACCTCTATTCCGTACTGCTCCATATTGTCATCTACAGATCCCATTACCATATCAGCCAGTTCTCCGTCCCGGCTGGTGATCACCTCGTCCTGGGACATACTGCTGATGGCATTTTTTGTCGCGTTATATACTGCTGTATTAATACGGCTTTCCCCGTTTTCTATTGAAGAATTCAGCGTTCGGGCAAATTTCAGAGGATCTGAAATTCTCCAGATCACATAACTGTCTGTGATCATAGTCTTTTTGTCCCTTGTGATAACATCTGAAGGCGCAAGATCATAGAGAAGGGTCTGTTTTGGCAATGTTGCCGTTGTTTCCATTAATGGTACGCGAAGACTGATCCCCGGCTTATCAATCACTCTCTGTACCTTTCCGAACTGGCGGATCAGCTTATATTCATTCTGTTTTGTCACTGTAACTGATGTAAGAGCTGCAAATACAACTACAACACCTGCAGCCACAGCAAGAACTTTTTTACGTTTCATGATCATTCACCTCCCTGTACTGCAGCGTCTGTGGTCTGACTCTGAGCATTTTCCGGCTCAGCTCCGGTTTCCGGCTGCTGTGTTTCCGCTGCTTCTTCACCAGCGCTTTCCCCTGTAAAAGAATCAAGCGGAAGAACCTTCTGGGTTCCGTCTCCATTGTCAATGACGATCTTCATATCCGGAAGTACATCTTCCATGGTCTCATAAAACATGCGAAGCTTTGTCACTGTAGGATTTTTTACATATTCCTCATACATGGCGTTAAATCTTGCCACTTCAGCTTCTGCCTCATTAATTCTGACCTGCTTCTGAGCCTCTGCATCCTGAATGATCTGGTCTGCCTGGGCTTCTGCCTCAGGAAGCTTTTCGTTTCTGTATTTATTGGCATTATTAACAGCAGTTTCTTTGCCCTGCTTTGCTGTTTCCACAGCCTTAAAGGCTTTCATGATCTCCTGTGTAGGCGGCTCCGCATCCTGGATCGTAATGTTCACAAGCTGGATTCCCACATCCTGAACTTCCATTTTTTCCATGATCATTTCTTTGATCTTTGCCTGTATCTCACTTTTTCCCGTAGTCAGCACATCATCTACCGTATAGCTGGCGATCACTGTACGGATACAGCTCTGGGCAATACTTTTCAGAATATCTTCCGGCTGCTGGGACGTATAAAGATATTTTACCGGCTCCGTGATCCTGTACTCCACAAAAAAGTCTACATCAATAAAATTATAATCTGATGTGATCATAATCCCTTCATCTGCGATCACATCATTCGACTCCTGATCATACCCGATAGGAAATCCCTGTATGGTAGTGTTTACCTTATGTACCTGCTGGATCAGAGGCAGTTTAAAATGAAGTCCTGTTTCTGTCACTGCTTTCGGCACACCAAAGGTTGACAAAACCGCCTGCTCCTGCTCCTGGATCTGATAGGTACAGTCTGTTGCAAACAGACCCACAACCGCAACCCCGGCAACGATTGCCACAACCTTTTTGGCATGCTTTCCGGTCTTTGGTCTTTTAGGAGACCATTTCTTTTTCATGTTGTTAAATTCCTCCATCTGTGTCCTCCTTACTGCCCAATCTGATGAACATACAGGTATACCTTAAACTGAAATTTCAATCATATGTCCCCGGGCGGTTTATTGAAAGAAAAGAAAAAGACTTTCATTCCGGACAGATTCATTCTGCCTCAAAACAAAAGTCTTGCTGCTTACTTCATATCGCGGATATCTTTTACTGATACCGTACTGACGCAAATATGTACCTCATCTGAAAACCATTTTATTTTCATCCGATGGCCGCTACTCCCTTTTCTTTGAACGGAATAATATCATATTTTACGGCTGGTTACAAGTACAATTTTAATGGAAACGTAAAATCAGAATATTATCCAAAAAACGATTTTCATTTTTGTGCATTTTTCCAATTCAAAAAGAATCTCCCACAACATACCAGTCATGCAAAGCATCTGATTTCCGGGGAGATTCTTATTTTAATATTCCAAGGCTAAAATTTCAGTCACTGATTATTCTGCTTCCTCAACATTAGCAAGAACAGCTAACAGAGAAAAGTCTTCCACTTCAAACTCAATTGTCTGTTTTTCGAAATTAACAGCTGTAGGCTCAATGATTTCCCAAATCTTTAACTCTTTATTATAATATAAAATATTAACATCTTTCAGAGTATCTTTCAGAATCGGGATCTGAATAGTAACATCATATTTGCCGTTGGCATTCTTCTCTACAGTTACGCCTTCTTCTGCTTCCAGGGCCATAAAGCCTGTTAAGAAATCAAGATTCTTTTCCTCGATTTCTTTAATTGTATTTTCAAGTGCTGCTTTTGCTTCCTCATCAGTTACTGTTTCCAGTACGGCAGATAACTTTTCAGTAAAAGCCTTCATATCCTTTGTTCCTTCATTTACCTCTTTGATCAGGTCTGCCATTTCCTTATCTTCAGTTTCCAGAGTGGTAAATACTTCATCTTCTTCAATTTTATCTGTTACGATATATTTACCAACACTGTCTTCTACAACTACTACCTTGTCTGTAATACTAGGCCCCGCCCATGTGGTTGCAGGGCTCATCAGTACAACTGCGCTTAAAATTCCGGCTAAAATTTTGTTTGTTTTTTTCATTGTCGTCTCTCCTTTTAATATAAATTTTTATATAAGATAATGGCATGTCTGCTATTTATCTTCTTTGTAAAAAACAGAATATATCAAATCCTGAAGTCCGTCCTGATCCACATGAAATTCATCATAATAATCACCCTGAACCCCTTCGCCCGGTACTGTATGCGTCACCGGAGGATTTTTTTCAGTAGCTGTCAGAAACTTTACAAAAATGTCATTTCCCATGTTTGTGACCATATAACTTCTGAGGCTGTCGTAAAGCCTTGTAACAAATGAGGCATCTTTCTGATACTCTTCCTGGGCTTTTTTCATATATGCCTGCAAAAAACTTTTTTGTCTGTTCTGACGCACCAGAGCGCTCTGAGTCTGGTCAATATCACGATAGCGCACAAACTGTTCTACATTATCCTTTGTGAGAACAACCTCTGCGCCTTCTGTAAATTCAGGATTCACTTCTGCCAGGCTGTTATCCGGAACCGTAACCTCCACGTTACCGGCAATTTCTGTCATTACAGGAATTGCGTCCATATTAACCGCGCAGTAACTCTGAATATGAATTCCGCCAAACAGGTCAGAAACCGCATCCTCCATCAGTTCACAGCTTTCTCTTTTTCCATCGCCCTGGGCAAACTGGAGATTGATATGGTTTTCCATTTTGCCAAGACTTTTTCCTCCAACAGTAAATACTTCTATCTCTGTTATGGTATCACGGGGAATGGAAATTACATGAATCTGTTCTGTCACCCGGTCCATGGACACCAGAAAGATCGCATCCGCCTGTCCGGTATTATCTGTTTCCTGATTTTCCACCTCACCTCTGGTGTCAATTCCCATAAAAAGGAAATTGCTCAGATGGTCGTTATAAGTATAAGTTTTTCCCTTATATGTAATGCCGTCTTCCTGCTGATCCATGGATACAGAATTTTCGGATTTTTTCAGATGCGGAGACGCTGTCTGCTTTTTTTTCCATATTCCCGCTCCGAAGACTGCCGCCACGATCAGCACTGCGCATCCTGTCAGAATATATGCGGCTCTCTTTTTTCGATATCGACTTCTTTTTTTTGTCAGCATCCTTGTACACTTCCTGTTTTATTTGCTGATGTAGTTCAGTTCCACCATCTTCTCATAAACCGCCCGGGCCATTGCCGCCTGCGCTTCATATGTGGAAGAAGGCGAAGAAGTGACAACAGCAAGACTTATGTAATGTTCTTTCCATTTTTCACTTAACGCCGCGTCCAGAGCAGCTGAATCCACGGAACCGTCCAACGGCCGGGTTCCAACTATAATAAACTGCTCCTGGTTGGAAAATGTTTTCAGAATATGCTCCTGCTGCTGCGCAAGCTCAGCCGGATCATGATTCCAGCCGCCATAATATCCCATAAATATAACAGGGATATAGTCCAGATCGTCACGGGTAAGGTCTTCTTCCGTAAAATCCCGGATTCCTGTTTCTGTAACATAAAGCTGCGCGCCATTGGCTGCTTTCTGATGCTCAGAAATAAAATTCTGAATGATCTGATCATCAACCCCGGCTCTCTTCATCATAGACAGAGTACCTCCGCCCTGAAGAGTCTTATTGACTACCGGAATATTATAACCGTTTTCCTGAAGAAGTTTCTGAAGAACTGTCATATAGGAATACTGCTGTGTATCCTCTGCAGTCAGCAGATCGTCTCCCCAACAGGATATCCCTGCTGTTTTTTCCTTTACAGGTTCCGAAGGCACAGGAGAAAGAGTCGGCGCAGGGGTCGCTGTGACCTCCGCTTCCTGAGCCGCCTTCTGCTGAAGTTCTTTTGCCGTTTCTTCCTGTTTTTTATCTAATTTCTGTAAATTTTCCCTGTCCTCTGCTCTTGTTTCGTCCGCCAGCTTCTCCAGCCTTTGCTTATCTTCCCTTGTCTGGTTTCTGTTCCATACAACAAGTCCTCCCAGAATCAGCACAAGAACTATACATAACAGAGCCAGGCATACATTTATAAGCTTACCATGTCTTCTCAATTTTCGTTCTGATCCTCTTTCATTTTTTCATAATAGGCGGCATATTTTCCACTATAACGAGAATAATACTTGTCTTTTTTCATATCAACCTTGTTGAGAACTGCTCCGAGCGTCCTGCAGCCGCTTTTTTCAATTTGTGCGATTGCTTTTTTAGCCACTTTATGGCTGACTGCTTCACTTTCCACAACCAGAACTGCTCCGTCGCATTTCTGAGCAACTATGGCGGCATCAATAATTGTGCCAACAGGCGGCGTATCAACAAAAATATAATCGTAATGCTCTCTCAGTTTTTTCAGCAGAGTGGAAAAAATCCCTTCCCCAAGAAGAGCTGACGGATTGGGAACCGAAGGACCTGCAAAAATAATATCCAGATTCTCATAATTAGTTGAATATAATAAATCCGCAATTCCTATCTGCCCGCTTAAAAACTGAGATAAACCTGAAACACTCTCTGCCACACGAAACCTGAGAGCATACGTAGACTTTCTCATATCTGTATCCAGGAGAAGAACCCTTTTTCCTGACGCTGCCATTTCCCTTGCCAGAGAAAATGTAATATCGCTTTTCCCCTCGTTAGGGTAGCAGCTTGTAAGTAAGATCGTCTTTACATCCTTGCCGGCAAATTTTATATTTGTCAGCAGTGTTTTAATTGCCTCTTCATAATAATAATCCGTTTTACGGACGTCCTGCATTGAAACTCTTTTCATTATTCCGGTATCTCCTTTCACTCAGGGTATTACTTTTTTCTTCTGTTCTTGTTAATATAGTCCTTTCTATCCGGAACAGAAGCCAAAACCGGAACACCCAGATACTTTTCCACATCATCCTCAGACTTAATGGTATCATCCATAACTGTAAGTACACAGATGATTCCTCCGCAGAGAACAATGCCTGCAAGAAATCCGATCAGAATATTTTTGGTCATGCTTGGAGAGGTCTGCACTGTGGGAATCTTTCCTTTTTCGATGATCTTAGGCGGAACAACTTCCATTTTATCTCCAATGTATTCGGAAGAAACCTCAACAACCTTATCTGTGATCTTTTTCGCAAGTTCTCCGTCCGTATTTACTACAGAAACTTCCAGGATTCTTGTATCTACAGGGTTATTGATCGTTATACTCTCTCTGAGATCTTCCGGTGTCATTTCCAGATCAAGCGCATCAATAACATCCTCCATTACACTTGTACTTTTGATCAGTACCTGATAATCTGCTGCAAGCTGTGACCCCAGCTGCAGATCCGCAATAGACGTAAGAGTTGTCTCCTTGGACAAGACCAGGATACTGGCTGTGGAAGTATATACAGGATCTATTAAAAAAGCCGTATATGCGCCATACAGACAGCCACACAGCAATCCTACTGCAATAATAAGAAAAATCTTTCTCTTAATTGCAAAAAATATTTCTCTTAAATCAATCACATCATCATCGGGAACATTTCTTTTTTCGTTTGTTTCCATTTTTACTCCTTCTAATCCTTTTCCTGCTTCTGATTTCATAAAATATTGCACTGCGAAAACAGTTTCAGCCTATTATCGCATTATTTTTCATTTTATCACAAGTACTGCCCCTTGTAAATCCGGAAAATACCGGAAATTTATATACCTAAAATAAAATTTATATATCCCTCTCAAATTTCTTAAAATTCTCAATATTGTGGTATCTTTTTTATCTTCCATTTCTTTTTCTTATCTTCCAGACGAAACGTTTTCTTTTTATTGAATTGCCCCGATACTTCTGTTATAGTAGTGGACGGTGCAGGTTTTCTGCACACTTTTCGGGCGGGGGAAATGAATTATGAAAACTTCAGCAGATCTTGGAAAAGATCCTGTATCTTCACTGGTGCTGCGTCTTGCCATTCCGGCAATGATCGCCCAGTTTGTCAATGTTCTGTACAGTATTATTGACCGCATGTACATCGGCCATATCCCGGGTACCGGCGCCCTGGCGCTGGCAGGAGTGGGCGTGTGCGGTCCCATTGTGACTCTTCTGTCATCCTTCGGAACTCTTGTGGGATTAGGCGGTTCCATTCTTCTTGGGATCCGAATGGGCGAGGGCAATCTTCCGAAGGCCAGACAGATTCTGTCAAACTCTTTTTTGATGCTGTGCGGATTTTCCGTTATACTGACAGCCGGCTTTCTTTTTATGAAGGATCATCTTCTGATCTGGTTCGGAGCCAGTGAGATTACTTTCCCATATGCAGATACTTATACGACCATTTATACTGCCGGAACCTTTTTTGCATTGATGGCAGCCGGTCTGAATTATTTTATCAACTGTCAGGGATTCCCTGTTGCCGGAATGATGACTGTGCTTATTGGCGCAGTTTCCAACATCATCCTTGACCCTGTTTTTATCTTTTTGTTCCATATGGATGTAGCCGGAGCAGCCATTGCCACTGTTATCTCTCAGATGGCATCCTGTGCCTTTGCTCTGCTTTTTCTGTTCAGCAAAAAAGTCCACGTGCGCATTTCCTTTGGCAATTACAGCAGAAAACTGATGCTGAATATCCTTTACCTTGGAATGTCCCCGTTTCTGATTCTGGCAACAGACAGCATTCTTCTGATTGTCATGAACACGGTTCTTCAGAAATACGGAGGACCGGAACAGGGAGATATGCTGATCACCTGCGCTACCATTGTACAAAGCTATATGCTGCTGATAACATCTCCCATGATCGGTATCAGCGGCGGAACCCAGGCGATCATCAGTTATAATTACGGCGCCCGTCAGACTCAGCGGGTCAAAAAAACAGTACGTACAAACCTGAAGCTGATGCTTCTGTTTACCACATTCATGTTTATCCTTTCCCGTTTTATTCCGGGAACCTTTGTCCGCCTTTTCACCTCCAGTCAGGAATACATGGACTTTTCTGTCTGGGGAATCAAAGTATTTACCATGATGATCATCCCCTTAAGCTTTCAGTATGTGTTTGTAGATGCACTGACTGCCCTGGAACGGACCAAAACCGCTCTTTTCCTTTCCATATTAAGGAAGCTGCTTTATGTTGCAGGAACTATTACCCTTCCGCTGTTTTTCCAGGCTTCTGCGGCATTCTATGCGGAACCACTTTCAGATGCCGTCAGCGCTGTCATCTCTTCCGGAGCCTTTCTGCTGATCATTGACAGGCATCTGAAGAAAAGAGAAACGACAGTGGCTACTTAATATAAAAATATAGCCACTGTAATATTTGTCCCAAACACATAAAAGCTCCCGAAAAATTATATGTACATCTGTTTACAATATTGTTTTTTATTGCAACAGCCCCCTGAACTTATCCATTATCACTAACGCTGTGATCTCTCTCCATGCGCAAGACATAAAATATACCATTATCCCTGAATCCAAAACATCTCTTTGGATTTATACAGCGAAATTTATCTATCTGTTTATCTGAATATTTACTTGTCAAAAACCAATTTTTACCTTTAGAAGACGGTGAATACTTTTTATATACAAGGGCCTTGTCCTGAAATACTTCATTCCAGTCCTCCAACTGCACAAATCTGTCAAATACTCGAAGACAATGTAAGTAAGTAATCATCCGTATCTTTTTTTTCATTTTTTATTCTGCTACAAT
>OFLZ01002114.1_pt1 | contig 10060 bp, 7 predicted proteins | sample 1541321 | NCBI WGS metagenome assembly OFLZ01 (sample SAMN04209223, study PRJEB22552) | human gut metagenome | biome: gut; material: feces | host: Homo sapiens | place: USA: Oklahoma | reverse complement strand
GAGCAAGGTCTGCTGACGAAGCAGGGGCACAGCGCTGCCCCGTTTCTCCCTATTTCCCCCATTTCCCCAAACCGCCTTGTAGCCCGAGGAAGGAAATGGTATAATGACCGCAGAGCGGTTTCAGCATTTACTTCTGAAATCCGGGCGCTAAATTCCGCCGGAGGCAGCATATCCGAAGGATAGGCAATAATGGCTTTTGACAAATGAGGGGAAATGGAGAGTGTGAAATGAAGCAGTTTATAAAAGAGGCGGGAGAGACAGGCAGAGAGCTGAGACAGTGGCTGGGACAGAACCTCAGGCTCTGTCTTTTTACTGTGCTTGTTTGTGCCGTATGCCATACGGCGCTTCTGGTAAACAGCCAGGATATCCTGACAGATACAGAATATTATATCATGGAGTGGAGGGATTCTGTTAAGACCTTTGTGGGGCTTGGAAGATTCGGCCTTCTGTTTACAAAGCTGCTCTTCAGGATGGACGGCTACACGCCTTTTCTTTTTATTCTGTTTATGATGGGAGCCATGATTCTCACCTGCCTCGCCTTTGATTTTTTCCTGGCTCAGGGGATGCAGGGAAAGAATAGCCTGCTTTTTTATGCCTTCAATGCCCTCTACCTGACGAGTCCGGTATTTCCTCACCAGTTCTATTTCGGATTCCAGGCCTTTGAGGTGGCGTTTGCCTTTCTGCTCTGTGTGACAGCAGCCTTCTGCGCCTTCTCCTGGGCCTGGTTTGGAAAAAGCCCATGGTGGTGTGTGCCGGCGGCAGGACTGATGATATGGGGATTTTCCACCTATCAGGTACTGGTTCCGTTTTATATTGCAGTCAATGCATCCGTCTTTGTCCTTTACTACCTGGAGGATCAGGGAAAAAGAAGGGACGGCAGGGGGCTGTTTTCTGTCTGCATCCGGCTGGCGGCCATGTTTGCAGCCGGACTTGCGGGATATCTGATTCTGGCCAGGGTGTCCGCAGCCCTGCTCAGCCACATGGCAGGGACGGGAAAGCTGTTTCAGACCTATTCCAGATGGGGCAGTATGGAACTGTCCGGCATAGCTGCGGGAATCCGGCAGGATCTGGTCAGAGTCCTCGCCCATGAGCTGCCGGCCTACAGCCGCTTTTATCTTCCGGTGACAGTGCTGTTTTTCCTTCTGTGTCTCTTTAGAGGCTGGAGGGCTGAGAAGAAGGAAAAGATATTCCTGCTGCTTGCTGCCGCCGTCACGGTGTTCTCCACATTTTTCATGACCTTTGTGGTGGGGGGCCCCCAGATTCTCCGGGCTCAGCTGGTCTATCCCTTCGTTCTGGCGTTCTGCAGCGCGGCTCTTGTGAAGCTGGTGGGAGACAGGAAAATCCTGACGGCCCTGCTCTGTGTATTTTTCCTGTTTTCGGGACTGGAGCAGACAAAGACTGCTAACCGCTATTATGAGGCCATGCATCTGACGGCTCTTCAGGATCAGATGCTGGCGGAGAAGATCTACGCCCAGACACAGAGTGTCCGGGATCCGGCTGACGAGAAAGCGGTGCCCTTCGTGTTCATCGGCGGCAGGAAGGCAGTGGAGACTCCTTCCAACAGGCTGAAGTGGGATGCCCTGGGAGCGTCGATTTTTGAGATAGATCCCACCACGAGAATTGGAAGCGTGCGCATCGTCTGCCTGATGAACAGCCTGGGGCTTCCGGCTTCCTACCCGACAGACAGCCAGTATGCCCGCGCTAAAGAGCTTTCCCGGGACATGCCGTGTTATCCGGCAGAAGGTTCCATCCTGTTTGAGGAGGGGATGATCATTGTCAAGCTGTCGGAATAGGAGGAAAATTTTATCAGATTTGACTTTTTAACCGTTCTGTGGTAGACTTCAGGAAGATTTTAAAGTAAAGGGAGGTGGCTTGATGTCGTCTGTTCGCTGATTACAGGACAATAAAATGAACGAAAGAATTTCGTCCTCATCATACGGTGATGGGTTATTTTGTTGTACTTATTCTGCGGACAGCTTCATTACAGCCAGCTCTTTTCAGGCGCTTTTGCGGGCCTGTTGGTTTGCTGTGCCGTTTTGCCTGTATTTGGCTGCGCTGAGAGAGCAAGCAGAATAATTGTGCAGATAACCTGTCTCCCGGGTTATCTGTTTTTTTATTTTACAGAAATTCTGCCGGATTTCTGTGAGTGAAAAAGCCCCGGTCAACAGGACTGCACTGCGGCAGAGCAGAGTCTGTTTTTGGAGCGGTCCGCCCCCGGGCAGAGAATCCCTCGGAGGAACATTCCGTTTTCTTTGTTATTGTCCTTTTCATTCAGAAAAAGTACAGTACGGAAGGATGATTGAAATGTTTGAAAAAGACAGATGGAAAACAAAATTTATCACTGTGGCATCAGGACAGGCAATTTCCATGCTTGGCAGTCACGGCGTTCAGTTTGCACTGATCTGGTGGCTTGCTGAAAAAACGTCTTCCCCGCTTATGCTGGGAATATCAGGCATTGTGGCATATCTGCCCATGTCACTGTTCAGCCCGGCAGCGGGGATTGCGGCAGACCGCTATAACCGGAAATTTATCTCTATTTTCTCGGACCTGGCAATGGGAACGGCCGCACTGATTTATGCGGTACTTCTTTCTGTGTTTGAGCTGCCTGTATGGACTGTATTTATTATGCTCTGCATCCGCGGAATCGGAAGTACATTTCAGCAGCCTGCCATACAGTCGATTATTCCGCAGCTTGTGCCAAAAGATCAGCTGGTCAGGACCAATGGCTGGATGCAGCTTTTAAATTCAGGTTCCTTCCTGTTAGGACCAGTAATCGGAGCGTCACTGTATGCAGCTTTCCCCATGCCCGTTGTCCTGCTGACGGATGTGGCGGGGGCGATTCTGGCAAGTATTGCCCTGGCTGCGGTTGAAATTCCGCCATTGCCCAAAGCAGAAAAAGAAAAACAGCATTTTGCTGCAGAGGTGAAAGAGGGAATCCGGATATTCAGAGAAGACAGAAAGCTGTTCCATATCGTAATGGCAGAAGCTCTCTGCATGTTTTTCTATGGGCCCCTGTCCTCCTTTTATCCCCTTATGACAAGCGAATACTTCAGTCTGTCGGCTGTATATGGAAGTGCGGTGGAGCTTTCCTTCGCAGCAGGGATGCTCGTGTCCTCGCTGTTATTTTCCAGTGTGCTGAAGGTAGAGCGAAAGATCAGAGTTTCCTTCGCAGGCTTGTTCGGCATGGGTATTATGGCCGCAGTCTGCGGCCTGATCCCGCCGGTTTACGCAGGCTGGTTTCTCTTTGCGGTTTCCTGCATCGGCCTGGGGGCAGCAGGAAATGTGCATACAATCCCTCTGACTGCATATATACAGGAGACAGTGGCCGGTGAAAAAATGGGACGGGCATTTTCTGTGCTCACCCTGATCTCGTCCGTGACAATGCCGGTGGGCCTGCTGTTCAGCAGCCCCATAGCAGAAAAGGTTGGCGTAAATACCTGGTTTTTCATATCCGGAGTGAGCATGACAGTCATTACAGCCCTTGTGGCTGTCCGCCATACGGCAGAACAGAGGAGGCAGTGATTATGATAAGGAAATTTCAGAAAGAAGATACGGGACAGGTGATGAGAATCTGGCTGAACGGAAATAAGGATGCCCATCCTTTTATTCCAAAAGAGTACTGGGAAGCCAACTATTCCATGGTGGAAGAACAGATTCTGCAGGCAGAGGTTTTCGTATATGAGGCGGATGGAGAAATCCAGGGCTTTATCGGAATTGTGGGGGGATATATTGCGGGAATTTTTGTGGACAGAGCGTACCGTTCCCTGGGAGCAGGAAGAGAGCTTCTAAACTGCGCCAAGCAATTATATGATTCCCTGTCATTAGGCGTCTATCAGAAAAATGAGCGGGCCGTTTCCTTCTATTTCCGGGAGGGCTTTGCCGTACAGTCAGAACAGCTTGATGAAGATGCGGGAGAAACAGAGTATACCATGAGCTGGAAAAGGAGCACGGGAAATCCATAGGCGGGACGGGTCTGCCGGGGCGGCTCCTTAAACACGAAGCTTCGGAGTGATTTTGGCACCGAATTTGGCACCGGATAACGGTGCCCCGGCTGAAAGAGAGTTTCAGACGGACATTTAATGACTGAAAAACATAAAAAACGCTGAAACTATTAAGGATTTTGTAATTCTTAAACATTTACTAACGGTTTTATCTATGCTATATTACCTATAGTGCATAAGTCTGCCCGTGCATCAGTGTCCCGGGCCACCAGCCCTGCAGCAGCTTTATAAAAGCGCTCATGTGCCAGAAGCGGGCAGACGGAGAAAATCTCAAAACTTAGAAGGACTGACTTCAGGACATTACAAAAAGAAAACGTGGGAAATCCACAGTGCAAGGAGAGAGACATGAAGGGAATCGTTTTAGCCGGCGGCTCAGGCACACGCCTGTATCCGCTTACCAAGGTAACATCAAAGCAGCTTCTGCCCATCTACGACAAGCCGATGATCTACTATCCGATCTCGGTGCTGATGAGCGCGGGGATCAGAGACATTCTGATTATCTCCACACCGGAGGACACGCCAAGGTTTGAGGAGCTTTTAGGGGACGGGCATCAGTTTGGAATCAGCTTAAGCTATGAGGTGCAGCCAAGTCCTGACGGACTGGCCCAGGCCTTTATCATCGGCGAGAAGTTCATCGGCAGCGACTCGGTTGCCATGATTCTGGGCGACAATATTTTCCAGGGACAGGGACTTCCCAAGCGCCTGAGAGCGGCTGCATCAAAGGATCAGGGAGCCACTGTATTCGGCTACTATGTAGACGATCCGGAGCGGTTTGGAATTGTAGAGTTCGATAAAAACGGCAAGGCCGTTTCCATCGAGGAGAAGCCGGAGCATCCAAAGTCCAATTACTGTGTGACAGGACTCTATTTCTACGATAACCGCGTGGTGGAGTTTGCAAAGAGCTTAAAGCCGTCTGCCAGAGGAGAGCTTGAGATCACGGACCTGAACCGCATTTACCTGGAAAAAGGAGAGCTGGATGTAATCCTTTTAGGTCAGGGCTTTACCTGGCTTGACACGGGAACCCATGAGTCTCTGGTGGAAGCCACGAATTTCGTAAAAACCGTGGAAACCCACCAGCACAGAAAGATTGCCTGCCTGGAGGAGATCGCCTATCTGAACGGCTGGATCAGCCGCGAAGAGGTTCTGGCCGCCTATGAGGTATACAAGAAAAACCAGTACGGCAAGTACCTGAAGGATATTCTGGACGGCAAGTACGTAGATAAACTGCACCAGAACTAAGGCCGGACCGGGGCGCGTGCGCCCAGCCGGGTGCAGCCTGCGGGCGGCGTATTTCGGCACAGCCAGGTGCATTCAATAAACAGAAACAAAACAGGAGAAAGAATCATGAAGATTATTGTAACAGGAGGAGCCGGATTTATCGGCGGAAATTTCGTACACCATATGGTAAACAAGTATCCGGATTACCAGATCGTAAACCTGGATCTCTTAACCTATGCAGGAAACCTGGAAACCTTAAAGCCAGTGGAGGGAAAACCCAACTATAAGTTCGTAAAGGGCGACATTGCGGACAGGAAATTCATCTTTGACTTATTCAGGGAGGAAAAACCGGATGTGGTGGTAAACTTTGCCGCGGAGAGTCATGTGGACCGCTCCATCACAGACCCGGAGAGCTTTGTCCGCACCAATGTGATGGGAACCACAACGCTTCTGGACGCCTGCAAGGAGTTTGGAATCAAGCGTTACCATCAGGTGTCCACTGATGAGGTTTACGGAGATCTTCCGTTAGACCGCCCGGATCTCTTTTTCACAGAGGAGACCCCTCTGCACACCTCAAGCCCCTACTCCTCCTCCAAGGCCAGCGCGGATCTCTTTGTACTGGCCTATCACAGAACCTACGGGCTTCCGGTGACTATCTCCCGCTGCTCCAACAACTACGGTCCCTACCACTTCCCGGAGAAGCTGATTCCTCTGATGATCAGCCGCGCTCTGGCAGATGAGGAGCTTCCGGTTTACGGCGACGGCGCCAATGTGCGCGACTGGCTCCATGTATCTGACCACTGCGAGGCCATTGACCTGATTATCCACAAGGGACGCGTGGGAGAGGTCTACAATATCGGAGGCCATAACGAGAGGACAAACCTGCAGGTTGTAAAGACGATCCTGAAGGCTCTTGACAAGCCGGAGAGCCTGATCCGCTATGTGAAGGACCGCCCTGGCCATGACCGCCGCTACGCCATCGATCCCACCAAGATCGAGACAGAACTGGGCTGGAAGCCAAAATACAACTTTGACACAGGCATTGCCCAGACTATCCAGTGGTACCTGGACAATGAGGACTGGTGGAAGCACATTTTAAACGGTGAGTATCAGAACTATTTTGAAAAGATGTATGGAGATCGATTATAATGAAAGTACTTGTTACAGGCGTTAAGGGCCAGCTGGGCTATGATGTGGTAAATGAACTGAAAAAGCGCGGCCATGAGGCAGTGGGCGTGGATGTGGAGGAGATGGATATTACGGATGGTCAGGCATGCCGCAGGGTAATTACAGAGGCCGGACCAGATGCAGTCATCCACTGCGCCGCATATACTGCAGTAGACGCAGCCGAGGACAATGTGGACCTGTGCCGCAGGGTAAACGCGGACGGAACAAGAAACATTGCCGCTGTCTGCCGTGATCTGGACATCAAAATGATGTATATCAGCACGGATTACGTGTTCAACGGCCAGGGACTGCGCCCCTGGGAGCCGGATGATGAGAGGGAGCCGTTAAATGTCTACGGCCAGACCAAGTGTGAGGGCGAGATGGCAGTGGAGGAGCTTGTGAAAAAGTTCTTCATTGTCAGAATCGCCTGGGTGTTTGGGGTAAACGGAAAGAACTTTATTAAGACCATGCTTCGCCTGGGAAAAGAAAACGGAGCGGTGAGCGTTGTAGACGACCAGATCGGCTCCCCTACCTACACCTATGATCTGGCAAGGCTTCTGGTGGATATGATTGAGTCCGAGAAGTATGGGCGCTATCACGCCACCAACGAGGGGCTGTGCAGCTGGTATGAGTTTGCATCGGAGATTTTCAGACAGGCCGGTATGGATCAGGTGAAGGTGACTCCGGTGACAAGCGATGAGTTTAAGGCCAAGGCGAAGCGCCCGATGAACAGCCGCATGGACAAGAGCAAGCTTGCGGCCAACGGCTTTGAGCCGCTTCCGGCATGGCAGGACGCACTTTCCAGATATTTAAAGGAAATCATGTAAGAATAAGTTGACATAAAACAGGAGGACAGGTAAAAATGGGAAAATATTTTGGCACAGACGGATTCCGGGGTGAGGCAAACGTGACTCTGACTGTGGAGGACGCCTACAAGGTAGGCCGTTTCCTCGGCTGGTATTACGGACAGAAGAATGAGGGGGAGCGCTGCCGCGTGGTAATCGGAAAGGATACGAGAAGGAGCAGCTATATGTTTGAGTACTCTCTCGTAGCCGGGCTGACCGCGTCAGGGGCTGACGTGTATCTGCTCCATGTGACGACGACGCCGAGCGTCTCCTATGTGGTGCGCACCGAGGAATTTAACTGCGGAATTATGATTTCTGCCAGCCATAACCCATTCTATGACAATGGAATCAAGGTCATCAACGAGCGCGGAGAGAAGCTGGAGGAGGATGTGATTACTGAGATCGAGAAGTATCTGGATGGAGAGATGGGAGATATCCCCTATGCCACCAGAGAAAATATCGGACGGACCGTGGACTTTGCAGCAGGAAGAAACCGCTACATCGGCTATCTGATTTCCATTGCAACCCGTTCCTTCAAGAATAAGAAGGTGGGACTGGACTGCGCCAACGGAAGCGCATCTGCCATTGCGAAGAATGTATTCGACGCTCTGGGTGCAGAGACCCACGTGATCAACAACAATCCGGACGGGCTGAACATCAACACAAACTGCGGCTCCACCCACATCGAGGGACTCCAGAAATATGTGGTTGAGAACGGCCTGGATGTGGGCTTTGCCTACGACGGCGACGCAGACCGCTGCCTGGCTGTGGACAGTGAGGGAAATCTGGTGGACGGAGACAAGATCATGTACATCTGCGGAAAGTACATGAAGGAGCAGGGAAGCCTGGTAAACAACACCGTTGTCACCACCATTATGTCAAACTTCGGTCTGTACAAGGCTCTGGAGCGTGAGGGCATCCGCTTTGAAAAGACAGCTGTAGGCGACAAATATGTGTATGAAAACATGTCTCAGAACGGACACTGCCTGGGAGGCGAGCAGTCCGGCCATATCATTTTCAGCAAGCACGCTACCACCGGAGACGGTATCCTCACCTCCTTAAAGGTGATGGAGGTTATGCTGGAGAAGAAGGAGAGCCTGAAAAAACTGGCCGACGAGATTGAGATTTATCCTCAGGTATTAAAGAACGTGCGCGTTCACGATAAGAAAGAGGCTCAGGATGACGCCGATGTTCAGGCAGAGGTAGCGAAGGTGGCTGAGGCTCTGGGAGACACAGGCCGTATTCTGTTAAGACAGAGCGGAACAGAGCCGGTAGTCCGCGTCATGGTAGAGGCTGAGACCGATGAGATCTGCGAGAAGTATGTGGATCAGGTCATCGAGGTGATGAAGGCCAAGGGACATGTGCTGTAATGACAGAGGCCGCAGAACGGCTCTGACTCAGAGCTGATAATAGATAAAAGATAATAGCTGCTGCAGCGCAGAGGAGAAATTGGAAGAATAACCAGACAGGGCTGGCAGGGCCGCAGGCGAACATGCCTGTGCGCCGCTGCCGGCCCTTCGATATAAAAGCGAAGATGCCTGGCCATATACAGAGCAGGCGGGTTTAAGACGCTTCAGGCAGACAAGCCTCTGAAGACAGAGCAGGCAGGTTTTGCGTTTTGACAGAATGGGAGTGAGAGTGATGAGGGAACAGCTGACACAAAGCGATATCAGGAAAATTCAGGAGGAGATAGACTACAGGAAGCTGGTAGTGAGAAAGGAAGCCATTGAGGCGGTGAAGGAGGCCCGGGCACAGGGAGATCTGAGTGAAAACTTTGAATATTACGCGGCCAAGAAGGACAAGAACAGGAACGAGAGCCGCATCCGCTATCTGGAGAATATGATTAAAAATGCCAGAGTTGTGTCAGATAAGTCCAGGTCTGATGAGGTAGGGCTCAATGACACCATTACCCTCTATTTTGAGGACGATGACGAGGAGGATGTGTACCGCCTTGTCACAAGCATCAGGGGAAATTCCCTGGAAAACAAGATCAGTATCGAGTCACCTCTCGGAAAGGCCGTCAGAGGCCATAAGGTCGGCGACCGGGTCTATGTGGAGGTAAACGACAGAGCCGGCTACTATGTGGAAGTGAGAAAAATTGAAAAGACCGGAGACGACGGAACGGATCCGATCCGCAGCTATTAATGACAGGGAGAGAGGAAGGACCGCCTGGAAAAGACGGGAGGGAAGAACTGGTGAGAGGAATTTTCGGCAGGAAACAAAACAGGGAAACAGAGGATAAAGATAAAAAGAAGAAAGACAGCGTGAAAGCAGAAAAACCAGGGCAGAAGCTGCCAGGAACAGGGTTCAGGATAGCAGGGCTTCCCCTGCCCCTCTACTTTGCAGTTCTGGCCCTGGTGGCTGTCTGCATGTATGCAGGCTGCCTGCCCAGGGGACTGGTGGGCTCTCTCATCCTTCTGATGGTTCTGGGGGAAGGGCTGAATGCTGTGGGGAATACTGTGCCGGTGGTGAAGACCTATCTGGGCGGCTCCGTCATCTGCATTCTGGGAGCAGCCGTCCTTCAGGCGGCCGGAGTATTCACCCAGGATGCCTATGAGATGATGGACAGCTTTGTCAACCAGGAGGGCTTTCTGGTGTTTTACATATCGGCGCTGATCACGGGAAGCCTGTTCAACATTGACAGGGATCTGCTTCTTCGGGCGACAGTGAAGCTGCTTCCCACAGCGGCAGTGGCTCTGGCAGCCGGGGTGGCCACAGCCGGGATTCTCGGGATGGCTATGGGAAACTCCTTTCTGGAGGGAATCCTGTTTATCGGAATCCCCATGACCAGCGGGGGAATGACAGCGGGGGCTGTGCCTCTCTCCGGCA
>OFLZ01002110.1_pt1 | contig 10067 bp, 6 predicted proteins | sample 1541321 | NCBI WGS metagenome assembly OFLZ01 (sample SAMN04209223, study PRJEB22552) | human gut metagenome | biome: gut; material: feces | host: Homo sapiens | place: USA: Oklahoma | reverse complement strand
ATGGCACGGTAATCAATACCCGTGCTTTGGAACTTGTCGGGGCGCATGCCAAGGGCCACAATGCTCATTCGATAGGTATCTGCTATGAAGGCGGTCTGGATGCCAAGGGACGTGCGAAAGATACCCGTACACCGGAACAGCGTAGTTCTATGCACTTGCTGGTGGCGCAATTGCTAAAGCGATTTAAAAATAATATTTGCATCTGCGGGCATCGTGACCTCAGTCCGGATCTGAACGGGGACGGGCTGATAGAACCGGAAGAGTGGGTGAAGGAATGTCCGTGCTTTGAGGTGAGGAAGGAGCTTTGAAAGTAATGAGACATGAAATGCAAGATAATGGCCGATGGAAAGGAGGTGTTGAAATAATGGCAATCAAAAAATCTGTTTGGAGTATGATTCTGAAAGTGGCCGTCGCGGTGGTAACGGCGATAGCGGGGGTGCTGGGCGTTAATGCGATGACACTGTAGAAGAGCTTTTTCAAGAACAAGAGGTTGCGGATACAGCTTTCAATGAATTAGGAAATGAATGCTGTATCCGCTTTTTAATAAATTGAATGAATATGAAGAAACATATGAATAAATATATGCTTGTGGTAGCTGCTATGGCGGGTTTTACTCTGTCCACAACGGCTGCAACAATTGATGATATCAGCTCTCCGCTGAAGCTGTCAGTCCATGAACCAGCGGTTTATTCTCCTCAGGTGATGGAACTGATGAGATATGACAATCATGCTGCTATTGATCTAAATACCGGATGTATAGCTCCGTCTATCAATCTCGTTCATTTCCTGGATCAAGACTTTGACTTTCCCATTTCTATTACCTACAATTCCTCGGGCTTTCGTCCGCGCAATGCAGATAACTATGTGGGAAGAGACTGGATGTTGAATACCGGAGGAATAGTATACCGGCAAGTAAACGGAATGCCGGATGACTTAAAGTCTTATAAAGAAACTGCCGACCAACTATGCGCTTACACGGGCTTTCTGCAAGTGCTGGGAAAGAATTTGTATAATCCAAGTACTATGAAACAGGAAGTGGTGCAAAATCCATATAAATATGCCCACTTGAAGAATTTTGAAGCTTCAATGTTGACCCTTCCTTCCACAGATAGTAATGGAGAGGTGGAGGCTTCGCCTGATGTATTTTATTTTTCTTTTGGTAAACATTCCGGTAAATTCATGATTAATTATGATGGAAACGTCAGTGTGGTTGGGAATAATGGTGGGAAATACCAGGTAGATCTGACAGGAATGAAGTTGTTCAGTAATACTGCTCCGCAGAATACCTGCATTCGTATCAAAACAGATGATGGATATGTGTATACATTTGGGGGTAGTGGGTATGCACCATTGGAATATAACGCTCTTTCGTGGGCGACTGATTATAACTTTATTCCCAATCCCAGTAAGTGGCATCATGAAATAACAGCTTATCACTTGACCCAGATAATGGCTCCTAATGGAAGGAGTCTAAATATTTATTATCGTGATATTGATAGACTGTATCATGTTGATCCACAAGCGAGTTTAATTCCTTTGAATCAACAGGGGCGTTACGAAAATCAGACTGACTTATTGATGCAATACCAGCTCAGTGGAAAGAGTACGATATTTACGCCTTATACGGTTGGAACGGCGTTGGGCAGTGGCGGTACTACTGCTTCGTGCTATACGCAGAGCAACGCATTTCAGATATATTCGCTCAATAAAATTGCCTTGATAGACCGTATAGAAACGGATGGATGTGTTATAAATTTTACTTATTCCACACGTAGTAAACAGCCTTTTCCGGTAACCAATCCTGCTAAACAGTTCTTCATCAGTTGTGGGGCTAAACTTGATAATATAAGAATGACGTATAATGGAAGTACGGAATCGGCACAATTGACGTACGACTATGCATTGGGTAATAGAATGTTTTTGAAGAGTGTCAAAACCAATAAGGAAGGCTCCTTCCGCATGGAATATAATACTCCTCTTTTATCAGAGATTCCCAATCCTTTAACATGCAATATCGATCACTGGGGTTTCTGGCGTGGTGAGAACGCTCATATTGCCCTTATTCCCGGTATGTCATATCCCTCTTTACAGTATTCACTGGATTATAAAATAACGACCGATCATCGTGATGCGACAGGGAAAAGATCTGATATAAGTCTTCTCAAACAGATGACTTATCCTACAGGAGGGCGTGTGGAATTCACATACGAACCTCACAAATATTCTACTATCGTACAGAAAAATGGAAATAGCACATTCTACCCGACCGATTACAGTCTTTCTCCATCTCTATCCGGATTGGCAGGAGGCGCGCGTGTTCACTCTGTCCGCTATACGGACGCTGCAGGAAATGCGCAGAAAGAGACTGTGTACACTTATGGTAATTTGTCTAAAGAAGGAAAAGTAATGTATATGCCATTCTACAGACATTTGCTGGTGGAAAAGGTGGATGGCAGTAGTGACCATTTAAGAATAGAAGGTGTGGCTTTTAATAGCGAAGGTTTTACGGATATATCTTATCCTGGTGTTCATATACGTTATCCGGAAGTGACGGAACATTATCTCGATCCTTCGAAGGGTGGTTTGGAACAGAAGCATGCTTATAAAATATCGGAATTCCAGACAAGTCATAGCCGTGCTCATTCCTGTTATAATACGAATGAATATTTTCGGATACTGTCTACTTCAGGAGACACCCATATATATACTTGGTTCGAGGAAGACTATCAGAAGCATTTGAAACATTTAGTAGCCCACTCCACGGATGACATCTCCTTATATTATGATAAGGTATCCCGTGAAACGTATTATGATGAGAATAATGTGATGCGGAAGAAAGTGGACTACAGCTATGAGTACCTGAACTATGGAGATTACAATTTGTGTTTGTTTGCCCCCAATATTAGCGGCAGGCACATGTTCAATCTGTTCGGGCATATCGGAAGAGAATACTTCCGTATGCTTCTGCCGGTTTCTGTACGAACAACCGACTATTATGGAACGCAGGGAGAACAGCAAAGAGAACAATGGAAATATATGAAGTATGATGTTTACGGCTATCTGACAGAGGCTTCGCAGCCCAAAAATAAGGTGGATTCGCTGATAACTGTTTCTCAACGTAAAGAATACGCTACGAGAAGTGGATTCCAGATATTGCCCATTGCCGAACAACTTTATCTTGGGAGCTCCGGTAAAAGGCAATTGCTCAAGAGCCGGGAAATGGAGTATGGCTTGCAAGAGATGCCTGTCGGATGGAAGTGGAATGTAATGTCGAAAGAATCTCTGTTTGACGGGAATAAAAAACTGACGGATAAAATTGAATATACGCACTATGACAAATATGGGAATCCGGTTGAAATGGTCGGAAATGACTCGCGGCATACTGTCTTCTTATGGAGCCATTACGGGCAGAACCTGAGAGCACGTATAGAAAATGCTACTTATCAAGAAGTAAGTACAGCTTTAGGTAAAAAGCCGGAAGAGCTTTCCACTTCAGCCGTAGATGCTTCCGCGCTCAACAACATTCGCTTGCAACTGCCGAACGCCAGAGTATATTCATGCTGGGCCGGACATGGGAAAGACATAACAGTTTCTTCTGCTGAGAATGGTAGGAATACATATTATACCTATTATACAAGTGGACGATTGGGACAAATCTATCGGCATAATGAAAAAGGGCGTACAGAAGTGCTCCAAGTGAATGATTATCATCTTGTAAACGACTAAAACCATATATTATGAATACTAAATTGGCCAGATATATAGTAAGTTTACTGACTTGCCTATTTTTTTGCTCACAGGCTTATGCGCAAGTTCCGGATTTAGATGATCCTAGTTTGAATCCGTCTCACGGGACCAATATGGAAGATCCTTTTGAAATTGAAATTCAAGGAGATCATTTTTCATACTCTAAGAATGATCGTTATAATGCGGGAGGTACATCCAAACTGTATCTTTATTATAGAATGAAGATAAAAAAAACAATGGTAATCAATCTAAATAGTTCTTCGAATGTACCATTGCAAACTTTTATAATGGATGAACAAGGTTTGATCTTGAAGGTGCTTTATAATGGGAGTATAAAAGATATGGTTCTGGCGCCCGGAACATATTATATACATCAGAATACGCATGATTATAACGTATATATATCTTTGACGGTTGATGGCACATCTTTGTACGCAGACGATGATGATGCTCCGGAGACACCGGAAAACTACACACTTTCCAAAAATATGAATTATGTGCGTACAATTACTCCGACAGTAGGTACGGATGATGCAAATTCCCTTTATTATTTGAGTAAAACCCGGCATAACATCCGTTATTATGACCATTTGGGAAGACCGATCCAAGAGGTGGCATATAAATCTTCGCCTAATAAAAAAGATGTGATAAACTTTCACACGTATGATGGTTTGGGACGAAGTAGTAAACAATGGCTTCCTGTAATGCGTGTTACCAAGGAATCTGCAGGAACTTTTGTGCCACAAGAGACTGTTGCGCGATATGCCAATGAGTTGTATTCAGATGGGGCTGCGTTCAGCTATCCTGTGTATGAAGCTTCACCGCTGAATCGTGTCATTGAAAATTATGGTCCCGGAACGGTATGGCAGAGTAAAGGACATTGCGAAAAGAATAATTATCGTACCAATACATCGGCGGATATTTGCCTGTATCTTGGTGTGGGGGGCACATCATCTGTTCCCCTGCTTCTGCAAAAAGGACAGTATCCGGTATCTGAACTGACTGTAGTTGAGACTAAAGATGAAGATGGGCATACCATTCTCACTTTTACGGATAGGGAAAACCACACCATATTGAGCAGAAGTGTTACTGCGCAGGAAACGTTGGATACCTATTACGTTTATAATGACCTTGGTAGCCTTTGTTATGTATTGCCTCCCATGGCAGTCGCCAATCTGACAAGTTCACCACAATCTATTTTGGATAAATACGCCTATCAATATCGGTATGACTATCGGCAGCGTTGTGTCAGTAAGAAACTGCCGGGTTGCGGCTGGGTGGAAATGGTGTATGACCGCAATAATCGGTTGGTATTTACCGGAGATAGTGAGCAGCAGAAGCGTGGTGAATGTAGTTTCAGTATTGCTGACCAGCTGGGGCGTGAAGTATTGAATGGAGTGTACCAGGGGGCTTTGCCCGATCGCAATAATTGTGATGCTTCGGATATTTATGCAGTATTTTCACCAGGTGTTGCAGGGGCTTGTGAAGGCTATCGGATTAATTGTCCGACGGGTATTTCGCTTGAAAAGCTGAAAGTGTTGCAAGCTAATTATTATGATAGATACACGTTTGCCAGTACTTTATCCGGTTTTGGCGGTGGTCTTGGCTATGTGGAGGATGCCAGTGTCGGAAAACGGTATAGCGGTGATCCGGAATTACATTGCAAAGACTTGCTGACCGGTAGAATGACCATGGTATTGGGCGGAAATCAGAAATTGTACAATACTTATTATTACGATTATGACAGAAACCTGATACAGGAACGGCATACAACGTTGAATGGCAAAATCGTAGTCAATAAGTCATCCTTTAATTTCAGTGGGCAACCGGTGAAGGCAATTGAAGAATATGGTACGGAAATATCTGCTCAGAAAAGCTATAGCTACGACCACATGGGAAGAATGATCCGTGAGGTACATACGTTGGGCAAAGACAGTACAGAGTTTATCTATAGCTATGATCTTCAAGATAGAATCATCCGGCAGACACGCATCCACGGTTTAGATTCGTTGGCAACTGACAACCGATATAATATAAGGGGGTGGATTGAGGCTATAGAAAGTCCTCTGTTTTCACAAAAACTACACTATACTGATGGAAGCGGTACACCTTGTTATAACGGCAATATCAGTAGTATGACATGCAAGGGAAATGATAAAATGACACGAGGATATAAGTTTACTTATGATGGAGTGAGCCGTATGACAGATGCTACCTATGGAGAAGGCGATCTGATAAATGCCAATCCGAACCGTTTCACGGAGCAAGTGACCGGTTATGACAAGAATGGAAATATTCTGGGTTTGAAGCGTTATGGGCAGACAGGTGCTTCGTCTTATGGCTTGATTGATAATCTTTCCCTGACTTTGAACGGCAACCAGCTAAAAGTTGTGAATGATGCAGTTACGACTTCTGCTTATAATAATGGCTTTGAGTTCAAGGATGGTGCCAAGGTGACTACTGAATATACTTATGATACGAATGGAAATTTGACGAAAGATTTGAATAAAAATATTATTTCTATTCAATATAATATGCTAAATTTGCCAAGTATAGTAAGTTTTTCCGATGGTAGTACTATTACCTATACTTATAGTGCTGACGGTACTAAACTTAGGATTGTACATAAGATAGATAGCGCAATCACGACTACTGATTATTTAGGCAATGTGGTCTATGAAAATGGTGTTGCCAAGTTGCTTCTGACTGGCTACGGTTATGTTTCTTTGAATGACAAAAAGTATCATTATTATTTGCAGGATCATCAGGGGAACAATCGCGTGGTAGTAGATTCATCCGGGAAGGTGGAAGAAACGAACCATTATTATCCTTTCGGAGGTGCATTTGCAAGTACCGGTAATGTACAACCTTATAAGTATAACGGCAAAGAACTGGATGCGAAGAAAGGATTGAATTGGTATGATTATGGGGCGAGAATGTATGATGCGGCGTTGGGGAGATGGCATGTGGTTGATCCGATGGCGGAGAAGTATTGCGGCATGAGTCCTTATGCATATTGCAATAACAGCCCGACGATAAATGTGGACTTGGACGGTAAGGACTGGTACATGCATAGTGAAACGGGTGAGTTGTATTTCAGTAAAAATAGGGACCAATGGCAGTTTAAACTGAATGATAGGATTTATTACCGAATCGGCGATAATGACATGCTGGGAGATATGAAAGATGTAACGGAACGTGCGTATAATTATGATGAATCTTTATCTTTAGCTCAGGATAATGGTTACTCGATTAATCCGATTCAAGAGATTTTGTCTGAGGTTTCCAGAGAACAGCCTTATTCTACGGGAAAGAAATCTATTACTGTTACTACTGGTGAAATAGAAATCATAAATGAAAAGTATGGAATATTTCCTGTAGAGAAAAGTGAGAAGAAGAATTTTAAAACGGACCCTCTGTATAAACCCAAATATGATGTAGTTGATTATTTAGATGCCATTGCTACAGGGGCTAAAAAAGTAAATTTGATTGAGCGTAATTATTTTACATACAATAAGCCCACTTTGGGAGATAAGACAGGAAGTGTTCTTGGAACTGTTTATGGTGTAATGGAAACTATGACAGGTAAACACGATTATCGTAATGTGAGAGTCTATAAGAATTGGAATAGTTATTTGAAAACCACAGGCGGAAAAGGCCGAATGTTGCTATATAGAAAATAGATTATTAAATAATGTACAATGAAAATAATATTTTTATTATTAAGTGGTCTGTTCTTTTTTCAGATTAATGTTTTGTCTCAGAATGGACTTTTTGATGAGCGCGATAAACTATATTACCGGGAAATAATAAGTCTATATCCTAAATTTTTAGTTTCTCATTTACCGGAAAATATAGATAATAAGGTTAGTGGAGCTCAAAGTTTACTATTTCCACGCGGAAAATATTTGAATTATATTCATCTAACATTACCTTGTGGAAATAGCAAACGTGAAATACTAAAGAAAGAAATGGCTTCTCAGGCGAAAAGAATTTATTATTTAGGAGATTCCTGTTTAACACTTCCTTATGATTATGAAAACTTTGAAATAATAAAATCAGATTCAATTCGTAACTTGCCCTTTGTGGATACGTTACCAATACCTAATTTCTCCTCTTGGGAAGGCGGTGTTCCTCCTGATTTTTATAAAAAAGCTGTCATTTATCTTCTTGCTGCGGAGAAAGGTCGTTTCTTGCCGGATGATTGCCTTTCGAGGAATGGTGTTGGTTTGCCTAACGAATGGGTACATGGCTATACAAAGGGACTTGTCCTTTATAAGTACTATGTAATCTATTGGCTTGAAGTGTGGTAGGAGAATGAGACTGTGAAAGTTCATTTATCCGCCCAGTCGGATATTTTACCTTACTGCATTAGATCTTAGAAAATTCAATCCTCTCATTTGAAGTATCCCTGTCTCTTACTCTGAAATATGGGTAGAGGCAGGGATTATTTATTATCTTTTGTTGGAAAATCTCAACTAAATAGTTTATTTGTCCTTACTCGTTTATATGTTTACATTTGTATTTGTCATCCAATAATTTACATAAAAAGACTCCAACCGAGTGCTATTCTCAAGAAAAATAGTATTTTTGGAAGAATTACTGAAAAGGATACCTTTATATATAACTTTAAAAAGACCCGACTATTATGATGGAAAAAACACTGGTTATTTTGAAACCATGTACCCTCCAAAGAGGCTTGGTAGGTGAGATTACGAACAGATTCGAACGTAAAGGCTTGCGTTTGGCCGGAATGAAAATGGTTCAGCTGACGGATGAAGTGCTCAGTGAACATTACGCCCATTTAAGTGCGAAACCCTTCTTTCAGCGCGTGAAGGATTCGATGATGGCCTGTCCGGTTATCGTGTGTTGCTTTGAGGGGGTAGATGCCATTGAAGCGGTGAGGGTTTTGACCGGTCCTACCAATGGCAGGAAGGCAGCTCCCGGAACCATCCGCGGAGATTACAGTATGAGCTTTCAGGAAAATATCGTTCATGCATCCGACTCACCCGAAGCGGCTGAAGCGGAATTGAAAAGATTTTTTAAACCAGAAGAAATATTTGACTATAAACAGGCTACATTCGACTTCCTGTATGCTAATGACGAGTATTAGCGAGGAAAAAGAAAAATAAGTTTGCGATAAACTACGCTGATGTAGTAAGGAAAATGTCGACTACAGCTTTCAAATTCAATTAAAGTCGTATCTTTGTGCCCGGAAAATTAATCTTCATTCAGTGAACCTGGTTATTGATATAGGAAATACGGTGGCAAAAGTAGCTGTCTTTGATGGTGTTTCACTATTGGAAGTGGCGTATGACTCTAATCGGAATTTGGAGCATTTGTCGGACATCTATAGTAAATATCACTTTGAAAAAGCAATTGTAGCCACGGTCATCGACTTGAGCGAGCAAGTGCTGGCACAATTGGCATTACTTCCCATACCTGTGCTTTGGCTGAATGAAACGACTCCACTCCCGGTAGTGAATCTATATGAAACACCCCGGACGCTGGGGTATGATCGTATGGCTGCCGTAGTGGGTGCTAATGAGCAGTTTCCTCATCGGGATATATTGGTGATTGATGCGGGAACTTGCATTACTTATGAGTTTATTGACTCAAAAGGTCAGTATCATGGCGGTAATATTTCTCCCGGTATGCAGATGCGTTTCAAAGCACTTCATCAGTTTACAGGACGTTTGCCTCTGGTAGACACCAACGGGCGCAAACTCCCGATGGGACGGGACACCGAAACGGCTATACGTGCCGGAGTGATGAAAGGGATGGAATACGAAATTTCAGGTTATATTGAGTCTATGAAGCATAAATATCCTGAACTTTTGGTTTTTTTAACGGGTGGAGATGATTTTTCTTTTGATAGCAGCGTAAAAAGTATCATCTTTGCAGATAGATTTTTAGTGTTGAAAGGATTAAATAGAATTTTAAACTATAATAATGGTAGGATTTAAACACACACTTTGTGCGCTTTTGCTCACGATGGTTACCGGAACGGCAATCGCTCAAAATAATACAAACTCTCCTTATACACGATATGGCTATGGCGACTTGTCCGATCAGAGTTTCGGTAACAGCAGGGCGATGGGGGGAATTGCTTTTGGACTTCGGGATGGAGCACAGATCAATCCGCTGAATCCTGCTTCGTATACAGCCATTGACTCGTTGACGTTTATTTTTGAAGGAGGCGTTAGTCTGCAAAATATGAATATTAGTGGCGGTGGTGTGAAACTGAACGCTAAAAACTCTAGCTTCGACTATCTGGCTATGCAATTTCGTTTGCATCCGAGGGTAGCGATGAGTATCGG
>OFLZ01002105.1_pt1 | contig 10094 bp, 10 predicted proteins | sample 1541321 | NCBI WGS metagenome assembly OFLZ01 (sample SAMN04209223, study PRJEB22552) | human gut metagenome | biome: gut; material: feces | host: Homo sapiens | place: USA: Oklahoma | reverse complement strand
GGGGCTCGAAGCTGAATGAAACCGCCAGAAGCTATAAAATGCTTTCCCAGGAGGCGGACACAATCGAAGGATTTTCCTTTGTGTGGTTTACAGATGGCATTGGCTGGAAAAGTGCCAGAGGGAATCTGCGGGAAACCTTTGAAGTGATGGAGCATGTTTATAATATTGACGATATGGAACATTCGGTTATGACTGCATTATTGGTGTGACACGCAGGATGAAACCCTTCAGAGACGGCAGGGTGGTGGTTTTAGTTGTATATATAGTTGCGAAGACTGACTCGCGGAACATAGATTCCGTGGGTCAGTTTTTTTAATCCGATTGTTTGGAACATACCTTCTTGGACCGGCTGGGAGTAAAAATAAACCTTGTACAATTAAAACTATTATATTTTAACCATTACCGCCGATAAAAATAAATAGGTTCTATTAAAGGCAGACCTATGGAAAGCAGGAAGAAGAATATAATGCAGAGATAAAGCTGATATATGACAAATGGTAAACCATGAAAACAGTAAGCAATTACGGAAACACAGCCTTTAACGGCTGTGAGGATTGAAGTTAGCATATATGAGAGATATACCAATACACGGATAATGAAGTTTACATAGCCTTGACGGCGTATGAGGATTGAAGGACTACCCAGCTTACACCAGATATATGAGCTGTCCCGCATTGCACAGGGTTCCGGTTTCTATGTTCCTGCTTTCTGGAACGGTGCCTTATCATACCAGAACCATAACCACACCATAACCGGGACCCTGCCTGCAGATGAATCCTAGTATATATGATAGATAAAACCATGGTGATGAACACACCATGGCTGACGAGGTGATTTTTTGAGCGATAAAAAAATAATCCCTTCCCAGGGACGGGGCATGCCAAGAATATGCTACGAGGTAAGAGGAGAATATGCGCTGTTTACCAATCCAATGACCAAAACTGGCGGGGATTTGCATTCATATCCGGTTCCTACCTGTTCAGCTGTTATGGGATTGACAGAAAGCATTTACTGGAAACCGTCCATAAAGTGGAAACCGCTGCGGATTAGGATCCTGAATCCCATCCGGTACCAGTCAAGGAGCAAGCTCCTGCCTGTTTATAAGACAGGAGGGAAGGATTTGGGGTATTACAGTTACCTGCGGGATGTATGTTACCAGATTGAGGTTGAGCTGGCCTGGGGAAGTGAACGGTATGCCTCGGACCGCAACGTTGCAAAGCACTATGAATCCATGCTGCGGTGGCTCAGACGGGGAGGGAAGCTGCCGGTCCACCTGGGAATCACAGAATGCTTCGCATATGTCAGACCATGTCTCTTCGGGGATGGGGAAGGATATTATGACGCTGTGGATATGGACTTTGGAGTTATGGTCCACAGCAGGGATTTTGAAAAGGGCGTAATCCGTCTGGCGCCTTACAGGATGCATCAGGGTGTAATCTGTTTTCCGGATCAGGAAGAGTGTATTACCAGAACATGCAGGGCAGGAGGGGATTAGCAGATGAATTTATTGCAGAGCCTGGCCGGGGTATATGACAGCCAATCTTCCCGGGCTGGTGCAAAGAGGGAGGATGCGGATGCAGTGCTTCTGCCTTTGTTCCATACATATCTGACGGCGCATATAACCGTGACAATTGATATGCAGGGGAACTTTCTGGATGCATGTGTATTGGATATCAGGAAGGATGAGGTATATACAATTGTTCCCTCCACGGTGGAATCAGCCAGCCGATCCGGTCCGGAGCCGCCGCCTAATCCGCTAAATGACAAACTGGTGTATCTTATGAGGGATGCAGGCTCCTATATACAGGACAAACAGATGATTCTGGATATACAGAAGCGGTGCAGGGCACATGAGCAGCTGCTTGCTGCCTGGAGCCTAAGCACTTACGCGGTTCCCCAGTTAAAAGCGGTAAGGCAATACCTGAACCGGAAACGGACAGCCTCTGACTTGATCGCGGCCCAGGTCATCATACCAGAGGAGGACGGTACCATTGACGAGGAGAAGAAAGTGGCAGGCAGGGATATTTTGTCCTGCGTGGTCAGATTCAGGGTGATGGATCAGGAGGCAGAGGATGGGTATGCGGCAGAGACATGGAAAAACAGGGAACTGTTTCAAAGCTGGATCTCGTACTACACTGCATTTGTGATGGAGCAGGGAAAGAAGGATATCTGCTATGTAACAGGAGAATATACGGTTTGTACCGGAAAACATACTAACGGTATACGGGGGAGTTCAGACTGGGCTAAGCTTATTTCCTCCAATGAAAATGGGAGCATTGTCTATTCCAGAGACTGGTTCCGGGAAGGGATTGATGCGGTGTCCATCGGTCTGGTCACAAGTTTTAAGGCTCACTGCGCCTTAAGCTGGATAATCAAACGCCAGGGACGTGTGTTCGGGAGTAATATCCGCGTGTGCTGGGATGCGGACGGCAATCCCCTGGCCGTTGATTTGTTTGCAAATACACCTGATATTCAGGGGAAACATGAATACAGGTTTTTTGCCGGATGGGATGCATACCAGAGACATCTGGATGTGTGTTTTTCAGAAGTCCTTACGGATCACAGAATGTTCCATATGCTGGTGTTAGACGCACCCAACAAGCAGAACTATAAAGGCAGGCTGGCGATTCTCGATTACGCGGAAATGCCGTTAGATGTTATCTGCCGGCGGCTTAAACAATGGCACCGGACTGCCTGCTGGCAGTTTACAACGGGAAAAAGAGCATTTACAGGCGCACCCTCGGCGCCGGACGTGGTGATTGCCGCTTATGGAACCGAATATGGGGGCGTTCTTACGGTTGTGGATAAAACAGTATTTGCCCGTCAGGTCAACCGTGTGGTTTCTGTTATATTATCTGCTCAGCCCATGCCGTCAGACATTATGGCCAATCTTATCCGCAGGGCGGGAAATCCCTGTATGTTCCGTGAACGCAGCCATTGGATGATGGTCTTACAGGTTACGTGCGCCCTTCTTAACCGGGACGCGGCAGGGGAAAGCATCATGCTGGATAAATTAAATACGGACCGCAGTTATCTTTGGGGCCGTCTGCTGGCCATTGCCGATTACATCGAGAGGCTATATTTCCAGGAGGCCAGAGAAGGGTGCATATCAGGCGTGTGCGGATACATGCAGATGTTTTCCCGGTCTCCGGGAAGATACTGGGGCATAATCCGGAGACGGCTTACTCCATACCTTTACAAAGCCAACAGAATGAGGAGGGGACAGCATGCGTGCAGGCTTATGGAACAAGTGGAAGCCATGGCCGCAGGGCAGGCTGATGCCGATGAACCGTTGGGAAGTGCTTACCTGACAGGGTTCAGCTCCCAGCAGCTATATTTTATACAGTATGATTATGCGATCAGGAAGGAAATGGGATAGATTTATGAACAGACAGGATTTCATCATGGTATTCAGGGTGGACAATGCAAACCCAAACGGGGATCCGCTGGAGGGAAACCGCCCAAGGACCAACGACAACGGATACGGGGAAGTAACAGGAGAATGTATCCGCCGAAAAATACGCAACCGGTTCATCCATATGGGTCTGCCTGTATTTGTCCAGTCTGACAGCCTGTGTGTGGACGGGTACAGTTCCCTGGCGGAACGCCTGGCTGCCAGAAAGGACATTTTTAATGCCCTTAAGGATGGAAGGTCGCAGAAAGAAGGTCTGCGCATGGCTTGCGGGACCTGGCTGGATGTGCGGCTGTTCGGACAGATATTCGCTTTTTCCGGGGTCAAGGCCGCTGCCAGCGCTTCTGTCCATGGAGCCGTGACCGTATGCCATGGCACATCCGTGGAGCCGGTGGTGATTAAGGATATCCATATCACCAAGAGCACAAACGGTGAGGACAAAGGCAGCGCCAAAGGCAAATCCTCCGATACCATGGGCTCAAAGAGCATTGTAGAGCAGGGACTGTATGTGGTAAAAGGCTCGGTCAATCCGTTTTATGCGGATAAGAATGGGGTGAGCCATGAGGATGTGGAGGTACTTAAGAAGGCTCTTGCCACCATATTTGAAAATGATGAGTCCTGCGCCAGGCCGGCCGGTTCCATGGCGGTATGCAGGCTGTACTGGTTTGAACAGCCGGAGAACCATGCCTGTGTGCCGGTTCACAATATTTTTGACTTGCTGGACATACAAAACCAGGGCAGCGGGTATGTCTGCTGCTTAAAGGAACTGCCAGATGGGGTGCGGGTGACGGAGTTAATTTAGGTTTATGCAGATGAAATATTATATTTTGCCGAAACGCGCCGATATGAGTACATAGGTAAGCGGAAAGGGATTGATTACGTATGAAAAAGGTGATTACATATGGCACGTTCGACCTGTTCCATGAAGGGCATTACAAATTATTGGAGCGCGCCAGGGCGTTGGGGGATTACCTGATTGTAGGCGTGACCACGGAGCATTTTGATGAGATAAGAGGTAAGGTCAATGTGATTGACCCCATCTTGGAGCGCATTGACAATGTGAGACAGACCGGATTTGCGGATGAAATCATCATAGAGGACCATGAAGGACAGAAAATTGAAGATATCCAGCGCTACGGCGTGGACACTTTCACGGTGGGCTCGGACTGGGTGGGGACCTTTGATTATCTTAAGGTCTTTTGCAATGTGGTATATCTGGACCGGACCCCGGATATTTCGTCCACCCAGCTGCGCAAGAACCGATTCCGGATTGTGAAGACAGGCATCATCGGCACGGGGCGCATTGCACCCAGGTTTGTGGGCGAAGCCAAGTTCGTCAGCGGAATCAACATCATATGCGCATATAACCCGGAGAAGGAGAGCGCCCAGGCTTTTTCAAGGAAATGCAGGATAAGATGCTACACAAAGGACTATGAAACATTTCTCGGCAAGGTGGACGCGGTGTATATCGCATCGCCCCATGAGACTCACTACGACTACGCCAAGCGGGCTCTTGAGCACGGGGTCCATGTGCTGTGTGAGAAACCCATGACCTTTACCGAGGCGGAGACCGTGGAGCTATACCAGCTGGCCAGGGAGAAGCACTGCGTTCTGATGGAAGGCATCAAGGCAGCCTACTGCCCCGGCTTCCAGCAGTTAGTTAATGTGGCTAAAAGCGGGAAGATTGGAGAGATACGGGATGTGGAAGCCTGCTTTTCCAGGATAGCGGACACATTTGCCAGGGAGATGACGGATGAGAGATACGGAGGCGCGTTCCTGGAATTTGGCGGTTACGCCCTGCTTCCGGTGATCAAGCTTCTGGGAACGGATTTTGAGGATATAAGGATAGACAGTATACCGGCGGAAAACGGCATTGACCTTTATACCAAGATCCAGTTCAGATACAAAAACGGCCTGGGGCTTGCCAAGGCCGGCGTGGGTGTCAAATCCGAGGGCCAGCTGGTGGTGGCCGGCACAAAGGGATACATCCTGGCCCAGTCCCCGTGGTGGCTGACCAGAAGGTTTGAGATACGCTATGAGGATCCCAGTGTGATAGAACGGTTTGAGCCAAACTTCCAGGGAGATGGACTGCGCTATGAAATCAGTGAATTTGTGTCCAAGATTAACAATCCGGATTTATGCCATTTTAAGCTGACGCCGGAGGAGTGCACTGCCATGGCCAGGGTGACAGAGGCATTTATGAAGCAGAGGAGAGGACAGGTATCAGGGATATGATAAGAGGAATACGGTATCAGGATGGAATGGATCTCAATCAGCTTGAGAATACGGGCTTTGGGCTGGTGGAATATGTGTTTGGGCGGGAACCGGAGATGGAAGGTGCGCAGCCGGGGACACCGGAGCCTGCCATTCGGATGACCGGGATTTCCGTATCGTCTGAGACCGTGGAAGACGGTAAGCTCTTAGCGGCCATAGAACGGGCATCTGTACTGCATGCCTCTTATGTGGTAATAGAAACAGTTGCTGACGGGACGGGCCTGTACTGTGTTTTGGGAAAATACCTGGAACAGATAAAGTCGGCAGGACTAAAGATATATATTGAAGACGCGTATTCGGAAGCTTCTTTATTGGCAGAGACAGTTGACAGCCTGAACCGGGAAGCCAAAATGGAATGCTTTGGGGCCTGCCTCAACACAGAAAATGGGAACCTGCTGGGCAGGAATCTGTGCGGTATAATTGAGCGTTTGGGGCACCGGATTGGCCTTCTTCATGCCAGTGATAACGATGGAAGAACCTGCCAGCACCAGATGCCATATACATTTACAAGAGGAAGAGGAGAGCTGTCAACAGACTGGTACGGTATCATAGGGGCTCTGGCCAAGCAGGGTTTTAGGGGGCCTGTTGTCTATGATATTACCGGTCTTTTTGAAGTCTCTCCCGCCTGCCTGCGCCCGGGCTGGTACCGCCTGTTATCCGCTGTTGCCGGAGAATGGGAAGCGATTCTGGAGCTGGAGGAATATTTAAAGAATATGTTGAAGAAAGACCAGCCGGAAGTGGATTCCAAGGAAGCCTGGCGGCCTGGCGGCCTGGTTTTGTTCGGCGCGGGGAGGATGTTTCGTAACTACATGGATGTCTGGGGAGAGGCCTATCCGCCATCCTATATCGTTGATAACAATGAAAAGCTGTGGGGCGGCACGCGGGAGAACATCAGCATCCGCCCGCCATCTGCTCTTTTGGACGACAAGGAACATCATCCCTTTGTTCTGATATGCAATATGTACCACCTAAGTATTGAAAAGCAGCTGGACGCCATGGGCGTAAGATGGCGCAGATATGATGATAAATATTTTTTCAGATATCAGAATCTTGTTGATAAGCAGGGAGCAGGCATATGTTGAAGATAGGAGTGCAGTCTAAAGGAATCCTGGATAGTGAGATATTGGATTTGGAAACTGGGTTCGAACGGATTAAAAAGGCCGGATTTGACTGTATTGATCTGAATCTGGATGTATTCCTGAGGAATTCAGATCTTTACCAGGGGGAGATGAATCGCTTTTTTGAGCAAGGCATGGAAGAACTGCGGCAATATTTCACCTCTTATCAGGAAGGGGCCAAAAGATATGGTCTTTCCTGGTCCCAGATGCATGCCCCGTACCCTGTATGGGTGCTGGGAAGGGAGGAACAGAATAGCCGAATGATAGAAACAGTGATTCCCAAATGCCTGGCAATCGCGGGATTACTGGGGATTCCCTATGTGGTCATTCATCCCTTCAAGATGCAGTACAGACAGACCTGTCAGGAAGAGAGAAGGCAGAACCTGGCATTTTTTAAGAAGCTTATCCATGCGGCCAGGGAGCATAATGTAACTATATGCCTGGAGAACCTTTATGAATCCATCGGCGGCAGAATTGTGGAGGGTGTGTGCTCCTCGCCGGAGGAAGCTTTGTGGTATATAGACAGCCTGAATGAGGTAGCAGGGGAGGAGCGGTTTGGATTCTGCCTGGATACAGGACATTTGAACCTGGTGAAACAGTCTCCCTACGAGATGGTCCGGCGGCTGGGGCGCAGGATTAAGATCCTGCATCTTCATGAAAATGACGGACTGGAGGATCTGCATCAGATTCCCTACACATATGGAAGGAAAGCAGGGGATGGATTCGACTGGGAAGGCCTGTTTGCTGGGCTTCGGGAGACGGGATACGAAGGGGTGCTTAACTTTGAGACATTTCCCTCTATGAACAGCTTTCCGGAGAGTGTAAAAGAGGAAGTGCTTCGGATGATTGCGGGGATTGGGAGGTATTTTGCAGGAAGGATTGGAGCAGAAGAGGGAGAATGACAGGGTTGGGTATATGGAGAGCAGGTGTGATTGGCACCGGAAGGATTGCCAGCCGATTTATGCCGGACGCGGCCTTGGTAGACGGGATCCGTGTGCAGGCTGCGTATAATCCTCATCCGCAAAGCGCAGAAAGGTTTGCTGCCAGATGGGGAATCGAGGCTTGTGAAGATTTGGCCGGTTTCTTTCAGGCGGTTGACCTTGTATATGTGGCTTCCCCCATGAAACACATGGTTCCTATATTAAGGCGGCGCTGGAACAGGGGAAGCACGTGTTATGTGAAAAGCCTCTTACTCTAAGTGGGGAACAGGCAAAAAATCTGTTCGCGCAGGCAGAAAGGCAGAATCTCATCTTATTCGAGGGGATCAAGACGGCATACTGCCCCGGGTTCAGGAAGATGCTGGAGATAGCCCGAAGCGGATCCATTGGAACCATTTGCTATGTGGAGGCCTGCTTTACAAAGCTGGAATCAGGGGACAGCAGGGAGCTGACCGACAGGATTTATGGAGGAAGCTTCACAGAGCTTGGAAGCTATGGCCTGCTGCCCATCGTGAAATTATTGGGAAATGGATTTGAAGACGTACGGTTTCAGTCCATAAAAGGGGACAACGGGCTGGACGTGTTCACAAAGTCTTACTTCCGGTATCCCGAGGCTCTGGCAGCAGCGGTCTGCGGCTTGGGGGCAAAAGCAGAAGGAAGGCTGATGGTATCCGGAACCAGAGGATATGTAACAGCAGAAGCGCCCTGGTGGAAAACCACGAATATGGAAGTGCATTATGAAAATCCGCTGGAAGTGGAGAGGTACCGGGAACCGTTTCTGGGGGATGGGCTGCGTTATGAGATCCGTGCGTTTGTAGATAGGGTGAATGAGGTAGAAGCCAGGGCGTGTGGAGGTAGGAATTCCTGTGGTTCTTGTGAGGTCTGTGATTTTCAGGGATATGGACTTACACCGGAGGATTCCATTGCTTTGGCAGATATCATGGGGAGATTTATGGAAATGGAGAGATTACGATGAAGTTAATAATATTTGGAGCAGCAAAATTAATTTATAAGTCTGCTAAAGAAGCAATTAATAGCCAGACTATGAAAATCGTAGCATTTTCTGATAATGATGAGAGAAAAACAGGCAAGCCTGAAAAATGGGGGGGGGGAATTATGAGGGAATTCCTATAATTTCGCCTGATAGGATACTGGATATAGAGTTTGATTATATCTTGATTGGAGCCTGGTATTCATACTCTGAAATATGGAATGAATTAATTGCCTTGGGAATTCCTAAATATAAAATAATGCCGCTTTACAACAAAAGTCATATATATTTATTAAACGATGTTATAGACGATATCGATACAGCGGCTATATGTTCAATATATACGGATGGAGAGGAAATTATAAAACAGATTTGGAAAGTCAATGAGGTTAATCGTTTGTATGAGCATTTGAAGCCGATAAAGAGTGAGTTAAAAACAATCGACTATGAAAAGTATCATTTGATTGCCCATGCATGTGGAGGATTACTAAGAGGTGAAAAAATTGAATATACCAATTCCTTAGAGGCATTAATGGAGGCATTGAAAAATGATTTTAAAATGATAGAATGTGATGTCTGGGGAGAACAGGATGGGAAGCTGATATTAGGAAGCAGACTTAAGATGGCATATCCGATATACATAAATTATACAGTTCTTACACTTGACGTTTTGCTGCGAATGGTTGCTGATGACATTAATAAAAAAGTCATTCTAGATATTAAGTGGAATACGTTGAACGACTTTTGCAGGCTGTTAACTAATATTGATCGTTTGGTTAGACAGCTAGAAAAAGAAGGTTTTATAAATATAAGGCGACAGATTATTATAGAAACATTTGATGAAGACAGTACAAAATATGCAGTTAATCATAATTGGGAATGTATATTGACAGATTATAGAAATAAGGAAGGAGCATGGATAAAAAAGGCGGCATGTATTTGTTGCAAATATAATATAAAAGCAGTAATGCTTGATGCAGAGTCTGCTATACGGCATAAAAAGTATATTAAATATTTAATATCGAAAAATATAGATATTGTTTCATATACAGTGGATGAAATTGAAGATTATGTAGCTTTAAAGAAAGCTGGTGTGAAAAGCATATTAAGTAACTATCTTAAACCGTTTGCTTAAATACGCGGTTATAGAAAATGTGTAAAAGTATTAGCTGTAGAATAAGGTGATAACACTTGAGAAACAAGGATAAATTACAAAGACATATATTAACAGAACAAGAGTTAAAACAATTGCAATCCATAGAGTTAGAATTATTGATAGAATTTAATAGAATTTGTCGAAAATATAATATTATTTACAGTATAGATGGTGGAACTCTTTTAGGGGCAGTTCGGCATGGTGG
>OFLZ01002093.1_pt1 | contig 10132 bp, 10 predicted proteins | sample 1541321 | NCBI WGS metagenome assembly OFLZ01 (sample SAMN04209223, study PRJEB22552) | human gut metagenome | biome: gut; material: feces | host: Homo sapiens | place: USA: Oklahoma | reverse complement strand
GCGCTATTCAGGGAGCTGAAACAAAAAGAAACTTATAAGGTAGAAGAGAAACAGACGAATGTGGAATATAAGATTCTTACCAATGCACAAGAAGAAAAGCTTGATAAGAAGATACAATTCTCATTTACTAACGCCTATACACCAAAAGAAATTGCGGTTTATCTAAAGAAAATGAATCGTGATAAGGAAGCCTTAGAAGGAGCAGAGTTTACTTTGTATAGCGATGCAGAGATGAAAAATGCGATCGCAAGCTATACAAGCGGAAAAGCAGAAGGCTTGTTGATTAAAAAGCTGCGAGCAGGTACCTATTATCTGAAAGAAACGAAGTCACCAAAAGGCTATAAGTTGCTGGAAGAAAGCATCAAGATCGAGATCACAAGAGAAGAAGGAACAGGAAAGCTGTTTGTGAAGGTCAATGGGAAAGCAGCAGAGCAGAGTGAAGATGAGCAGATATATGTCATCACGAAGGAAGTAGGCGAAAGTGATGAAGTGCATATGGTCGTGTACAATGATAAGAACTTCTGGATACCAATCACAGGAGGAACAGGGATTGCAGTATTCATTGGAATTGCAATCATTGGCTGTGCAGGAGTATTGTTCGTGCTTAAGAAAAGGATGAGGAAAACGCATATCTAACATTTTATTTCATGTAAGTTAAAGGAATTTGGAGTTTCATTGGTGTGATAAAGATCATTCCAAAGTAATGAGATTCCAAGTTTTTTCATACACCTAAGAATATGCATATTAACAGACTAAAAAATACGTTATAATTGTATTTAATCTTAATAATGCTTATTTTATACAATAAATTGGAAAAGATGGTGAAAAAATGGCAGCAAATGAAAATCTTAAAAATTTTTATATTCTATTATTAGATTTAAAAGAACCGAAACAGATTGCATATTTTACCCAACATTTGAAGGTATCCACAAAGACGATATACAATTATTTAAAGGAGCTGGAATATGAGCTTCGTCCATTTGATCTTCATGTCGAAAAGCGAAGAGGTGAGGGGTATTTGCTAGTTGGTGCTGAGGATGAGCGAGATGTGTTTCGGCGTTATCTTGAAGAAACATATTTAACACAGGACTTCACTGACTTTCGCAGAAAAGAGTTATTAGAAAATCTTTTGATGAAAGATGAAACGGTATCTGTTCGCAAGCTGGTAGAGAAATATGATGTTGCGAAAAGCAGTATCGTCAATGATTTAGAATATGTAGATAAGGTATTGCAAAAGAATGAATTATTCTTAGTAAGAGATAAGAGTGGTACATATGTGAGCGGAAAGGAACAGCACATTCGCAGTGCAAAGCGTAACTATGTTTTTGAAAAGTTTAAAGAGAAGTTGTCTGCTAAGGAAAGCTATGATTTAAAAACATGCAAAGCAATTTTGGCAAATTATGTAGCGAAAAGATATATGGAAATTGCGGAAGAAATGATTACCTTTGTAAATGATAAACTTTCTTGTGAACTAATGGATGATATGTATTATTATCAGATTTTTATACAGTTTGCTATCTTTCTTGATCGTGTGGAAAAGGAACATCTTTTAATACAAACAACTTATCGTCCTGTTGTATCGGAACTACATCGGTTAAAAACTTATCCCGTGACATTAGAATTGGCACAATGGCTGAAGAATACCTATGGGATTGCTTTAAAAGATCAAGATGTACGTTGGCTGAATGCTCGGGTATCCGGTGTTTATCATGAAAATGATATACATAGTGTGAGTCGTAAGGCGGAAGAGATTAGAAGTCAGTTAAGTGAATTCATAGAAACGATTTCGGCGGTAGTAGGAGAAAATCTGAATGATGATGAGGAATTATTTAAAGGTTTACAGCAGCATGTTGTTCCTATGATGACACGCATTACGAATAAGATTAAGATTACCAATCCTTTTTTACCGCAAATAAAAGCACAATATCCGGCACTATTTAGTGTATTGGTCTTAGCTGCTTCCACCTTTGAGAATTCTTTGAATATTCATCTTTCAGATGATGAAATTAGTTTTCTATTAATCCATGTACAGGCTGCTATCGAACGCTATAATCTTTCTAAGAAAATTGCCATTGTAATTCATTCAAGCGGTGCGAATGCGGATTTAGTAGAACATCGAGTGAAACGCAATCTGCCACGTTTTGATGTTGTCGAAACCTTTAATTTAGATGATTTAAAACTATCCTATCTTGATGATTTTGATTTTATCATATCCACAGTAGAGATTGCTTATGATAAAAAACCTGTTATTTTGATTTCGCCACTGGTGGACGAATATGATGTTCATAAAATTAATCAGATATGTGCCGATACAAGCAAGCACAAAGAAAGTGTTAAAAATCTATTGTTAGAAACGTTGGATAAAGAAACCCTACTTTTAAAACAAGATTATGAGGATAAAGACACGGTCTTGGAAAAAATTCATACGATTTTTATGCGCAATGGTTATGTCAGTGAAGGTTTTTTGGCATCTATGAAAGAAAGAGAACGCATGGCACCTACGGAAATGGGAAATGGTTTAGCAATACCGCATGGGATTTCAAAGTATGTGAAAAAGGAAAAGATCCTCGTAATGACATTGAAAAAACCAATTGTATGGGATAAAGAGAAAGTAGACATCATTATTTGTCTGGCCTTTAATTTTGCGGATAAAGAACGTTCCAGAAAGTTGATTAGCAATATTTATCAGTTCATCAAATCCAAAGATACGATTCACCGCGTACGTGAATGTACAACAGAAAAGGCATTTTATGAAATTGTCAGAAGTCTTTAAATGGTCTTGCTACACCTTGTATTATCATTTAAGCTAACCGTTTGTTTTTTGTGTTTGTTAAATATAAGAAGCAGACGGTTTTTTATGTGTCCTAAGACTTACAAAAAACTATGAAGAGGATTGGCATATCGTAAAAAAGTTTCTCATGACATAATGTAGCTGTCAAAGGAGAGTGATGATATGAAGGATGAGGTGTTATTTCTAAAATCGCCATTGAAAGAAAAAATCTATGGAGGAAATCGCATCCAGAAAAAATTTGGCTTTTTAGAGGAGATGAATAAGAAAATTGGTGAATACTGGGCAATCAGTGCTCATGATAACGGTGTCAGTATCATTACCAATACGGCTTGCGAGGGGCAAAGCCTAAAAGAGGTTTATGAAAAGCATCGTGAATTATTTCATCACGATAAACGCGAACGGTTTCCTTTATTGGTAAAGATCAATGAGATTACCAGTCCGGTATCCGTACAGGTACATCCGGATGATGCATATGCGAAGGTACATGAGCATGACTTAGGGAAAGCTGAGTTTTGTTTATTTCTGGATGTGGATGATGGAACAAAATTAGTACGCGGACATCGTGCCAAAAGTCGTGGAGAGTTTCAAAAAATGGCACTGGAAAAGCGATGGGATGAGCTGCTCATACGTAAAGAGGTAAAAACAGGTGATTTTGTATATACACCGGCAGGTGTCGTACATGGCGTAGAAGGAAAGATGCTGATGGCAGAGGTCCAGCAAAGCAGTGATGTGACATATCGCATTTATGATTATGATAATGTAGATGTCAATGGAAAACCACGTGAATTGCATTTGGAAAAAGCCTTAGATGTTGTGACAATCCCACACGAAGAACCGATGGTAAAACCGCAAATTACAGAGCATGGACAAAATGAAATCCAACAGTATATCGACAATGCTTTCTTCCGCATTACGAAGTATGGCATACATGAAGCAGAGTGTATAGAAAATGAAACGTATTCCTTATGCTTGGTACTAGATGGCAAAGGCACATTAATTACAGGAGAAGCTACTTATGGTATCGGTGCAGGCATGAGCTTCATTATGACTTCGAATGCAAAACAGTATACGATCGATGGAAATCTTTCCTTATTGGTTAGTGAGCCAGGCATGGTGAAGGGGGAATAACGACATGTTTGATCAGCAGTTAACGTTTGTCAAGAAACAGTTTCAAACCAAAATGGAAGCAATTGATTTCTTGATTCAAAAAGCGATAGAAAGTAAGAAAGTGATAGGAGGTGAAGCATATAAACAATCGGTTTGCCAACGGGAAGAGGAATTCTCTACCGCAGTTGGTTATGATATCGCGATTCCGCATGGCTCCAGTCAAGATGTACAAGAATCCTTTGTCGCAGTCGCTACCTTAGAAGCTCCGCTGCATTGGGGTGATGAGCTGGTGAAGATGATCTTTCTGATTGGGGTTCCAGAGAATAAGCGAACAAAAGAGCATTTGCAAATATTAGCTTGGTTAAGCAGAAATCTAATGCATCAGGAGTTTCGTGAAGATATTCTGCATGCAGAAAATGAACAACAGTTATTCAACTGTTTGAAAAAACTGGAAACAGAGAAAGGAGATTAGCTATGAAGATTGTTGGCATTACCGCATGTCCAACAGGCATTGCGCATACATATATGGCGCAAGAGGCATTAGAAGAAGCAGGTCGTAAAAGGGGACATGAAATTAAATTAGAAACGCAAGGTGCGATGGGTGCTGAAAATGAAATCACTGAAGATGAAGTGGAAACGGCGGATGTTGTATTAATCGCGGTTGGTTGTGCTGTAGAAGGCATGGAACGTTTTGAAGACAAAATTGTTGTTGAGATTGATGTGGCGGATGCGATTAAAAATCCGCAGGCCGCAATCATGAAGTTAGAAGAAGCAGTAAAGTAAGCAACATAATAAAGAAAAGAGGAGAGTGAAACTATGAGTGTTGATTTTAAGAAAATTAAGAATTATCTGATGACAGGTATGTCTTACATGATTCCGATGACGGTTATCGGTGGTATCTTCTATGCCGGTTCTATTGCCTTTGGTGGTACAGCCGTGGCAGGTGAAGGTATGGTAATCAAAAACGAATTTCTATTGCATGTACAGGAAATCGGTGCAGCTGGTTTGTTTATGATGATTCCTGTATTAGCTGGTTATATCGCTTATGCCATTGCGGGGAAACCAGGTTTAGCACCAGGGCTGGTTGCCGGATATATTGCGAATACAGAAATTACAATTGGTGGTAATGCAGTAAAAACTGGTTTTTTAGGAGCATTGGTGTTAGGTTTTATGACTGGATATATCGTACGTTATATGAAGAAAATTCATTATCCGGACTTAATTAAAACGGTTGTACCAATTCTGATTATTCCGGTTGTGACATCTTTTATCGTATGTATCTTCTATATGTATATCTTAGCGAATCCAATCGGTATGGCAATGGGCGGTATCGAAAGCTTCTTAACTAGCTTATCCAGTGGCAGTAAAGTAGTGCTTGGCATCATCATGGGTATGATGGTTACAGTTGATATGGGCGGACCGGTAAATAAGACCGCTTGCTTGTTCTCCATCGGTATGATGGCAGAAGGTCATTATGAATTCTTTGGTATCTGTGCGGTTCCAATTTGTACTGCCCCATTAGGTATGGGTCTGGCAACTTTATTATCAAAGAATAAATATACACAGGAAGAACGTGATGCAGGTAAGGCTTCCTTGTTCATGGGATTGATTGGTATTTCTGAAGGGGCAATTCCATTGGCAGTTGCAGATCCGGCAAAAGTTATTCCATCCATTATGGCCGGTGGTGCTGTTGGCGGTGCTATTGCGGCAGTTACCGGTGTTAAGGATTATGCGCCACATGGCGGACCTATTGTATTACCGATCATTGATGAAAAAGTTTGGTTTGTCATTGCTATTATCGTCGGTACGATCGTGACAGCCTTACTGGCAAATGTATTAAAAAAGCCAATTGTTGAAAAAGCAGATAAGGAAGCTGCTTAGAACGATATGAAACACGCATTGATTATTGGTGCAGGAAGATTAGGCAAGGGTTTTATTGGGGAAACTCTTGCGAATGCAGAAGGATGGAAAACGACATTTATAGATATTGACGAAAACGTCATTGAGGCAATGAAAAATAAGGGGTATTACGATGTGTGTGTACATCGCGAAACACGCATTGAAGAGCATCGCGTTCGCGGTTATGATGCTTATACATGGAAACAAAGTGGGGCAATGGAAAGTGTAATCGATGCCGATGTCATTTACTTTGTCATTTACCCAGAACAAATACCGCAGGCTGTATGCACTGTCTGTGAAGGGCTGTATCGTAGAAAACAGCAACAGCCTGATAAGAAGCTTTGTATGATCTTTATCACAAATAAAAATCATTTAATGAAAGATATTGAGCAGATGTTTTATGAACATTTGCCAGAAGAAACACATGCCTGGTTTCAGGAACAGGTTGTCTTACGCGATTCTATCGTGCGAAGAAGTACAGATGCCCAAAGCAATGCGGCCTTAAATATTCGTACGACAGCGGTATTATCCTTACTGATCCAGCAACCCTTAAATGTTGATCTATCAGCGATTGAGTGGATGGAAACATGTGATCAATTAGAGCTATTAAAAGATGTAAAGGTGTTTGTGGTAAATGGTCCACATGCTGCCAGTGCTTTTCTGGGATATTATAAAGGCTATGAAACTATTAATGAAATTAGTAGTGATGAAGAAGGGGCAGCCTTTATTAAGGAAGTAGAAAAAGAGATAACAGAAGGTGTCTTACAGCATTATCCACTAACGAAAAAGCAGTTGTATAATTTAAGTCATTTCCCTGCGGCGAAAGGTGAAATGGTAGATTATATTTATCGTGTGGCGTATGATCCAATTCGCAAATTGACCAAAGGTGATCGTTTAGCCGGCAGTGCTGCTATGTGTTATGCGCATGGATTGCCTTATGACGCGATAGCCAAAGCGATGGCATATGGTTTTCTCTACGATGAGCCTAGAGATAAACAAGCAGTGGCATTACAAAAAAGCATTCATGAGGAAGGTATCTTACAGACGATTGTAAAACTTACTGGTTTTGCTAAAGAACATGAAGTTACCAAACGCATCTTATATTACTATGAACAATTGAAAAAAGCATAGATGAAGTGGCTCTTGTTATTCAAGAGTCATTTCACTGTTAGAAAGGAGCGTAATTATGCGGGTAGTGAAAATTGTAGCAATGGATGTAAATCGTTATTTTGAAAACCTGAAAAAAGGGCTTTATGATGAGGTGAAGAAACATCAAAAGAATCTACGTTATGAGGATATTCAAGAAGGTTTCTGTTTTGAGGATTCCTATGGCACCTTATGTTGTCTGCGTAGATGTGATAATCAAAGTATTTTTCAAATGGAGAAGCAATATCCTGGTATGATACAAATACTCGTTCATAAAATTGAACCTTTCGATGAAAAGTATCGTGTTCTTTATGAAGAAAAAATCACCCATACAACTATTCGTAATAAGCTGGTTTATGCATGGCGAGCCAGAACATCACAGGCACGTTTTACCATGATGGAGGCATTAACAACCTTTATCGATAAAGCACAATAAAACACGCAGAACTTGCGTGTTAAATAAAATGTTAATGTTTCACAAGGCTTATACATGATTTGTATGCATAAAATCAGCAAATGCTTTTTGTAGATTATGAAGGTTGAGGTAATCATAGAACTGTTCATGGGATAAATCTTTATGGTATTCATCTACGATATTGCTTACATAGTTGGCAAAGATATAAGGAATGCCACTTTGTGTTCTTATATAATGAATATGCCAGCTATCTTCGTTTGCTGTTACACTTACCGATGCTGTATCAACACCCATATCACCCCATATATCATCTGTGAAGATATCGGTGTAAAAGGGTATGTTATTTTGTTTTAAGGTTTCATGAAATGAAGCTAAATCTTGTACTGTCATGTTGTGTTCCTTCTTTTCTTGCTCATTATAATCGTACAATTAAAAAAGTACAAGTATTCTGTAAGAGGAAACGAAAAAGATGATGGGAAAGATAGAAATGGGGGTATACTATGTTGTGTATTTTGAGGTACGAAAAGTCTTGCTAGTAATAATTGTTAGCATGAATGTTAGATAGATTGTTAGCAAGATTAAAATAGTTCTTCTTTTCTTATAAAGATAATAAGCACAAAAAATTCACTTTTATTAGTTTTTAATATCGAATCATGATGTTTTATGTAAATAAAGTAGAAAAAATCAATTTATCATATAACTATAGTAAGCAAAACATGCTTTCTTGCTACTAATGATTGTTAGATAGATAGTTAGCAAGATGTTAGCAAGGATATTTATGATTGAGAGTAGAACCATTAAATTTTAAAGAGAATATGTGGATGATATAAAGTATGCAGTTATTGCATTTGCGAATGCTGATGGAGAAAAATTTATATAAGAATGATGACATTGTTACAGTAGGTGGTTTAATAGGTATTTCCGTCTTATGTAATCAACACTTCGTAATTGTTTTTTAGCGTTTAAAGATCATAGAAAAAGGAATACTAAAGAATAACAACAAAAGGAAAAGGATTAATTTCTGTGCAATACAGAAATCAATCCTTCGTAACTGCTTGATTTAGCCTATTTACTTTAAGTCCAAATAATTGAGTACACTTCAAAGTGACTACTTTTTACTATTTCGATAATCTTTTACCATACAAAAGACCTAGCACTTCTTCACACGTTTCCGCTGCGGATATCTGCTCTATAAATTCATTAGCACTGATGAGATGATACAAATCCTTTAAAAGTTTTTTCATGATTTCCTTCTGTTCAAAAGATACTGCCGTAAAGAAGATGACACGCACCATATCTTCTTTCCAAAGAATAGGTTCTTCTAACGTGATAAGAACAATTGCGGTATGATTTACAAAAGTATCAAGTCCATGGGGAATGGCAATACCATTGCCAATTTCTGTAGAAGATATCTTTTCACGATTTAAGACACTTTGATAGAAGTCTTCGGTTATGTATCCCTTTTTTCGTAAGATATCATTTGCGGTTTTTAAAATTTCTTCTTTTGATTTACATTTCTGTTTCACTAAGATCGTATCACTGCTGATGGCTTGCAACAGGGAATAAAAGCGTGATTCCTTGACATCACGTATCAGCTTATCGTAGGTCTGCTTAATTTTTTGAATATCATTGCTGTCAGCTAATGGAGAAATGACGACTGAAGGTAAATCTGTTGATACTTCCATTGTTGAAATGATGAAATCAAAATCATGCAAGTATTTTTCTTTCAAATCTTGTATGTTGATTAATTCAATGACATCAAAGGTAGGCAGATTGATCTTAATTTGATTCTCAATCAATAAGGCATTCGCTAAGTTGCAGTTATACACAATGGCAATTTTTTTTGATAAGTTATGTCGTTCTAATGCTGCCTGAAAGTGAATGAGGATAAACCCGATTTCATCATCGGACAAGGTATACCCTAATTTCTTTTCCAGCACGCTGGAAGCAAGGGAAATGACACTGAACATGGCGGTAAACTGCTGCTTGATCTGAAGCAAAAAAGGATTGGTAATCTTAATGTTGTTTTTTAAGCGGGCAATCATAGGGACAAAATGATTAGATAAACCAGTCTTTAACAGCTCATCAGACATAAAGTCTACCGAGAAGATATCACCAATGGAAGTTATCAGTTCATTCACAATATCCTGTACAATAGGAGAATAGCCATCCTTGGCTTTTTGATCTTCATGATACACACCGGCAATCCTTGCATTTACCCAGCGAATATCTCGATCATTCATCGTAATGCCATGCGCATCTTTTAACCATTGGGTAATCTCCTCTGTGATAGGATAGGTCTTTAATATGTGCAGTTCGGTAACAACCGGACGGGCAGGTGCTTCTGTAATTCCATAACCTTTGCGAATTCTTGAGATAAAGATCGCATAGGTGACAAAAATCTGATTATAGTAATTGGTATCCAGATGAAAATTTAATTTATCCTGTGCCATCTGAATCATCTGACGACTGATGTTTTGACTTTCTTCATCCACATAACGAGATAAGATTGCCTGACAAGTCTTGCGGTCAATGACTTTATCTTGTTGCGACAAGGCCATGAGTTCATTGAAAATAAACTTCCGCTTGGCACTGCGAATCCGCTGTTCCTTACCGATGATGCGGGTCCCGCTTTTATCACGTTGTAAATAAAGATCCTGTTGCGAAAGATGCTGTTCGATTTTCTCCAAATCTTTCACGATGGAAGTGGAACTGACACAATAGGCATCCGACAGACGACGCACCGACACACATTCATCTTTCATCAATAATTT
>OFLZ01002090.1_pt1 | contig 10137 bp, 8 predicted proteins | sample 1541321 | NCBI WGS metagenome assembly OFLZ01 (sample SAMN04209223, study PRJEB22552) | human gut metagenome | biome: gut; material: feces | host: Homo sapiens | place: USA: Oklahoma | reverse complement strand
AATGTCTGCACATCCAGATTCTCCACGGATACGTAATGCAGCACCCAACGACTTCCATCCCATCTCTTGATAGGCTCCCCGCTTGCTGTCTGCCAGAGTTGTCCTACTTTTGGATGTTCCGGTGCTGTCGGAGATACGATGATGCCGGATGTTCCGTCATTTCCGTTCTGTCCATGTACCCCGATAATCACAGGGGTTGTGTTTGTTGTCTTTCCGTTGGTGTAGTAGATCTTGTCATAACTCCACAGGTATTTCTTCGTTTCTGTCATAGACTGCATGGTGGTAGTCCATCCGCGAGTTGATGTTGTAATTCCAGTACTTCTTTCCGATGCGAGGTAGTACTTTTCGATCCTGTCGATTCCTACACCATCTTGACCGTCCTGTCCGTCTGTACCGTCTTGACCGTCTTCCCCTTTGATTTTCGACCATTTGTACATATACGGGTTCTCACTGTCTTTTTCCGTATAATCCACATATTGTCCCATGTATTTCTTTCCGGTACTGTTTGTGGTAGAAAAGTCCGTGTACCCGTCTGAGCTGTTCGCATAAGCAATGTGCAGGTAAGATGTCCTTCCGTCCTGTCCGTTGGTGCCTGGGATTCCATTTTCCCCGGGATCTCCTTGGAACTGCGACCATGTATAATCTCTTGGATTTGTACTGTCCTGCATCACAAAGTCTACATAAGTCCCAATATATTTACTCGGTGTCTCTGTCATTTGTGATGAGGATGTTGGATTCTGGGCAGAACTATATTTCACATGGAAATAGGTGGTTTTCCCGTCAGCTCCATCTGCTCCGGGAATCCCGTCTTTTCCGTCCTCGCCGTCCATGACATTCGTGATCGTAACCTCGTAATACCCCCTCTTGATGCCTTGCTCAAGGGCAACGAAGGAATACACTGCCTTATTCTCCACATCCTCGGCATTTACCGTCACGCTTCGTCCAGCATAAAACTCCTGTCCGTCCTTACTCCATCGGATTTCAAGGTTGCCTGACACATCCACACCGTTATCGTAAGCGTAGGCTGTCAGTGTTGTGCTGCCAATGCCATTTTTAAAGATGATCCCGTTGTTTGTGGCAATGGAGCATGTGTAGAGCTTTGTCTTGTTGATTAAATCCTGCATCTTATCCAGCAGATCATCCGAAATCTCAGACATCAGCTCTTTGTAGTTAGTGAATACGGTCTTTGCAGCCGTTGGATTCGTAAAGCTGCGGACTTGCTCGGATACTCTTGCTTGTAAATAAAGAACTGGTGTCCACTCCTGATCATGCATTTCCACAGTATCACCGATATTTGTATCAAAGTACCCATCTACTTCGTAAGACATTACTGGTTCTGACGCTATCTTTAAATCCGAAAGAGCCATGCTATACAACTTTTCTTTATCGTCCGTATCATAATCTTTTCGCATCATGATATACGCGTCTCGTGTATTTACAATATTGGATGGAAAACGGTCTCTTGCTTGTGGCGCACGGATCACACTACCATCTACAAAGAATTCAATAGTTCCATTTTCATCATATTCTTTCTTATTTAATCCATCGATGGTCAAATTATCTTTTCCCATTGGCAAAATACAAGTATAAAGACTTGAAATATCTGTTGATTTCCGAATTCCAGTGATCCCTTTTCCATAGCGAAGCACTACATCATCTCTAAACTCGCCGATTCCACTGTTTCTTTCACTTTGCTGCTTGTAAGCATTCAGTACAATTTCCTTAAGCGAGTAATCATTATTTAATACAACCTCAAATTCAATTTCCGCAGAAAACACATTTGCGAGAGAAAATAAACGTTTTAAGACAGAAGTTGTTCCTGTCCATTCATTTGAAATTCTTTTATCTGATACCTCATTCAATCCCATTTTCAGAGAATGTTCCGCATCAAAAACAGCCAGATACTCTTCAAAACTCATGGCATCCGCAGATTTATATTCTCCAGCATCTTCGTTAATCAATTCAAAGGATAACGACCACGCCTCTGCAGTAATGGTTTGCTCATCTTGTTCCGTATTTACAATATTCAAATAATAGCTTTTTCCATGTGCAATAAATGACACCTTGTTTCCAACTGTAATACTTGCGGCATCTGGATGTTTTGCGCTCACTGTAAATTTGTATGTGTTCGCTGTTCCTTGCAGATATTCGTGCAATTCATCGTTCCAATAATGCATGGAATTTCTGTGTGCATTATCCAGGTATGCGATTGGAATATTCGCTGTGCTCAAGATTGCAATCCTCACATGTTCCATCATAAGTATTCCTCCCGTATTTTTGCCTTAATTTCCGGTGGTGGATCTGAAAATGGGGAATAGTAAAACTGTACTTCTGTTGTTCCTGGCGGGACTTTGAAATAATCTGTTCCACGTATCTCATGACCTGATGCAATCACTCCGTTGATATAGGTTCTGGTACTCTCTCCGTCAATCTGCACTACATCCCCTCGTTGAAACCGGTTTGGCAAATCTCTTTGTGCATCAACACTGTGGCTGATAAATTCCATGGAATACACGTGATTTTCTCCGATTGATTCACCGGAACCCCACATCCCGATAAAAGTACTGATTTCCGTGACTTCGATATTTTCCATTTCAGGTACAGTGAAAGACTGCGTCACTCCATTGGCATTGAATGTAAATACAGATCCATATTTTGAAATACTGGATCTTCCCGCATTCTGTCCAGTCCTCGGATTGTTCCAGCTGCAATCAAATTCGATCTTTCCTTTGTTGATTCCATTGACAAAGAATTCCATGTATCCTCTATTATTCCCAAGCTCATTTTTGAATACCGTCATAGCTGCTACATTCCGTTTGTTTTTATCCGTCATCAAGAACTGCACAACACCTCGGTTATTAAAAGTAGAAGTTGTAAAATACTGTCTCCAGGAAAGCGTACAATTTTTTGCTCCATAATGCCCGTTCCTGTCTGCCGGGACTTTTTTTGTCCAGCTTGGTCCGTGCCACTGTTCCCCACTGCCATAATCTGTGACTCTCAATGCATAACCGCCTGTTCCATTGGTAATTGCCATGGTTCCGGTCTGTTTATGCTCACTTACGACATGTACTGTAGTGGCTTGATTTAACGCCCATCCACTTGTACTCGGAGAAAATTGGTCATTGATTAGAGTTTCCGAATCTGCGAATGTTTCATCGTCTGTTTCATCTACTTTTCCAAGCTGAATTACCCCGTACTGGCTGACAAGTCCGATAAATCCGTTCTCATGCTGATGTGTGATTTCATAATCTACATCTACCCACTCTGTTCCAGCATTCATGATTGTAATCAGTTTATGATCTCCCGCCTGCACTCCACGAAATTCTTTTTCTGTATTGGAATATGCTACTCCATCGGGAATCAACCATGTGATGCTTCCAGTGCTGTACATATCATTTTCCTCCAGAGCTGGCTCCCCATCTAAAACCGCATTGTAAAAAAGGTGTGGTTCATCCGAAAATACTAATTTCTTAGGTTCCTTGCTCCGTAACAATTTTGACATTTTCCGTCTGAATACGCTTAATTCTCTTGCAGTAGAATTTTTAATCCGAAACTCCATAACAATCTGTTTCTGCAAATAATTAGAATACAGAAATTCGGAACCATTCACAGTTTCAATGCTTCTTGTGCAATTTACAATGGAAGGTGATAAGTTCCGGTCAAGTCTTGTAATCTTAACCGGAATCTCTACGCCACCGTATGTTGCTTTAAGCAAGCCCAACTCTCTCACCTCCTAATAGTTTCTCAAAATCATCCATCTTTTTTATCATTGGTCTGGCGTATCCAACTGTCTGCTGTGCGACAACTCTTCCGTCCAGCGTCGTTGTCAGATTGATATTTAGATTGATATCCTTTTCTCCCATAATCTCTAAGATGGATTCCTGTATAAATCCCTTTAATGATCGCAGTGGTGTAATTGCTTCTGCTTCTCTTTCCGCAGCACCACCGATTCCTCCAGACGGCATCCGGAATAATGCTGGTTTGGTAAGAATTCCACCATCTTGAAACCATTTGATATCTAACAGTGGAAGGCTTGGCAAGAAATCAGACAGGTTTATATCTCCAATCCCTTCCTCGTATCCCACACCGCGATAGGCGGCCGCAAGGCTTCCGTATCTAGACACTGCATATCGAATGGATGCCAACATATTCGAAAGTGGATCAAAGATATTCTGATCGTATCCAGGCATTGCATAAGCCTTAAATGTCGGGTCAATCACCTGCATCAATCCCTTTGACGGTGTTCCGTTAATTGCATTGATATCCCAGTTATTCACCGCATTTGGATTCCCTCCCGACTCCGTCTGCATCTGATATAAAAGACGTTCCAGATTTGCTTCTGAGTACTGCCCTGTCATTTGCAGCGCCCTGATTGCCAGATTTCTCCATTGCTCCACACCAGCACTCGGATTGTAATCCACGTGAGTCTGTTTATCAAACATCCCTTTCACAAAGCCTACTACGCTGTCAAACACCGTATTGACAGCTCCTTTTGCAACCGTGATCCACGGCTCAAACGCTCCAGTCAGATCTGTAAACTTATCAATGGCAATCTGTACGATCTTACTTGGATGTGTGATATAATCCCACACGCTTCCCGTAAAATCTTTGACCGTATCCCAGATACCTCCGAAAAAGTCACCGATTCCACTTGCAAAATGCGGGAGTTCCTCCAGAAAGCTCTTGGTCTGGTTCGCCGGCATGATCTTTGTGCCTTTTTTCATCGGCAGCACTACGTCTCGTCCCTCCGGAATAAACGGCTTTCCATCTGGCGGAATAATCATTTCTTTGTACGTAGAACCTTTTTGGTCGTTTACTACTCCAATTGTATCTCTTGGCAGTCCACCCGTTCCTGATGCAAATTTTGGCACACTCCATTCATCGAATCGCATATCAGAACCTACTGCATCTAAAATCCAATTTACTCCACGAATTACTCCATTTACTGCATTTCCAATCGGATCCACAATTGCCTGTGCAATTTTCTTTACAATCCCGCCAAGCGTATTTTTTAAATCATTGAACCCATCTTTGATAAAATTCCATACAGATGAGAAAGCGTCCATAGCATTTTCCTTGATAGTGTTCCAGATTCCTCCAAGAGTATCTTTGATACTGTTCCAAATTCCAGTTGCAGTATCTTTAATCCCATTCCAAATGTCTGAAAAGAAATTTGCAACAGGAACAAATATGGATCTGGCTGTATCGCTAATCCAATTCCATGCTTTCTCAAGCGCAAATTTAATCACTTCCCATACTGTATAAATAACAGCGTAAATCGCATACATGACTGCACCGATTGTTCCTTCTATAAATTTCAATGGTCCTTCTATCACGTTGTAAATCTGTTCCCAAATGTCTGCAAAAAAATCCTTAATTCCATTCCATACTTCTTGAATTTTTTCCGATATAGAATCCCATAGTCCTGACATCCAATCCTTGAATGCATTCCATTTTTCGGACAACCAGTCTGTAATATCTCCCCAATTTTTCACAGCAAGAACAATTCCAGAAATTGCAGCAATAACAGCGCTCGCTATTCCAATTATCGGTAATAATACTTCACCAAACATTGCAAATCCAGCAATAATCGGCGCAAGCATAACAGCTATTGCTGAAATTCCAGCAAATACTTCTATAAAATTTCTGACTGGTTCCGGCAATTTGCTAAACCACTCCATCAAGTCGGCGACCATTTCCAGAACCGGTGTCAATATTTCTGCAATGTCTTCTCCGATCGGAGCGAATGCATCAGATACTTTTCGCATCGCTGCTTCCATCTTCTGCGCAGATGTGGTTGTGTTATCTTGCAATTCCTGCGCTTTTCCCGTTACATCTGTATACGCATCTCCTACAGAGCTTAATGACTCAACAAATTTAGCTCCACCATCTTCCCCCATAGATCCAAACGCAAGAGCGGCTTTGTTTAGCTTATCTTGCTGATTTTCAGTGCTCTTAATATCTTCTACGATAGCATCTATGACTTGTTTTTGTGTTGCTTCTCCGTTTTGCCATTTTTTAAACGTATCTTCTACAGATTGACTCCATTTTCCAGTACCCTCTTCAAGCTGACCGGTTTCCTCATTTATTTTTGACATCGAATCAGCTATGCTTCCGTCTGCCAGTTTGATAGATATTTCATGGATTGCATCATTCACTAAATTTAAGCTATACGCTCCATTATCTACTCCATTTTGCAGTAACTGAAAATAATCTTCCACCGAATATCCAGCTTCTGCAAACTTACCAGAAAACTCAGCCAAATTGTCCCCGAGTTCATTCGTCTTATCCAGTCCGTTTTGAGTACCAGCAACAAGTATATCCATCGCTGTCTGAGCATCTGTCCCGAAATGCTGCATTAACCCATTGATACCACGTAGACTCTCGGCCATATCGATGCCATATGTTTCTTCCAATACGAGTGACTGTTCAACGATCTTTTCAAGAGTCACATCATCCAGATCTTTTAAGTTATCTTTTACAAGGATAACCGCATCTGCTACAGCATCCATGGAATCTCCCAATCCTTGTTCATAGACTCGCTTGATTAAATCCGCACTGTTTTCCGCAGCCTTTCCCGTTTCATCAAATCTTGCAGTAACCTTTGCAGTTGCGCCTTCCATACTTTGGAAGCTTTCAACTGCATTTTCTCCGATTTCAAAAATTTTATCCCCAACACCCGATAACTGATCGGCAGCTTCCAGCAAGTTCCCAGATGTTACCGCGTCCTCGACTCCTTCAATGGCTTCCGTGGCATCATCAGAACTTGTTTTAAGTTTGTCGATTGCAAATCTGACCTGATCGATTCCTGATTCATCAATCTGATTTAGCGCTGTTTTTAGTTTTCCGATATCAGAATCCGCACCAAGCACAGACCGGCCGATTTTATTTAGAGCAACCGTCAAATCATCTGAGTTCGCCGCTCCGCTTTTCAGAGCATTTGTCAGTTTCGTTCCAAGGATATCCTGAAAATCATCCAGTGATTTTCCTGTTGCTTCAAACAGCGTCTGCAACTGCTTTGTACTTTCTTTCAGACTTTTTTGTTCTGTTTCCAACTTGTCAATTTGAGCAGTGTAGGACTTTAGATCCTGCTCTGTCTTCGCAAGTACTCTTTGGAACTCCCTATATTCCTCTGCTCCAATATCACCAGACTTGAACTTTTTCTCAACTTCTTCTTGTGCTTGCTTCAAAGCATCCAGTTTCTTACTTGTATTTCCAATCTGCTCATTCAAAAGTTCCTGTTTCTGCGCAAGCAACTGTGTATTCTTCGGATCAAATTTCAATAATCTATTAACAGATTTTAGTTCATTTCCAAGGCTTCTTGATGTTTTATCAATTTCTTTCATTGCTTTATCAAGTGCCATGGTGTCCGCACCAAATTTAATGGTGATTCCTTTTATTTTCTTCGCCACTTTCTCACCTATTTAAAAATTATCAAAATCTTCCTGTGTTGCTTTTCTTACAGTATGTTTTTCATCCTTCTTCTGGTTGTCGATGTACTCCTGTACGTAATCCAGACAGTCACCGATAGTCATTTCTTCCATGTCTTCGCTGGTCAGTCCGGCTTGTCTGCAAACATAAAAAAAAGATTCATTCGTGAATGGTTCTCCGCTAGATGAATCCTGATCATTTATTTTTTTTTACTTGCTGGCATTGTATCCGTAAGAAGTTCTTTCACATCCTCCATAATTTCTTTGAGAGGGAATGTGTCAAACCCATCCAACCACTCCAAAGGATCTGGAATTGTTCGATCTGCTGTCTTTGCCATCGTCCAGATGATGTCATAGAATACTTCCATATCCATATGGTCAAGTGATGCGAAGGAAATATCCTGAATTCCAAAATTCCGTTTCATTCCTTTCCCGAATACTTTTGCTACTTTCATTAAATCTGCAAAGTAATCACGCCCAAACTGCGCTTTGTATCGTTTCGGCAATGCTGCCGTTGCTTTCAATCTTACCTGTTTATTATCAATTACAATTGTCTTTTCCAATTTCATTCCTCCTATTATGCAAGCGGGGTATAATCCCCGCTCTTATCCTCTTACGCAGCAGCTGCCGTTTTCTCATACACTTTTGTGTACCATGAATTATATACGGTTTCATCTGCTCCAGCAGCTGTTGATGCTTTTACCAAGTTGTCGGATGGTCTCGGACTTGCCACCAACGCAAGCTCTACTGTATTCGGTTCTCCGCTATCTTTTGTAGTGCTTGATACGGATGGTCTATTAACCGAACAGTAATAGAATAAATGTCTTGTTGCTTTTACATCTCCCTGGAACTCGAACATCAACGCAATATTTGCCACCTGTGCATCTGAGTTTTCAATCAGGACTCCCTTTTCTGTTTTTTCTTCTTTTAGTACTTCCGTTCTGAATTCTTCCGGGATTCTCGCAAGCGTCAAACTTCCTTCATATCCCTGATTATTTGCATTCGTATAATAATCAATATCATCTGCTTTAAATCGAATCAAATCACCACTCTTATCAAATGTAATACTTACCGCTCCCAGTAATCTCTTCGGTGTTCCATACTGCAATTCTCCACTTTGATTTACCGTGATCACAGAGTAATAGCAGTTTCTCAGACCAAATTCCACTTTATTTTCTTTTTGTGATCCTAATGCAGCTCTTGAATTTCCCATATTCTACCTCCTATATTTCAATTTCATATGCTTTCAAATACATACTTTCAGATTCTAAAAAACTCTCGTACGACTCATACGGGAGTTCATTCTCATTTAATAGTTCCTTTACTTTTTCTTCCAACTGCAAGTCTTTCTGATCTGTGTATACCTCAATCGTGACGGCGTATCCCTCGTAATACACGGTGTCATCCGCATAAAATCCGATATCCTCGTCCACATAGTATACGATGTACGGTAATTCTGGTACTTGACCGACTGCAAAACAACGATACGCAATTGGAAGATCTAGCGTTTTTAACTTGTCTTTTAATTCTGGCAATGTCATTTCACAGTCTCCTTTCCAATTCTTCTACATATTCTTTCACGCATTTTTGCTCCACTTCTTCAATATGTGGATACGCCTGTACTTGTCCTATCTTCCTACCGCCACGCTTTAATTGATGTCCTTTTTCCAGCAAATGTGTCAGTCGATATGTCGGATCTTTATTGTATACCGTGATTCCGCTTCTACCTGTTGTTCTTGTCCAGTTTTTCGCATAAGTTCCGCCATTTTTACTTTTTGGACTTTCTGCTTTGAGCATTCTCACAGCTTTCTCCGATACATTCATCGCGACATCAGCGGTTGTTTCCTTTACTTCCTCTGTATATTCTTCCATCTGCCGCATAATTTCTCTTGCGAGTTTGTCAGCACTTATGCTTTCGCTCATTTTTCGATCCTTTCCGTACAGGTCAATTCCAGTTCTTCTGCGCTGATCTGATACGTTTTCACCACTTTCAGTTTCTTTCCGCGGAATCGGATATACCTCTGTCCTTCATATTCATAAGGATGCACGATCAAAATCTCTGAAATTTCCATGTTGTTCTGTCCAGCAAGGTAGAACTCATTTCTGGACACTTGCTCTTTGCAACACCAGAGCTCCTGTTCCGTTTCAATCGGCACTTGCTGACCGATCTCATCCTCTTCATACCCGTTGGAAGATATCAATACCACTTTTTCATCCCATGTTCGATTCATTTTGCACCGCCTTAATCATCAGGTTGTTTAGTCGAAACCGGATGCTCCTCGGAATCACTCCATCTTCTGGATGATTGTACTTCCACGTAGCCCAATCCAGCACAAGCAGGATGTGGTCATATCTTTCTTCCGTAATACGAACGCCGTATACATTTTCGCATTCATCCAGAATCCCATCTATGATCGCATAAAGTAAGGAATCCCTACTGTCCGTAGAGATTCCAAGTCTTTCCTTGAGTAGTTGGAGTACAATCAGTCTCATATTTTACCCCTCCTGTTTACTACTCGTTTTTCTTACTTTCGCCTTTCCTGTTTTCCCTCTGGCAGCCAAGGCCTCACCATCAGAGGGAATTATTCCCCCGGCGTGAACGTAATGTAAAATCCTGCATCTCCATCTGTTTTCTTAACATCATATCTCACAATACCGGCAAGCAGTTTTCCATAAATCTGATTGTCCACCCACTCCACACTTGTCT
>OFLZ01002088.1_pt1 | contig 10142 bp, 8 predicted proteins | sample 1541321 | NCBI WGS metagenome assembly OFLZ01 (sample SAMN04209223, study PRJEB22552) | human gut metagenome | biome: gut; material: feces | host: Homo sapiens | place: USA: Oklahoma | reverse complement strand
GTTTGATCCCAAGTACCAGAATCACTCTGATAATGAAGCCCTGGCTCTCGTTTCCAGAGTTTTCGAGATACAGGAGGAGGAAATCACCAATATCCGCTGTCTGAAGGCAGGAATGACAAATAAATCTTTCCTGTTTGAACTTCGGGGAAAGCATTACATCTGCCGTATTCCGGGGCCGGGGACGGAACAGCTCATCAACCGAAGGCAGGAAGAGGCTGTCTACCGTGCTGTCAATCCTCTTCATATGACAGAGGACATTGTCTATTTTGATGGGAAAACCGGATACAAAATCGCCCATTACTATGAGGGGGCGCGCAATGCAGATCCCCACAGTGAGGAGGACATGAGGCTCTTTATGAAGGAGCTTCACAGACTTCATGAATCCGGTCTTTCGGTTCCCCACTCCTTTTCTCTGCGGGAACGGATCGATTTTTATGAGGGTCTGTGCCGCGGACGGGAAAAAATGCTGTTTGAGGATTATTCGGAAGTGCGCGGTCACATGAACCGGCTTCTGGAGCTCCTGGAACTGATGGACAGACCTCAGTGTCTCTCCCATATTGACTGCGTCCCTGACAATTTTCTGATTCTCCCGGACGGCTCCGGTAAAATCATTGACTGGGAATATGCAGGCATGCATGACCCTCTCATCGATATTGCCATGTGCGGTATTTACTCCTATTACAATGAGGAAGAAATGGATCATCTGATTGAGCTCTATCTGAAGCGTTCCCCAGATGAAGAGGAACGCTTTGTCATCTATGCCTGTGCAGCTCTGGGAGGTTTTCTCTGGTGCCTGTGGGCAGTTTTCAAGAGCAGCCTGGGCGAGGAATTCGGCGAGTATACCTTAATCATGTACCGCTATGCAAAGCTCTATTATAAAAAGCTGCAGCAGCTCGGCGCCCTTACTGATTAAACAGTTTCGGCACATCTATGCACACGGTATGTTTTTATGATACAATGGGATAAAATGGATTTTTGATCGACACGATTACACAGGAGGAGTTTTTATGATACAAAGGAAACGTCTGCAAATAGTCGGTCTTGCCTGCCTGCTGGGGGCGCTCTCACTGCACCCGGCCATGAGCGCATTTGCGGCCTGGACAAAGGTGAACGGTATCTATACAGACAGCTCGGGAACTGCGATTGCCGGAGTGGCAGCCAGAGGGATTGATGTGTCTCACTGGCAGCAGAGCATCAACTGGGATGCGGTAGCTGCCGACGACATCCAGTTTGTCATGCTTGGAACCAGATACAATAATGCCGTCGATCCTTTTTTTCAGTCCAACGCATCCAAGGCCGCTGAAGCAGGGCTGAAGGTCGGCGCCTATATTTACTCCTATGCCACAACCACGCAGATGGCTGAACAGGAGGCTGATTTCGTGCTGAATCTGATTAAGGACTATCCTATCTCCTATCCCGTTGTCTTTGATGTGGAGTCCTCGGAGATGAGCGCCCTCTCTCCTTCTGAGCTAAGCGCCGTGATCAATGCTTTCTGCAAAAAGATCAGAGCTGCAGGCTATTATCCCATGGTCTATGCCAACGACTACTGGCTCACCAACAAAATTGATATGAGTTCCGTGAACTACGATGTCTGGGTTGCCCGGTACGATGTGCGCCACTCCTATTCCAACGCTGCCATGTGGCAGGCTACCAACAGCGGAAGCGTTTCCGGAATCTCCGGCAATGTGGACATCAACTTTGCCTACAAAGATTTTTCTTCCCTGATTCCTGCTAACCAGTGGAGAAATATCGGAGGAAACTGGTATTACTATAAAGACTACGAAATGCAGAAGGGCTGGATCAATGACGGAAACGGCTGGTACTACATGGGGGAGGATGGAACTCCCCGAAGAGGCTGGATGCAGCTGGGAGGAAAATATTTCCATCTCGACGAATCCTCCGGCAAAATGACAGTGGGATGGTTTCGCGATTCCTCCAGCTCTAAATGGTATTACCTGAAGGATGACGGAGCTCTGTCCTATGGCTGGCAGCAGGTTGACGGGAAATGGTTCTATCTCGGAACAGACGGAGCCATGATGACCGGATGGCTGAAATCCGGCGATACCTATTATTACATGAAAAGCGACGGTTCCATGGCCACAGGATGGCTGACTATAGACGGCGCCTGGTATTATTTCAATCCGAACGGGGAACTGCTCCGGGGATGGGCCGACATCGGAGGCTCCCGCTATTTTATTGGAACAGATGGAAAGATGACTACCGGATGGAAAGAAATAGACGGGTACTGGTACTACTTCGGCACAGACGGAAAGATGGCTGTAGGGTGGAGGCTTGTTGACGGACGCTACTACTACCTTGACAATGAGGGAAAGATGAAAACCGGATGGCAGCAGATTGACGGAGGCTGGTATTTCTTAAGTCCCGAGGGAAAGCTGCGCGTGGGCTGGCAGCAGATTGACGGAAGCTGGTACTACCTGGGCGAAGACGGAAAAATGCGCACCGGATGGCAGCAGGTGAAAGGACTCTGGTATTATCTGGGCCAGGACGGGAAAATGCTGACCGGATGGCAGAAAATCCACAATGAGTACTACTATCTGTATACTGACGGCCGTATGCTCACCGGATGGCTCAATGACAATACTGGAAACCGTTATTATATGAGCACGAGTTCCGGCCGCATGATCCGGGGTTGGCGCCAGATTGATAACAGCTGGTACTATTTCAACAGCAGCGGCCATATGGTAAAGGGATGGCTGAGGGAAAACGGAAAGTATTATTATCTGGATCCCTCCACGGGCGTGATGGCCTCTGACTGCTCCCGGGTGATTGACAACGTCACCTACACCTTTGATCAAAACGGCGTCTGCCAGAATGAGACCAACTCTATGAGCGGCGTGACAACCGCAGAACCAGGAACAGCATCGTCCGGTTCAGGGATGGGAACTCCCGGCAGCGGAAATTCAGAAGCTGGAAGCGGACCTTCCGGAAGCAGCGGACAGACTTCCCCTGGGAATTCGGAAAGTTCAGGCAGCGCCGGGAATTCCGGCGCTCCGGGCAGTTCCACAGGAGGCAGCGCTCCTGGCAGCTCCGGAACTTCCAATGCTCCGGGCAGTTCCTCCGGCAGCAGTTCCTCCGGTACCGGTACTGCACGTCCAGGTTCAGGAAGCTCTGATTCTGAAGATCACTATACGATCGAACCTGGCCTCACAGGCGGACCAGGAAGGTAATATCTTTGATACTCAAAACCGGACAGGAGGGATTTTAATTGCAGAGAGGGCCGAAGGGCATCAGAAAATGATTCATGATGCCCTTCGGCCCTCTCTGTGCAGTTTCCTCTCTGATTTATGGCCTGAACTTATACCTCAAAGATCAGGTCTCCATAGCTTGGCAGCGGCCAAAGCTCCTTATCTACGATCATTTCCAGCTTGTCGGCAGGGCGGCGCAGCTCCTCCATCGCCGCAGTTACAATGTCGTGATATGCGTAAGCCCTCTCCTTGTTGCCTTCTACCTTTGCAGCCTTTTCTGTTTCCTCTGTCAGCCTGGCAAGGGCAGTTTTCATATCAGACAGCAGATCGGATGCTTCCAGGAGAAGCTCCTTCTGCACACTTGTGTCCGCTTCAGGACAGGCTGTCTGTACAGCAGTCAGGGATTCTGCCAGATTTGCCGTATAGCGGATCACCGCCGGAATAATCTGCTTTCCTGCCATGTCGATCATGGTTTTGGCCTCAATATTCACAGTCTTTGCGTAGGATTCGTATTCAATCTCAGCTCTGGACTCCAGCTCTGCTCTTGTATATACGCCAAAGCTCTCAAACAGGCGGATAGCCTTATCTGTGATCAGCGAATCCACGGAGTCGATTCCGCACTTGAGGTTAGGAAGACCCCGGCGCTCTGCCTCTTCTACCCACTCTTCTGAATAGCCGTTTCCGCTGAAAATGATTCTCTTGTGCTCTGACATGGTGCGTTTGATAAAATCGTGGAGAGCCATGTCAAAATCATCAGCCTTCTCCAGCTCGTCGGCAGCCTCCTTAAAAGCCTCTGCCACAATCGTGTTGAGAACCACATTCGGTGAGGAAACAGAGTCAGAGGATCCCACCATTCGGAACTCAAACTTGTTTCCCGTAAATGCAAACGGGGAGGTTCTGTTTCTGTCTGTCGCATCCTTCACGAAATTAGGCAGCGTGGCAACTCCGGTGCTCAGGCGGTCGCCCTGTTTTGTATGGGTGGCCTCTCCGGTGCTGCAGAGCTGTTCTACCACATCCTCTAACTGCTCTCCGAGGAAAATGGAGATAATCGCTGGCGGAGCTTCTGCCGCCCCCAGACGGTGATCATTTCCAGGCACTGCCGTAGACTCTCTGAGCAGATCTGCATGCACATCCACAGCCTTCATAATACATGCCAGCACAAGCAGAAACTGCATGTTGTCATGAGGCGTATCTCCAGGATTTAACAGATTAATTCCGTCGTCTGTGGACAGTGACCAGTTATTGTGCTTTCCTGAACCATTCACCCCTGCAAACGGCTTCTCATGAAGCAGGCAGGTCAGCCCGTGATGGCCGGCAATCCTCTTCAGTGCCTCCATCATCATCTGGTTATGGTCAACGGCCACGTTCACCTGTGTGTAGATTGGGGCCAGCTCGTGCTGCGCCGGAGCAGCCTCATTGTGCTGGGTCTTGGCTGTCACGCCGAGCCTCCACATTTCCTCATTGACTTCTTTCATAAAGGCTCCGACTCTGGGGCGGATACTTCCAAAGTAATGATCATCCATCTCCTGTCCCTTTGGCGGCATAGCTCCAAACAGGGTGCGCCCCGCGTAAATCAGATCCTTCCTCTGGAGGTATTTCTCCTTATCCACAAGAAAATACTCCTGCTCCGGACCTACATAGGGGATGACTCGTTTGGAGGTCGTATTTCCAAACAGGCGCAGGACTCTCAGGGACTGCTCGTTGATCGCCTGCATGGAGCGCAGCAGAGGTGTTTTCTTGTCAAGAGCCTCTCCCCGGTAGGAACAGAAGGCTGTGGGTATGTAGAGTGTCACTCCCCAGGTGTCCTCCCTCAGGAATGCGGGAGACGTACAGTCCCAGGTAGTGTAGCCTCTCGCCTCAAAGGTAGAGCGCAGACCGCCGGACGGGAAAGAGGATGCGTCCGGCTCTCCCTTGATCAGCTCTTTTCCTGAAAACTCCATAATAACCCGCCCATCGCTTCCGGGAACAGAGATAAAGGAATCATGTTTCTCAGCTGTAACGCCTGTCAGCGGCTGGAACCAGTGTGAAAAATGGGTAGCTCCCCGCTCAATAGCCCACTCCTTCATGGCATGGGCAACCACATCCGCAATGGATGGATCCAGTTCCGTTCCGTCTTCAATAGTCTTTTTCAGCTTTAAATAGACATTCTTCGGAAGGCGCTCTCTCATCACGGAATCATTGAATACATTCTTTCCGAAAATCTCGGATACATTTGTGATGCTGCTCATCTGAATATTCCTCCAATTTAATATTTGTCAAATCCTCAGGACTGTCCCTTGACAGCCGTCCCGGGGATCACCTTTCTTTTCCCTATGTCAGTTCCCTGTACAAACATTCCCAAAACGGACGCGCCGGCACTTGGAAAGAAAATAAGCCCGCCTGCCCGGAAATTCTGCTCCTTGCGCGCAGAAATCCGGGCAGGCTGGCTTATCTCATCTGAGGGACAGCTTAAGCCTTTCCAACGGAACCAAATAACTCCATCTTCTCTTTTACTGTCGCCTTGATTGCCTCTGTACCAGGAGCGAGGAGCTTGCGCGGATCGAATCCCTTGCCCTCAAGGTCTTTGCCTGCTTCAATATATTTGCGTGTTGCATCAGCGAATGCTAACTGGCACTCTGTATTTACGTTGATCTTTGCAACGCCTAAAGAAATGGCTTTCTTGATCATGTCTGCCGGAATTCCTGTACCGCCGTGAAGAACGAGAGGCATATCGCCTACCTTCTCCTTGATGGACTCGAGAACGTCAAATCTTAATCCCGGCCAGTTTTCCGGATACTTTCCGTGAATGTTTCCGATTCCTGCTGCCAGCATATCGATGCCGAGGTCTGCCACAGCCTTGCACTCGTTCGGATCTGCGCACTCGCCCATACCTACAACGCCGTCTTCCTCGCCGCCGATGGATCCGACCTCTGCCTCAAGAGAAATGCCTTTTTCATGACAGATTTTCACTAATTCCGTTGTCTTCTCCACATTCTCGGCAATCGGATAGTGGGAGCCGTCGAACATGATGGATGAAAATCCTGCCTCGATACACTTCTTAGCGCCCTCGTAGGAGCCGTGATCCAGATGCAGGGCAACCGGAACAGTGATGTTTAACTCCTCTACCATAGCCGCAACCATAGCCGCAACTGTCTTGAAGCCTGTCATGTATTTTCCTGCACCCTCAGATACACCGAGGATAACCGGGGATTTTAACTCTTCTGCTGTCAGAAGAATTGCCTTTGTCCACTCAAGATTGTTAATGTTGAACTGGCCAACTGCGTACTTGCCCTCTCTTGCTTTATTGAGCATTTCTTTCGCTGATACTAACATATCGCTGAACCTCCTTCGCATTTCTCTACTTACCTGCGCTTATTATATACCATTTTTTGTTTTTTGAAAAGCTGTTCCTCATTTTAATATGCGGATTCCCCGGCTCTGTTTTTCCAGATCCGGCCTGGACAGAACAGGTGAAAATTATAGTTTTTGTACACTATCCAGGCTGTATTTCAAAAATTTCTGTATATTCTGTCCAGACAGGTTTCCCTGCCTCTCTGCTGCTTCCCTGTGTGCCCGCTGTAATGTGCAGGACTTCTGCCGAAATACCGTTTAATTCCAGCATTGTGAACAAAATAACAATCCCTATCTCTCCTGCCAGAGAATCTGTCTCACCATATCCTCCATTTCCTCCGGCCTGCACGTGCGATTGTGACGGATCTCGGCATTTCTTATCTCTTTTACAGCCATGGGAACAGGAATTCCTGATTTTTCCGCCATTTTGTCACACAGCTCAAATTCATCCTCAGGAAGTGCTTCCCTCTCCTCTGTGCAGTCACAGATGGCCTCCATCACGCTTCTGGAAAATTTGTAAGGACTTGCCGTGGAGGCAATGACTGTCTTTGTCTGATCGCCGGTTTCCTCCCTGTATCTTCTGTATACAGAGGAGGCGACACCTGTATGGGTGTCCATCAGATAGCCGGTATCCCTGAATACCTTGCGGATCTCCCCGGCATTTTCTTCCTGGTCTGCAAAGCCGCCTGTAAAGTCGGCTATTTTTTCTTTCATGGCAGTATTAATCTCATAAAAACCGTTTTCGGCAAGCTGCCTCATCAGCTCTCCCGTTGCCTTTGCATCGCAGTCGGAGGCCAGGTAGAGGAGACGTTCCAGGTTGCTTGAGATGAGAATGTCCATGGACGGAGAGGTTGTGAGAATAAACTCTCTGCGCCTGTCATAAACACCTGTTTGGAAGAAATCATAGAGCACTTTATTGTCATTGGAGGCGCAGATCAGGCGGCTGACCGGAAGTCCCATTCTCTTGGCAAAATAGGCTGCCAGGATATTTCCGAAGTTTCCGGTGGGAACTGTGATGTTGATTTTCTCTCCCTCCTCAATCTCACCGTTTTCCAGGAGTTTTCCGTACGCATACACATAATACACGATCTGAGGCACAAGACGTCCGATATTGATGGAGTTGGCGGAGGAGAGGACAAAGCCCCTGTCTGCCAGTTCAGCGGCAAACTCCCTGTCTCCAAAAATCTTTTTCACTCCGCTCTGGGCATCGTCAAAGTTTCCGGCGATAGATGCCACTGCCGTATTCTCTCCCCTCTGCGTCACCATCTGAAGCTCCTGCACCCGGCTCACTCCGCCCTTGGGATAGAATACGATAATCTTCGTCCCCGGCACATCCGCAAAGCCGGCCATAGCTGCCTTTCCCGTATCCCCGGAAGTAGCCGTCAGGATTACAATGGTCTTATCTGCCCTGTTTTTTCTGGCTGCCGTCGTCATCAGATGGGGCAGAATCGACAGCGCCATATCCTTAAATGCAATCGTACTTCCGTGAAACAGTTCCAGATAATAGGCGCCGTCTGCCTTTGCAAACGGAGCAATCTCCTCTGTGTCAAATTTGGAGTCGTAGGCACGGCTGATGCAGTCTCTCAGCTCCTGCTCGGTAAAATCCGTAAAAAAGAGCTTCATCACCTCATATGCCGTTTCCTGATAGCTCATGCCTGACAGTTCCCTGAGAGAACAGTCAAGAGCAGGGATTTTCTCCGGCATAAAAAGTCCTCCGTCATCTGCCAGCCCCTTTAATATCGCCCGGGAAGCTGTCACATGGTTCTCGCCGCCTCTGGTACTGTTGTAGTAAATTTCCATTCTTCTCATCCTCTTTTCTGCCTAATCCGGCCCCTTTCTTATCTTGGGCCTCTCTGGCTTCTGACTGGTCTTTCGCCATGATCCGGCTTCATTTTTTCTGTGGTTTCCGGAAATATCAAACACATTTCTATACTATGCCTGAATCTTCTCTTTCCCTGAATCAGAATATTTGTATGGTTCAAAATTTTATCATATTTTATCTGGAAGCGCAACTTGAAAAGGGCAGAGCAGCACCTCCCAAAAAAGCTATCAGCGGCGCGGACAGACAGCAGACGGGCAGCTTTCACAGTCTGCGGTTGACCTTTTTGCCTTTCTCGTGCAAAATAAATAGCATACTGGAAATAGAATAATTTCGCACAGGCGCCTGAACGGGTATTGTTCTCTGAAACAGACAGGAGACAGCCGCCCGGCGCGCCCTTATAAAGGAGATTTTATGAATTACGACCATATCTTAAGCGCTGTTTTTCTGGAACGTCCAAACCGCTTTACCGCCCTGGTTTCCCTCCCCTCCTCATCCTCCGGCAAAACGGCTGTCTGCCATGTTAAAAACACAGGGCGCTGCCGGGAGCTTCTGATCCCAGGCACCTCTGTCCTGATCGAGCACCACCCTGATGCGCTTCAGAAGGGCAGGAAAACAGAGTACTCACTCATCGGCGTCTATAAAGAGCGCGCCGGCAGGTACGGGGAGACGCTTCTCATCAACATGGACTCACAGGCTCCTAATCAGGCAGCCTTTGAATGGCTGTGCCAGGGCGGCCTGGGCCCCGTTTCCGATGTCAAACGGGAGGTTGGGTTCGGCGGCTCACGGTTTGATCTCTCTTTTCGTAAGGATGGTTCCTTCTGTTTTATGGAAGTCAAGGGAGTGACTCTTGAAACAAACGGAACTGCCAGCTTTCCAGATGCCCCCACAGAGCGCGGGCTGAAGCACCTTCTGGAACTTGAGAAGGCTGTGAAAAGCGGATTTCAGGCCTATGTACTCTTTGTCATCCAGATGAAAGGAATCTGTGCTTTTACGCCCAACCGAGGGACCCATCCCGCTTTTGCCGATGCGCTGAAACGTATCAGCCAGAATGGTGTACAGATTCTGGCAAAGGACTGTCTTGTGACAGAGCACTCCATGAAGATTGATGGGGATGTTCCTGTATTTCTGTAGCAGATTTTCTGCACATAAGTCTGTTCTGTCACTCTTTTTCCAGCTCTGGCATATTCAATAGTAACGTCCTTTTTATGATGTGAGAGTATGCTTAGACCTCTTAGTTTGCTGAAACCAGGCCAGTCAGCTGTCATCCGCTGGCTGTCAGATGATAGATCGATTACCGCTCGTCTTTTAGATCTGGGCTTTACCCCCGGCACTGCTGTTACCTGCACTCTCAGCCGCAGTCATGGGGCTATCTCTGCTTTTCTTGTCCGCAATGCCGTCATTGCGCTGCGGCGGGAGGACTCTCAGCTCATTCTGGCTGAGGAGCCTGACATGCAGGAAGACCTGAAGGAGGTGGACTCGATTGAAAACTATTAAAGCAGCCCTTGTGGGAAATCCGAATGTGGGAAAGAGCACTGTTTTTAACGGCCTTACAGGGCTCAGGCAGCATACGGGAAACTGGATCGGAAAAACAGTAGCCTGTGCCACCGGCGTTTTTTCCCTGGGAGACTCCGTCTGTGAGCTGACGGATCTGCCGGGAATCTACTCCCTTCGCACCCATTCAGAGGAGGAGGAAATTGCCAGAGATTTTATCTGTTCCGGCCAGGCAGACGTGCTGATCGTGATCGGAGACGCCACCTGTCTGGAAAGAAGCCTCCATCTCTTAA
>OFLZ01002070.1_pt1 | contig 10179 bp, 9 predicted proteins | sample 1541321 | NCBI WGS metagenome assembly OFLZ01 (sample SAMN04209223, study PRJEB22552) | human gut metagenome | biome: gut; material: feces | host: Homo sapiens | place: USA: Oklahoma | reverse complement strand
ATGCTGTATTTTCTTAGCCCTTTGTACTGATTCTACAGCATTTTAGGAAAAAAACAGCCTGAATAACGGTACAAAAGCGGACATGCTGTAAATTCCGATTTATTATTGCGATTCTACAACCATTTTAACAAATTCTGTTGTAGAATTTACGTTTTTCTCTGTAGAATACAGCATGTGCTGTTTTTTGCCGCAACAAATGCAGACACGGCCGGCCGCATGCTGTATTTTCTTAGCCCTTTGTACTGATTCTACAACATTTTAGGGAAAAAAACAGCCTGAATAACGGTACAAAAGCGTATATGCTGTAAATTCCGACTTATTATTGCGATTCTACAACTATTTTAACAAATTCTGTTGTAGAATTTGCGCTTTTTTCTGTAGAATACAGCATGCGCTGTTTTTTGCCGCAGCAAGCGCCGCAACCGCAGCGGGCGGGCAACGACGGTTCAATAAACCCTTCCTTTCGGCAACGCCGCTATCATGATCCATGGGTTTATTATACCACGAACCCAACAAGCAGCGGTGGTTCAATAAACCCTTCCTCTCGGCAGCGCCGCTATCATGATCGATGGGTTTATTATATCATATATGGCTCTCTTTATAAATAAAATATTAAGCAGAGAGAGAATCTGTCCGGCAGGCCCGGCATATATAACCTCTCATATTTTCTCTTAAGATCTTCCCGAAAGGAACCCGAAAAATGAAAAAAACAGATTTTTTATTATTTCTTTTTATAACAATCATGGCGCTTACCGGCACGTTAGCATATCTGAGTTCGTCTTCTGCGCTGGCCGGAGGGCGAAGCGTCATCACCGACTCTCGCGAAAGCGTTCAACTCCCTGTTCTCATGTACCACGGAATCACGAAGGATCCTTCAGAAGTAAGCGAATACACCATAAGCGCCGAAACTTTTGAATCCGACCTCAAATGGCTGGGAGATAACGGCTTCACCACAGTATCCGCCAGACAAATCACAGATTACGTGGAAAAAGGCACAGCTCTTCCCGCAAAACCTGTCCTCATAACCTTCGACGACGGATACGCCAACAATTACAGCATAGCATATCCTCTGCTTCAAAAGTATCACATGAAAGCCCTCATTTCCATCATCGGTTCTCAGAGCGACCTTTCTTCAGGAGATGTCTACAGGAGTCTCTTCAACTCCAACCTCACCTGGGGAGAAATAGCTCTGATGGCCTCCTCCAATACTATAGAGATCGGAAACCACACTTATGATATGCACACCGCTAAGGGAGAGCGAAAAGGCGCTTCAAAGAAGAGCGGGGAAAGCCAGGACGCCTATTCCGAGGCGCTGACAGAAGACCTTTCCAAGACGCAAGATAAAGTTCTCGCCGCCACCGGCTCCTCTCCCATAGTGTTCGCCTGGCCGTTCGGAGAATACCCCATGGACGGCAGCGCCAATGAAATATTAAAAAATATGGGATTTAAGATCACTCTCATAAGCTATCAAAAGATGAACCAGCTCGAAAAGGGAAACCCAGACTGCCTCTACGGATTAAAGCGTTTTCTGCGCACTCCTGATTTTGACATGAACGAGATTATCTGATAAAATACTCTTAACCAAGGGGGTGAACAAGATGAATTTACAAGACAGAGGCGAAAAGACGGCTGACATCACGGTCAGCGTGGACGTTTCAAAGATCGTGAGAAACGTAAGCATTGCAGGGGTCCTGGTGGTAGGTATAATATTCGGATGCAGCACCTGCCGCAAAATTCTTCAGGACAAAAAAGATTGATCAAGATCTGCAAAAGCGAAAGGTCTGCCGGTATCAGGGCATTGCCTTTCGCTTTTTTTCTCGTTATTTTTCTGTAGATGCCGGCAGCCATCAGAAGCGGGCGCAAGCTACTATCGCGCACCACATGTCGTCTTTTCTCGTCTCTATTATATCGAAACCGCAGGACTTTATGACCTGAGTCACTTCTTCTTCTTTTTCTGTCAGAATACCGGATGATATATAAATACCTCCCTGATTCATGGCTTTATACATATGTCCTGTGAGAAGCATCACGAGATCGGCCATGAGGTTTGCCACAGTTATATCCGCCTTGAAGTCTACCCCGTCTATGAGGTTTCCCTGCCTGACTTCTACTGTATCTGTACATCTATTCAGCTTCACATTTTCAGCTGACACCTTAACGCCCTCGGGATCTATATCTATGGCCAGGACTTTTTCAGCCCCCAAAAGAGCCGCCCCCACAGACAGTATTCCCGAACCGCATCCCACGTCCAGAACGTGGTCTTTCGGCCTGAGATATTTCTCCATCAGTTTAAGGCACAGAGATGTCGTCTCATGAGTCCCCGTGCCAAAGGCCATTCCGGGGTCGATCTCTATTACCTTCTCTCTCCCCTTAGGCCTGTACTCTTCCCATGTGGGCTTGACCACCAGATCTTCTGTTATATGAGCGGGCTTAAAAAATTCTTTCCACTTATCCTTCCACTGAGAATCATCCTGAGTTGAAATGGTGATTTCGGTCTCGGGAAATTCAGCCCCTATCTTCCGGGCCAAAGAGGCGGCTCTCTCGTCTTCTCCCTCATCCAGATAAAAAGTTATCTTAGGAGCAGCGCCGGATGAAGTCAGCACTCCGTCGTCTATATAGTCCCATTCATATCCATGTTCTTTGCTCAATATCCCCGCAAGATCGGAAGGATCTTCCACTGCCGTTTCATCGATTCCCATAGACAGGAGAAGACCCGTCACCGGCTCTATATGGACTTGATCAAGCTTAATCTCAACTTGTATATATTTCATTTTTACACTCCTCGATCTACAGCGGCTATGGCGCGTACAGGCGATCCGTCAGAATTCTCATACTTGATAGGAAGGCAGCAGAACCAGCAGGATATTCCTGTTATGCTCTTTAAATTAGTCAGATTTTCGATGACGACCACATTGTCATTTTCAAAGAGCCTCTTGTGAAGGGTGAGATTTTCATCTTTTATAGGGTCTAAACCTATAGTGTCAAGGCCTATGCCCTTTTTTCCGCTTTCTTTTATATAATCTATGACTTCGCCTGTCACGCACGGGTACTTGCCGAAATACTCTTTCTTTCCCCAGTATTTGCTCCATCCGGTATTGAAGAGCAGATAGTCGGCAGAGGAGGCTGTCTGCATATCTATCATATCCATGGTTATCCTGTCCCCCCGGCAAAGCGCTGTACAGTCCACCGTAAAAGCTCTCCCCTCAAAATGAGACGCAGGAAAGCGATCCAATGTCTTTCCATGACTGTACAAGTGGGCCGGCGGATCCATATGCGTGCCTGTATGACTGTACATTTTCAGAAGCGTCTCTTTGAAGCCGTCTGTCTCATAAGTATTGGCAGTCGTCAGCTTCGGTCCCTCCGTTCCCGGATACACAGGCATATTTTCAGCTATAGTATGAGTGAGATCTATGATTTTCATCATCTTCACCTAAAGGCTTCCTTTAAATCCGAACCACACTCTGTCGCCGTCTATTATCACCGGGCGTTTCACCAACATTCCGTCGGTCGAAAGCAGCCTCAGCTGCTGGTCCTCAGTCATATTCGGCAGCTTATCCTTAAGCCCCATGGACTTATAGACAAGTCCGCTGGTGTTGAACAATCTCTTAATGGGAAGACCGCTCATCTGATGCCATGCTTTGAGTTCCTCATAAGTCGGCGGTTCCTCTTTTATGTTTCGTTCTTCATATCGATATCCGTTTTCATCCAGCCATTTTTTAGCTTTCTGAACGGTACTGCATTTTGGGTATCCTATAACAAGCATAGTTCTTCCTCCTTTTTTAATAAGTATAACAAAACGAAAGCAAAAAGCCAAGATATTGTCTTCACCCTCTGCAGATGTTAAAATGAAAAAGAGGTGTTCTATGAAAAACGATTATTTTACTACAGGCGAATTTGCCAAAATATGCAGCGTAAGCAAACAGACACTTATCTATTACGACCGGGTGGGCATATTCAGCCCCGACATCACAGGAAGTAACGGCTACAGATATTACTCCTATACGCAGATCGAGACTTTTACAGTCATAGCTATGCTCAGAGACCTGGGAGTACATATAAGAGAAATAAAAGCTCACATGGACTGCCGTTCTCCCGAGGCTCTGATAAGGCTGATGGAATCCAAATCCATGGAAATAGAAAAGAAGATACAGACTCTGCGGCAGACCAGGCAGTATATAGATAAGAAGATACTCATCACCCGAGAGGGGCAGAAGGCAGTCAGAGATACCATACAGATACAGAATCTTCCTCAGCGATACATGATAACTTCAGATTATAACGGGCCGGATGATACAGCGGCGGTAACCGAGGCTCTCGGGGATCATTTAGATTATTGCGGCCGGATGGGCCTTCACAATGCTACTCCTATAGGCAGCCTCATTCCCGTAGAGAGCGTGTCAGAAGACGGTTATAAATACTCAAAGTTCTATACTGCGGTGGAAAGTTTTCCCGATGAAGACGAGCTCTTCTGCGCTCAGGGCGGTCCTCACCTCACTTTATATGATGACCACGGCTATGAAAATATAGGAGCAAACTGTCTGAGGATGATAGACTATGCGGCTTCTCACAATTTGAAGCTGGGCGAATTTTTTTATGAAGACGTCATATTGGACGATCTCTCTACGGAAGGGTATTTCAATTATTTAGTCAGGCTGTCCATACCCTTCTCAGAATAAACGGCACAGTGGTTTTCGCTATATATCAAGCTGCCGGAGGCCTAAAGGCTTCCGGCAGAACGACGTGTTTTTATTCATCTGTCTATCATACTTGAGTTCTACTCGAATATCTCGATAAATTCATCTATATCTATCTCTTCCCCTGCTCTTCTTCGCTCAAGGGCCTCCTTGACTCGATTGAATAATTCCTTAGTCATCGGGAACTTCCTTACGATCAGGGCTACGCATACCATTGCTGCTCCCGGAATGACCACGAAGGCATTTTCTACCCAGGTCATGGCCAGCTGAGACTGCGCAGCGGCCTCGCTGTCGAATCCTGCCATGGCGAGGATTATACCCAGTACCTGAAGTCCTACCGCTATAGATATGGATTCTGACAGGGCCTGAAGAGATATCACTGCTCCCGAGTGTTTCTCTCCTGATATCAATTCCTCTACTTCACATACGTCATATATCATGGACGGCATAAGCTGCCAGTAACAGGCGTTGGCCACCGCATAGAGCAGGCACACTACCACCAGCATGGAAAAAGAGTCTATTCCTATTATCCTGGTGGACATCATGGCCAGGCCGCAGAGGCCGATCACACCCATGAACACATCTTTCTTATCAAATCGTCCGGCTAATTTTGTTATAAGCGGGACCGTCGCCACCCCGGCAACAGTTATCATCATGAGCATAGCCGATACGGTCTTCTCTCCTAAACCCATATTGAATTTCATGAAGAATACACGGTCTGACGAAAATGTTATATTGGCGATCAGATATGCAAGGCTCGAGCCGATTATGATCCTTATGGGCTTGAGTTTCAGGATATTCCAATATTCTCTTAAGATAGAAGGCAGAGTCTTTATTATGGACTCTTTCTTTTTTTTCTGCGGTTTGACAAAGTTTTTATCGTCGTCCTGCTTTATGGACAAAGCGCAGGCCAGAAGAGCCGCGGCTCCGCATACCCCTACCATCAATCCTACTATCTGCCATGCCTGTCGATCCGTCTTGCCTATGTTCATGCAGTAGTCCACCACGATAGACGGAAGCACCATGCCCACGCACATTCCCACTTGATTGAAGATATACGCAAAAGACCTGAGCACCGTTCTTTCGTTGTAATCATCCGTTAAATCAGATCCCCATGCAAGATATGGCACAAAAAACGAGGAAAAACAGGTCCAGTACATTATCACCATAACCACATAATATATGACTTTAACAGTATCAGAAGCGTCGATGGCTGTAAAAAGCAGACTCGTAACTATCGCTACAGGAAAAGCCGCCGCAAGCAGAAAAGGCTTTCGCCTTCCGAATCTGGTGAGGGCCGTATCAGATTTGAATCCTACTACAGGAGCGCACATCGCCTCCCAAATTGATCCTATGGCGGAGATGGTGCCCGCTACTGCCGGGTTTACTCCGGCAACGGTAGTCAAAAATAGGAGCAGATATGTACCGGCAAGCATATACATGGCGTTGTCGCATACTGCCCCTACGCCGTAAGACAGTTTAGTCTTAAAGCTGAGCTTCATTCTTATTTCACCTCTTTCTTTACGATATAGCAGGCGGCGGGTGATAGTCTCCCGCTCAAGACCCTGAGGGGCGAAAAGCTCCCGGCGTTCGTTGCAATCGTTCGCTTCGTCTCTGACGTCTCTGCTGTCCGTTTTGTCTTCGAATCGCCTGCGGCTCTTCGGACAAAAAGGCAAGCAAGCTTGCCAGAAGCTACTCTCCGCTTTAAATTGTAAAGTATATAGTAACTATATAGTCAAGAGGTTTTTTGGAAAATATCGGCATCAGATATCGAATTATTTAATTTCTTGTTTTTTTCTGCTTAATATCCATATTGCTGCGACGCTCAGAAGCAGCCCTGCTGCCGCCGCTATCAATAGCCCTTTGTATGGTATCGGTTCGCCGGGGCATATTATACGTAATGCACCCGCCATCAGAAGCAGGGCTGATACGAGCGCCGCCCATTCCAATATGGCATAGGCTGTTTTTATCCTAAGTGAAGCAGAAGCTGTTTTGTCACATCGGCTGCTATTTTTTTCATACCACATTGACACTGCAATCTGAAACATCGCAATGATGAGAGAAGCAGCCGTTATCACCGTAAATCCCTGTCGAAAATCGACTTCCCCGTAAACTGTATCGGCTCTGTACATGGCAAGTGTAAGGGGTGAGGCTGACGCAATAAAAGCGCAACACCCCTTTATGACAGCCTTTCGGTTTTTAGAATTCATTTTATACCCCTCCCCTGTGAATCAGCCTTTTACAAATGCATATTTGCAGCTCGTAGGATAATACGTTCTTTTTCCGGGATGGTAATGATAATTTGTAATTGTTCTTAAATATTTATAGCTCGACGTATTTACCATCTTTCTCTATCTGTTTTTTAACATCTCTCCTTTTATAACTAATACGGGCAAGCAACTATTTCGTTACGGTTTTTTTGAAAATTTTTTAAAATTATTTTGAATTGCACAGAGTCAAGGCATAAGTCCCACCCATTCTAAATCGGCCCTAAAGTCTTGTATGGCCTTTCTTAAATGTCGGCAGCCTTCAATTAAAATCTATTATATAGAATTCTTCCATGTTGATTTCAGTCAGAAACTTGTTCTTACCTGCGGGGTAAAAGCTTTTTATTGAACTTATATACTCTTTTTCACCTTCAACGGAAGTGCTGTCGACTAATAGATATTTCATCTCGTCGGGGATTAAAACCTGTCCCACCTTTTCTTCCTCTATATCTATATAGTACAGATTGAAACCGTCGTCTACCGTCATACAGTATTGTCCCCCGGAACCTATCATGCGCCACCACCGCTTTGTCTGGGCTATTCTTTTTTCCTCTGCTCCGTCAATAGATATCCCTGCGATGCTGGTCTTGCCAATCTCTCCTCCATAGGAAGCTACTACATAGTTTCCGGCCATGCTCGAGGAGCTGGTTGCTTCCTTCGTCTCATATTCCATGATAATTTTTTTCTCATCGCCGACAGCAAACACATGCTTTGTCTGTTCCTCATCGATTAAATTGATGAAATATTTCTCGCCGTCGCTTTCTAACAAATCGCGCGTCTGAAAGCCCTCCATAGAATCGATGACTGCCGTTTCGAATTCCGTTATCCTATTGATAGACGTCTCGATCTTTCCGCCTTTTATCCTTTCGCATTTGTAGACGGGAACGCCGTTTACAAGGATGATTTCTGTCGCCGAACTGTTTAATCCGTATCCTCGGTCTATTGTTTTTTCTTCTCTTCCGTCAAAATATATCAGCTTCCATTCATATCCGTACGTGTCTCCCTGGGAGCTTACGTATATGGTTTCCTCCATACCCGCAGACTGGGCATATATGATACCATCTTTGTACGGAACAGCGCTGTAAATCCACTCCCGGCTGTTGACCTTATACTCGATGTAATTTTCAGGGTTTTCATAATCTATGACGTATATCGAATCTGTTCTTACTTCCGGTTTGATGATCTCGTAAGCCGTGGTTTCATCATTGTACATATTAGCTGCGATAAATCTCGTCCCATCTGAAAAGCATATGACATAGTCGTTAACATGCCGCCCCGTTTCACTTTTTTCTATCTGAAACGGCATATCTATCTTCGAGACGTGCGGCGTCAGAGAATCCGAATAGGTGACGGCCGGCTGCTCCTCATGGGAACAGCCGGCAGAGGCCAATACGGTCGCGGAGACCGCCAGCAGGCATATAATAAGTGCTTTTACCTTCATCTTCACATCATCCTCCATTTAGAAACGTGATCAATAGGCAAATTAATTTTTTTATGGCTGTTTCTCCTTTCTCAACTCCACTTAGCCGTTAAAAAATACAATAAAAGCGTACAGGCAATATTTATTCAGCCTCTACGCTATTTATCCGTTCCCATATATGTCATGCCTTCTCAGTCAATTAGATAAATTCTGCATATTATATGCTTAAATAAATATTATCTAATCTCTGTCTTATGAAAAAATTATCACATTCCTCCAAAGATGTCAATAACTTTTAAATTGCAGCGAAATCACATCGCATCTTCTGCACTTGCAGGGAGCGAGACCATTGTGGCGGCTGCCGTGAAATTCACCTTTAATACAAGATCATAATTGCCCCCGCTTCCAAAGACAAAAAAACGGATGAGACCCGTCCCGGCAAGGGACGAATGTCATCCGTCATTTATTATATCCCTGTTATTTAAACATCTCTTTTAGCTTCTCTGCAAAGCCGCCCTTCTTTTGATAACAATCTTCAGTTACAGCCTTACCCATTTCGGTTATAGCCTTTTTCTGTTTATTGTTCAGTTTGGTCGGCACTTCCAGATTAACCTTTACGTACAGATCGCCCTTAGCCTCTCGGCGAAGCTTTTTGACGCCCTTTTCTTTCAGCCTGAATACGGTTCCCGGCTGAGTTCCCGCAGGTATCTTATAAGACACTTTTCCATCCAGCGTAGGTACGATGAGTTCTGCTCCCAAAGCTGCCTGATCGAAACTGATAGGCATTTCCAGATACAGATCATCCCCTTTTCTCTTAAATATTTTATGCGGCTTGACAGTAATGACTATATACAGATCCCCGTCCGGTCCTCCGTTAGTTCCCGGCTCGCCCTGGCCTCTGATAGGGATCACGCTTTCATTATCAACGCCGGCAGGTATGTCTATGGAAAGTTTTACGCTCTTGCGTATTCTGCCTGTGCCCTTACATTCAGGACAAGGCTCTTCTATGATCTTGCCGCTGCCTCCGCACTGATCGCACGTGGTAACGCTCTGAAACTGTCCGAAAGGCGTCTTTTGAGTCTGTGATACCTGGCCGCTGCCGCCGCACTTAGGACAAGTTTTTTTAGATGTTCCAGGCTTGTTTCCTTCCCCTTTGCATGTAGGGCAAGTGACATATTTATTTATCTGAAGGTCCTTTTTAGTTCCGAAGCAGGCTTCCTCAAAGGTAATCGTGATGGCCTTCTGCAGATCTCTTCCCTTTTTAGGCTGATTCGCCCTTCTCTGCTGTCCGCCGAAGCCGCCTCCGCTGAAGCCGCCCCCGAACATTCCTCCGAACATATCGAAGATATCTTCAAAACCTCCGAAACCGGCGCCGCCGAAGCCGCCTCCGCCGCCAAAACCGCCGCCTCCGCGGCTGCCGCCGAAGCCTCCGCCGCCAAAGCCGCTGCCTCCGCGGCCGCTTCCAAAGCCGCCTCCGCCGAAACCGCCGCCGGAAAATCCACCGGAAGAACCGCCAGATCCACCGAAAAATCCGCTGTTATTCCCGGTATTTCCGGTGGAAGACGCTGGCCTCGGTGTAGAGATCGTTGTCGCAGCCGAACGCAGATCTTCATGCATCATCCGATGCATCAGATAATAATCAAAATACGGGGAGGAACTTCTCGTCTCATACCAGTCCGGCGCAGGCAGGGAAAGATCCCGCATCTTATCCAACAGAAGATCGGTCAGTCCGAATACATAAGCAAACGGCAGAATATGATAAAACAAATGCGGCGATTGTTCCGCGATCACTTTCATA
>OFLZ01002065.1_pt1 | contig 10214 bp, 6 predicted proteins | sample 1541321 | NCBI WGS metagenome assembly OFLZ01 (sample SAMN04209223, study PRJEB22552) | human gut metagenome | biome: gut; material: feces | host: Homo sapiens | place: USA: Oklahoma | reverse complement strand
TTTGTGTTACTGTTCACAATAACTCTTTTGTCACACATAAGAGTCTTTCAAGTGAAGTTTTGTTGCATGGAAAATAAAAAAATCAGGAAGAGTTTTGATTCTCCCTGATTTTTCATTTGTTTGATTCTTATCCTCTGTAGTAATTGATCAGACAGCCTTTCAAAATAATCTCTCTCTCTGCATCCGTCAAATCTCCCAGATGGAACTCTACTTCTTTTAATTCCTCTCCTACTACATATGCCTTGATCACATCTGCTTTTTCTTCCACTGCATTTCTCACATCCGGAATGAAAATATAATCATCATTCTTAAATGGAAGTGCTTTATCATCTGCATCAGTCAAAAGCGGAAGCATTCCCCAGTTGATCAGGTTCGAACGATATCGTTTTGTTGCATACTCATTGGCAATATTCGCCCATCCGCCCAGCACTTTCTGGCAGGATGCAGCCTGTTCACGGGCAGAGCCATCTCCCGGTTTTACTGCAAAGATCGTACTTCCGACTCCTACGTTACCTTCTCCAACCTGTGGGAATTTCTCCTGAATCTTTGCCATCACCGGTTTTAACTCCTCCAGTGCATCAAGCGGACACTTGCCAGCTTCGATTGCTTTCTGCGCTGCCTGCACTTCTTTGGCGCGTCCTACATACGCAGGATCTTTTCTGGAAAGTGCAAATTCTGCCAGTCCCAGCGGATTTGAACGATAAGAAGAAGTCTCACCGGATGGAATCAGTTCATCGGTTGTAGTCACCGGATCATGGATCTCAGACACTACTTTGAGCACCAGATTCTGTGGAAGCGCTGACATTTCCGGCCAGTCTTTGATATTCGGACCAAACTTGATCTCTACGCTTGGATCTGCCACACCCTTGCTGTCAAAGACGCGGTTTGCATAAATATTCTGATCAAAGTGATATTTCTGTCCCTTGTACTCCACATCCATTGCAGTTGCCGGTGTCAGGAATCCTTTGTTTGCTGCTGTGGCTGCAATTGAACGTGCATCCATCAGTGCAACAGAAGAAATCTGACCATTCTGCAGCTTGGAACCTTCTCTGTTCGGGAAGTTTCTTGTAGTGTGACGGATGGAGAACGCATTGTTTGCAGGCGTATCTCCGGCGCCGAAGCACGGGCCACAGAATGCAGTCTTCACAACAGTTCCTGCTTCCATCAGATCTGCGATGGCTCCATTTTTCACCAGTTCCATATAAATCGGTGTACTTGCCGGATATACACTGAATGTAAATTCGTCTGCACCGATATTTCTTCCTTTGATGATATCTGCCGCCGCACAAATATTTTCAAATCCACCGCCTGCACATCCGGCAATGATTCCCTGATCTACATACAGTTTTCCGTTGACAATCTTGCTCTGAAGAGAATAATCGACTGCTCCATCTAGACTAATCAGCGCTTTCTTCTCAACTTCATGAAGAATGTCTGCCAGATTCGCATTCACTTCATCAATCGTATATACATTGCTTGGGTGGAACGGCATTGCGATCATCGGCTTGATCTCGCTCATATTCACATAAACCATTCCATCATAATATGTCACTGCTCCCGGATTCAGCTCTTTGTATCCTTCACTTCTTCCGTGGATCTCATAAAATTCCTGAATCTTTTCATCGGTTTTCCAGATAGAAGACAGACAGGTTGTCTCTGTGGTCATCACATCGATTCCGATTCGATAATCTGCGCTTAACTTGGAAACTCCAGGTCCCACAAATTCCATGACTTTGTTATTTACATAGCCATTTGCAAATGTGGCTCCGATGATCGCCAGTGCAACGTCCTGTGGGCCGACTCCTTTTGCCGGTTCTCCATCCAGATAGATTCCGATCACTTCTGGTTTCTTGATGTCATATGTCTTATTCAAAAGCTGTTTTACAAGCTCCGGTCCGCCTTCTCCCATTGCCATGGTTCCCAATGCTCCGTAGCGGGTATGGCTGTCTGAACCAAGTATCATCTTGCCGCACTCTGCAAGAACCTCTCTTGCAAACTGGTGAATGACTGCCTGATGAGGCGGAACATACACGCCGCCATACTTTTTCGCACAGGTCAGACCAAACATGTGGTCATCCTCATTGATCGTTCCACCAACTGCACAAAGACTGTTATGACAGTTTGTCAGAACATATGGCACCGGAAACTTTTCCAGTCCGGAAGCTCTTGCTGTCTGGATAATTCCCACAAATGTGATGTCATGAGATGTTAATTTATCAAATTTAATCTGCAGGCGCTCCATATTTCCTGAAGTATTATGACTGTCTAAAATTCCGTAGGCAATCGTATTCTTCGCAGCCTCTTCTTTTGAAACAGGAAGTGACACATTGCCTGTATCTTCCAGGATTTCTGTGCCGTTTAACAAGTACACACCGTTATCATATAATTTAATCATGGTAACCTCCTTTGTCTTTCCAATAATTTCACTAACTGTTTATCATTTTAGCATGTTAAAGAGGGAATTGCAAAAAAATTCTGCGGGATTATCTTGTCTCCCGCAGAATTCTTACAACTTCTAATCTGGTCTCTCCAACTGTGATCACATCCTCTTTCTGGATCACGATCGGTTTGCTGACCGGTTTTCCATTCAAATATGTATGGTTCTTCGAACCTTCGTCTCTCAGATATAATTTATCACCACTTCTGATGATCGCACAATGTACCTTTGATACCCGCAGGTCCTCCGGCAGCGATAAAAACTTATCATAATCCGATGATGCACTGATTCTTCCGATTCCCAATGAATCATAAAAAATGAAACTGTACTGATCCTGCTGATCCACATCCTCCAGCACAATCTTCCAGCGTCTTTTTGCAGAAGAAACGCTTGGTTCCGGCTGTCTTTTTACCTGACGACGCCTTGGTTCGGGTTCGTATTCGTCCTCTTCGTCATCTTCATCATCTTCATCCTCATCGTCATCGTAGTCATCATCATATGAATCCTGAGAACGATGCCTGCGTTCAAATTGATTGTATTCTTTTTTCTCTTTTAACAACTTCGAAACGGTAAATAAGATCACGGCAATGATTGCTGCGATCAATATTCCAATAATGATCCAATATAACATCTATTTATCAACTCCTCTGAGGATATCTTACTATACTTTGAGGATGGGGGCAAGGAAAATATCCTTTTTCAGAGTTATTGATATGACACAAATCCTTTTTCTCCTCCTACATTATAAATCCCATAATACGGGAAAATCTCGGTTGTCTGAACATTCAAAAAAGCATTTAACCAATTTGTAAATCCATCTGGCAGGTTTGCAATTGCAATTCCTGGGAAGTAAATCAAAAACTCATCTGCATGGTCAAATCCATATGGTTCTGATACAAGATACCGAGTCCCTTCTTCATAATACTCATCTCCCAGATTTTTTTCCTGATCTAAATACTCTAGTTTCATAGAATAGATATACTCATCTACCTGTTTTGGGGATGTGAACTTTCCTTTAAAATTACAGATATACATTGTTCCATTCGGATAATTTTCTCCTGTATCTCCCATTTCTGAATCCTTATATTCCCCTGTAAATGTCCCATCTGAATTGATTGTAATCACTGTCTCCCATCCACCTGCTCCGCTGGTAAATACAAACTCTTGTGGAATTTTTTCAAAAACAGAAGATTGTTCTTCCACTGGTTCTTCTTTTATCTGAAGGAACTCTCGTAAATCTTTTAACGTACTTTCTACTGTTTCCAGTGTTTGAACCTCTGCAGGATACAAACCGTACTCTATTTTCTTTTTTTCCCATTTTTGTATCATATCCTCATATTCTTGCTGCGAAACATTTTTGCCATCAATCGAACATTTCGGTGGGTTTGCTCCATCCGTTTGAATTTCTGTAATCTTTTTAAATTTTTGTTCTTCATCAAATCCCCAGATAGTATCATCCACCGTTAATATATTTGCGCCTCCTTCTATGATATAATTCTGCTCTTCCACTTGTGTAAAAGTAAGATAACTACCTGTCTCAATAAGTCTATAAGGATTCCCTGTATATACTTTATCGACCTTGCCCTTTTTGAATTCCCACACTTCCACTGTATATCTTGGTATTGGCGGCTCATTTTCAGGCATCTCTGACAAATATGCCAGCACTAACTCTTCTTTTCCATTCTGATCAAAATCCAGCAAAGAAGCAAAGCACAGGCCTTCTAAACAGAACGCTTCCTGATCACGCGTTTTTATCTTGCCCATTCCATATTTTTCCTGATATTCTAAAATCAAATCATAATATGCCTGATAAGAACGCTTTTTCTGCAATTCATTCAGTTTATTTTTGCCTTCCTCACTCTGGTCTTTTCCTTCCATTTCTGTGATCAATTCTGCAGCCTCATCTTCTTTTCCTTGCTTGTCATAAAATTCAATCGCCCCAAGATACAATTCCTCTTCCTCTTTTTTCAACTCTTCGGATGTATTCTGTACCTTGGAAAATGCTTCTTCATAAATCTCAAAGGCTTTCTCATAATCTTCCAACCCTTCGTATGTTTCTGCCAGACCTTGATAAGCCTTAACTTCCTTCGGATCAATGTCAATTGCTTTCTGAAAGCAGGCTTCTGCCTTTTTATATTCCATTTGTTCCAGATACTTCTGTCCGTTTCGTATATTGATCTGAAACTCTTTTTCTTTCTTCTGTTCATGAAAAATCAAAATGCCGGCAATCCCTGCCGCAAGGATAACTACCACAACTGCAATCCACAGAATATATCTCTTTTGTTTCTTCTTTACATTCGGCATCTCCACTTTTCTAAGTGGCGCTCCGCAGTCTTTACAAAACTGTGCATGATCTTGATTTTCAGCTCCGCATTTTCTACAATACATATCTGTTTTCACCTACTTTGAGTTTATCTTATTTTTTAAACGCAGAATCCTCTTTACAGATACATCGATCTGATGTTCCTGGATCCTTCCATCTTTTACGGCATCCAAAACACCCTGATATGCAGTCCAAAAATCCGAAGGCATCAAAATCATATCCACTCCCGATTGTACTGCAAGAATTGCAGCATCTGATGCAGAATAGTAATTTACAATTGCTCCCATATTCATTGCATCTGTAATAACAATTCCATCATATTTCAACTCTTCCCGAAGCAACTGCGCTCCAATTTGTGCTGATAAGGTTGCAGGCATCTCGTTTCCCGTAATAGTTGGCAAAGCAATGTGACCTAACATTACAAATTCACTTCCAGCCTCAATTCCAGACCGAAACGGAACAAACTCACATTGTCTCAAATCCTCAAGATTGCGATAAGAATATGCTGCACCCTGATGGGAATCTGCTGTAGTTGCTCCATGTCCCGGAAAATGTTTCAGAGCTGTTGCAATATTTTTTTCCTGAAATCCTTTGACACATTCTGCAACCATTGCACCTGCCAAATCAGGATCATTGCTGAATGCCCGTTCCTGAACCACTGTATTTTCCGGTTCAATCCATACATCAGCAACAGGTGCAAAATCTACATTAAATCCATACGATTTCAAATAGGTTGCAATATAATTTCCTACACGATGCGCATTCTTTATATCACCTTGTGCGCCAACCTCTTTCATATTCCCCACATTTTCAACTGGAAAATTTTCTAAAGAAGCGATTCGTGCAACATTTCCCCCTTCTTCATCTACGCCTAGAAATATCGGAAATCCCATTCGTTCCAGGGACAACTCCTGAAGTCGCTGATTCAACACACTGATCTGCTCTGGAGACCTGATATTCGGCTGCATCATGATCAATCCGCCTACCGGACAATCCCAATAGATATTCCTTAAAGTTTCATCCACCTCTGTAACCGGATATCCTGTCAAAGCATCCGGAGTCACAAAAAACATTTGTGCAACTTTTTCTTCCAGAGTCATTTGTACAATCTGTTCATTTTCTGCAGATCGTTCCTGCTCCTTTTGAGTCGGTTCTTCCTTTTGGGAAATCTTGTTTTCCTCTGCACGTTCTATTTTCTTTGTTTGATCAGAATTTACAGCTTGAGATTCTTCTTTTGCACATCCCGCTGCTGTCACAAAACACAAAAAGAATAAAACTACCATTCGCATTTTTCTTTTAATCTTCATATTCACAGATATACCCTATCTTTCCAGAAAAATAAGAAACATTCTGCAGGACATTATTAGGAATGTCATTCCATACCCATCTTCCTTCATCTTCATAATAAAAAATATCCAGACAGTTTTCCTGCACATCTCCATCTTGATAACTTGGCTCATTTCTCATCCATTCATTGGTACACCAATAATCAGCACTGTTAATTTTCTCCCCATATAGCTGATTCTGTTCGTTAATCCAGTAATAATCATGAGAATCCATATCTCGTCTTCCACCAAGTTTAAACTGAATTTCCTTCATATTCTTTTTTGCAATCTGATTTAAAATGTAATCGTATTCTCTTCTGCTATTAATCCTCACAAGATATCCACCTCGTTGGAGACACTCCTGATATGCCTGCTCCCAGGTACAATCACTGATTATAAGCTCATACCGATGGATACCGCCTTCTGTGTCATCATAATCATCTTCATATGTAAGACTCTCTGCCTGTAAAACCAATGGATCTCCCTCACTTTTAACTTGTCCATCCACCTGGATCATCCGCCCATTATATGGAATCAGGCTATTTTCACTTTGTAATAAAATCTTATCCTGCTCTTTTTTTATCTCTTCTTTTCCATCTTTATTTTCAACCAGAAGATCTTGTGTTCCCTCTGAAAATTTCAAGTAGTAACCTGTATCCTCCTGCAAAACAGTTCCCAACATTGTCACTTTCTGTCCCCCGGTACAGTCAATGTCATATTTTCTTTCGACAGAATGATCGCTTTCTATTTCTTGTTTTTCTTTCGAACGCTCTACTTTTTGTACTATTTTTTCCTCTTTATCAGTTTTTTCTGATAAATCTTCTTTTCCCGCAAAGAGCCACACTCCAATCCCACCTGCAATTAACAACACACTAAAAGAAACCAGCAAAATAATCGGTACTGTTGTCTTTTTCTCCACTCGACTCCCACATACCGGACAAAATACATCCCCCTTTTGTAAAGGAGTTTTACAATTTGGACATTTCATAATAAAATTCCTTTCCTATAAATCTCTGAAAAAATACAGCTTTTTCCTGTCAACTTTTATTCATTGAGATTAAATTTTACAACTTTGTTATCTGTCAAAACTCTTGTCTGCGTCACCTCGCCCGTATTCATATTCACCTCAACATCATACAATCTTTGAGATGCAGACGGATTTCCCGGCATTCCACACCTCACTATTGTACTGTAAGTCAACCCCCTAACGCTTCCTTGCATCACTGCCAAGTCATCACCATCAGAATCTTCTGTCCCTTTTTTATAATGTTCCACTAATTTTTCATGTATTTCCGCCTCATCCATGCTAATCTCATTTGATTTTTCATGTGCCTCCACAGAATCATACTGTGCTTCTCTCTGTAATTTTACATCTGACTTATATCCAGTACTTTTATTCTCTATTGAAATAGATACAACGTTTCCATCTTGCGAAATTAACAGATTATGACTTGGTTCTTCGGAAACTTCCCTGTAACTACCTGAATCCTCGTCATATTCGTATTTCACAGTCTCAAAGTTCATAAAAATATTATCCAAATAGTAATATCCTATTTGCAGAAACTTCTTTTGCTTTTCTTCTGTATAAACATTCAAATACATACCCGACTCATCTGAAACCGATATATAATTCCCATCTTGAATGTCTGTTTCCTTATTTTCCGCTGTTTGTTCCCCATTGGCTTTTTCAATGGCATGTTTATAGCATTCATCTACTGCTTTTAACTGATATTCTAATTCCATTTTAGTTTTATCAAATGCATGTGCTGCAAACTCTTCCGGAGTATCCGTATTATAACCTTCTAAATAGTAATCTCTATAGCTATATTTCTGAGCATACTCTGCCAACTCTTGATTTGTTGCTTCTTTTCCATTGATTTTTCTGGATAATGTAGCTACACTCATTTCTATTGTCATATCCTGTACAAACTTTCCGTCTTTATATGCATAATATGTTCTAATCCCTTCCATACTGACACCAGTGACAAGCTGTATCATCTCATCTTTTGTACAGGCAAAGCGGATTCCGCACGTAGTATCTGTTCTGAAAACATCCCCCGTATATACATTTTCCATTTTTCCATCTTTGTATGCCCATACTTCCAATGCATAATCTACCTTAACTGGGTCATCCTTCAAATATGCCAAAACAAACTCATCGATTCCATCAGCATCAAAATCTACATTCTTTAAAAAGCTCAATCCATATGTCTGGAGTCTCATATCCTTTATTTCATATCCATCTCTTGGTATCCGCTCTTCCGTTTCTGCCATAAAGTCCAAATACGTTTGGATTCTCCTTTTGACTTCCTGCCAATAAAGGATTTCATCAAATCCTTCCGTATCCGAAATATGTTCTTCTGCATCGTTAATAACTTCTTCAATTTCCTCTTCTTTTCCCTGATAGTAGTACGCCTGAATAATCCCTGTGTATGCTGATTTCCTTGAAGGATCTACTTTCAATATTTCTCGATAGCTGTCTTCCGCTTTTTGATAATCCATTTCTTCTAAATATCTATCCGCTGAAACTACCAGTTGCTGAAATTCTTTTTCCTTCTTTTTTTGAAATAAAACCATCCCAACTGCGATTAAAACTGCGATTAAAATAACAATTCCTGCTCCTGTGAACCACTTATTTTTTCCTGATGTTTTCTTTTTCTCTTCACCTGAATGCTCTGGTTGTTCTAACGGCGCACCACATCCACTGCAATATTTTGCAGTATCTTTATTTTCTTTCCCACACTTTGAACACTTCATATAATTTCCTTATTCTCCTAATCTTCTAATAAATTCCAAGTATCACTATTCTCCATAGAAACCTCCCCAGTTTCCATATTTACAGAAATCATTCCGACTATTGTGTGGGTTTGCGGAATTTCTCCATTATCAGTAATTTCTTGCATTTGTTCATATCCCATATCATATCGAAGAGCCATCTCATATCCCTTCTCTGTTTCTGTTACATCATACTGGTAAATGGTATAAATTCCACCTTTATCACCTGTCGGTAATGGCAATATAGCTCGGTAATGATCTACAACTCGCTGCATAACCTCATCTTTCGACAATTCAATTTTCGAGTGGCTCTCTGCTTCAGATTCTTTTGTTGCTTCCTCCTCCGTAAGCAATGTTCTTGCTATAAATTTTTTCCTATATTTTTTATGTGCCTCCACAGAATCATATTGCGTCTCGCGTAATAATTGTGCATCCATTCCATATCCAGAATCCCTAGATTTTATCAAAACAGATACTGAGTCTCCCTCTTGCGCAATTGATAAAATATAACTTGACTCATCAGCCACTTCCTGATATATTCCCGATTCTTTATCGTATTCAAATTCCACAGTTTCAAAATTCATACCGCTGTCATTAAAATAATAATAACGGATTTGAAGAACCTTCTTCTGATTTTCTCCTGTATAGGCATTCAAATACATACCCGATTCATCCGAAACAGACATATAATTTCCATTTTGAATATTTCCCTCTTCTTTTATTGATTCCCCATTTGCTTTTTTAATCGCGCATTTATAACATCCCTCTACTGCCCGTAACTGATATTCTAATTCTAAGTTTGTTTTATCAAATTCATGAGAATAGAATCCACTTGCTGCATGTCCATGTAATATGTATTCTTTTGAATTCGCAGTTTTATATTTTTCTGTATAATTTTCTAGTTCTTCCTCTGTTACCCCTTGTCCATTCACCATAACAGATGACGGTTGGATTTTCCTTTCTATTGCAATATCCGGTACAACTTTCCCATCTTTATATGCATAATATGTTGTTGATAGTCCATCTGGCGCTTTCGTACTTACGAACTGTACGGTTCCATCTTCCATATACTCCAATACAACAGCACGGTCGCTATTCATTTTACAAAGTTCTCCTGTATGTACCTTTTCCATTTTCCCTTCTTTATATGCCCATACTTCCAAAGTATACTCTAGCTGGCTTTCCTGATCTTCTAACATCTTATCTGTATATGCTACGAGCATTTCATCAATTCCGTCACCATCTAAATCTACATTTTTCAAGAAACTCAAACCAAATGTCTGAAGTGCTCTATTTTTTACCTGAAAACCACCTCTTGGTATCCGCTCTTCCGTTTCTGCCATAAAGTCCAAAT
>OFLZ01002060.1_pt1 | contig 10231 bp, 7 predicted proteins | sample 1541321 | NCBI WGS metagenome assembly OFLZ01 (sample SAMN04209223, study PRJEB22552) | human gut metagenome | biome: gut; material: feces | host: Homo sapiens | place: USA: Oklahoma | reverse complement strand
GACCTGAAAGCCCCTTGGCAGCATTTTCCATAAATCGGGAGGGAGCCGCGGACAGCCGGAGTGCTGCACAGAGAGGCAGAGACGGTTGAACAGCGCTTCCAGTATCATTCCAGTAATTGAAAATATGAGAGAAAAGGAGACAACAGATATGAAGAGTGACGCAGTGAAAAAGGGATCCCAGGCAGCTCCCCACAGATCCCTTTTAAATGCTCTCGGCATGACACCGGAGGAAATGAAAAAGCCCATGGTGGGAATTGTCAGCTCCTACAATGAAATTGTGCCGGGACATATGAACCTTGACAAGATTGTGGAGGCAGTGAAGCTGGGTGTGGCCATGGCAGGGGGAACTCCCGTGGTATTTCCCGCGATTGCGGTATGTGACGGCATTGCCATGGGGCATGTGGGCATGAAGTATTCCCTGGTGACCAGAGATCTGATTGCCGATTCTACGGAGTGTATGGCTCTTGCCCACCAGTTTGACGCTCTTGTGATGGTTCCCAACTGTGACAAAAATGTGCCTGGCCTTCTGATGGCCGCCGCCAGGGTTAATGTGCCCACTGTGTTTGTCAGCGGCGGTCCTATGCTGGCAGGCCATGTAAACGGGAAGAAGAGAAGCCTTTCCAGCATGTTTGAGGCAGTGGGAGCCTATGCAGCCGGAAAAATCACAGAGGAGGAGCTGACCGAGTACGAGAATAAGGTCTGCCCTACCTGCGGCTCCTGCTCCGGCATGTATACGGCCAACAGCATGAACTGTCTGACAGAGGCTCTCGGAATGGGACTTCGCGGAAACGGAACGATCCCGGCTGTCTATTCTGAGAGAATCAAGCTGGCCAAGCACGCCGGCATGAAGGTCATGGAGATGTATGAGAAAAACATCCGGCCAAGGGATATTATGACGGAGAAGGCCTTCTTAAATGCCCTGACTGTGGATATGGCCCTGGGATGTTCCACAAACAGTATGCTTCATCTTCCGGCCATTGCCCACGAGGCAGGCATTGATCTGAATATGGATCTGATCAATGAGATCAGTGCAAGGACTCCGAACCTGTGTCACCTGGCTCCGGCTGGCCCCACCTATATCGAAGAGTTAAACGAGGCCGGCGGCGTCTATGCGGTCATGAATGAGCTGTCTAAAAAAGGCCTGCTGAATCTGGACTGCATGACTGTGACAGGAAAGACGGTGGGAGAAAATATCGAGGGCTGCGCAAACAGAGATCCGGAGGTAATCAGGCCTGTTGACAACCCCTACAGCAAGACAGGGGGAATTGCAGTTCTGAGAGGAAACCTGGCCCCTGATACAGCCGTTGTAAAGCGGTCTGCGGTGGCCCCGGAGATGCTCAGGCACGAAGGCCCTGCAAGGGTGTTTGACTGCGAGGAGGATGCCATTGCCGCTATCAAGGGAGGAAAGATTGTGGCAGGCGATGTGGTGATTATCCGCTATGAGGGTCCAAAGGGAGGACCCGGCATGAGAGAGATGTTAAACCCTACCTCCGCCATCGCAGGGATGGGGTTGGGAGAGAGCGTCGCTCTCATCACAGACGGAAGATTTTCAGGCGCCTCCAGAGGAGCGTCTATCGGGCACGTTTCGCCTGAGGCGGCTGTGGGAGGCCCCATTGCCCTGGTAGAAGAGGGAGACCGGATCTCCATCGACATTGACAATCACTCCCTGAATGTGCTTGTATCCGATGAGGAGCTGGAAAGAAGAAGGGCAAAATGGCAGCCAAGGGAGCCGAAGGTGACCACCGGCTATCTGGCCCGCTATGCGTCCATGGTGACAAGCGGGAACAGGGGGGCTGTGCTGGAGATTCCAAAAAGCAAATAAGACAGGGAACAAAAAGGAGAGGCAGATGAAAAAGTTAAATGGATCAGAAATTGTCATCGAATGCCTGAAGGAGCAGGGAGTGGATACAGTTTTCGGGTATCCGGGCGGCTCTATCCTGAATATCTACGACGCGCTCTACAAGCATCAGGATGAAATTACACATATACTGACATCACACGAACAGGGGGCGGCCCATGCGGCTGACGGCTATGCCAGGGCAACAGGCCGGGTGGGCGTCTGCCTGGCCACCTCAGGCCCGGGGGCTACGAATCTGGTGACGGGAATCGCCACCGCCTATATGGACTCCATCCCCATTGTAGCCATCACCTGCAATGTAGGGGTGAATCTGCTGGGCAAGGACAGCTTCCAGGAAATCGATATTTTAGGCGTAACAATGCCTATCACGAAATACAATTTTATTGTAAAGGATGTGACAAAGCTGGCCGGCGTGATCCGGAGAGCTTTCCGGATCGCAAGGAGCGGCAGGCCGGGCCCGGTTCTGGTGGATATCACTAAGGACGTAACCTCTGCAGAGTGTGAGTATGAGAGGCAGGAGCCGGAGGAGGTGAAGCCTCAGTCTGATACGATCACGGAGGAAGATCTGGAAACGGCGCTTACCATGATACGGGAGTCCAAAAAGCCTTTTATCTTTGTAGGAGGAGGAGCCGTTTCCGCCAATGCTTCCGAGGAGCTGAGAGCCTTTGCCCACAAGATTCAGGCTCCGGTGACAGACAGCCTTATGGGAAAAGGGGCCTTTGACGGTACAGATGAGCTCTACACCGGCATGATCGGAATGCACGGGACAAAGACTTCTAATTTCGGCGTGGCAGAGTGCGACCTGTTAATTGTAGTGGGCGCCAGGTTCAGCGACCGGGTGGTGGGAGATTCCTCCCGCTTTGCAAGGAAGGCCAAGATCCTTCAGCTCGATGTGGATCCTGCGGAGATCAACAAGAATATCAGGACTAACGCCAGCGTGATCGGGGATGTGAAGGTGATTTTAAGGAGGCTGAACGCAAGGCTGGATCCCATGAACCATGATGAATGGATCGCCCACATCGAGCGCATGAAGGATATGTATCCGCTGCGCTATAATAAAGAGGTTCTGACAGGGCCGTATGTTATCGAAAAGATCTATGAGATAACAGAGGGGGACGCTATTATCACCACAGATGTGGGCCAGCACCAGATGTGGGCTGCACAGTACTATAAATTCAAAAAGCCCAGAACCTTCCTCTCTTCCGGCGGCCTGGGGACCATGGGATACGGCCTGGGCGCCTGCATCGGCGCAAAGATGGGCTGCAGGGATAAGACGGTTATCAATATTGCAGGTGACGGCTGCTTCCGGATGAACATGAACGAGGTGGCAACGGCAACCCGCTACAATATTCCGATTATCCAGATTGTGCTGAACAACCATGTTCTCGGAATGGTGCGCCAGTGGCAGACACTGTTCTACGGCAAGCGCTATTCCCAGACGGTTCTGGACGATCAGGTGGATTTTGTGAAGGTTGCGGAGGGGCTCGGCGCAAGGGCCTTCCGGGTGACGAAGAAGGAAGAATTTGAACCGGCATTTCGGGAGGCTCTGAAGCTGAACATACCGGTGGTCATCGACTGCCAGATCGGAAGCGACGACAAGGTATTCCCCATGGTTCCGGCAGGCAAGCCCAATGAGGATGCCTTTGACGAGATCGATCTGAGAATCGAGGCAAGATAAGGGGCCGGGAAAAATAAGGCAGAGGAAGGAAACGGCAGAAAAGGGAGAGCCGTCTGAAATGCCAGGGAAATTCCCCAAATGAGTATGAAAAAGGATAAGAGGAGGAGCGAATATGAGCAGAGTCTACAATTTTTCGGCAGGGCCGGCAGTTATGCCTGAGGAAGTGTTGAGAGAAGCGGCAGCAGAGATGATGGATTACAGGGGCTGCGGGATGTCAGTGATGGAGATGAGCCACCGCTCCAGGGATTTTCAGGATATTCTCGACGAGGCAGAGAAGGATCTGAGAGAACTTATGAATATTCCCGACAACTACAAGGTGCTGTTTATCCAGGGCGGCGGCCATGTGCAGTTTGCCATGGTTCCCATGAACCTGATGAAAAACAGAGTGGGAGACTACATTATAACAGGCCAGTGGGCCAAGAAGGCATGGCAGGAGGCGAAGCTCTACGGGACGGCCAATGCCATTGCGTCCAGCGAGGACAAAACCTTCAGCTACATTCCCGACTGCTCGGATCTTCCGGTGGATGACAAGGCAGACTATGTGTATATCTGCCTGAACAATACCATCTACGGAACCAAGTTTCACGAGCTTCCCGACACCAAGGGAAAGCCTCTGGTGGCAGACGTTTCGTCCTGCTTTCTCTCTGAGCCCCTGGACGTTTCAAAGTTCGGGATCATCTGGGGAGGCGTTCAGAAGAACGTAGGGCCCGCCGGTATGGCCATTGCCATAGTCAGGGAGGATCTGATTACCGAGGACGTTCTGCCGGGGACACCTACTATGCTGCGCTATAAGACGTACGCGGACAATGACTCTCTCTATAATACCCCGCCTACCTACTGCATCTATATGTGCGGAAAGGTTTTCAAGTGGCTGAAAAAGCAGGGCGGTCTTGAGGCTATGAAGGAGATAAATGAGAGAAAGGCAAAGATTCTCTATGATTTCCTGGATGAGAGCAGACTGTTTCGCGGAACCGTGGAGAAGAAGGATCGCTCTCTGATGAACGTGCCGTTTGTGACAGGCTCTGAGGAGCTGGATGCGAAATTCATCAAGGAAGCAAAGGAAGCCGGATTTGTCAATCTGAAGGGACACAGAACGGTCGGAGGAATGAGAGCAAGTATTTACAATGCCATGCCTGAGGAGGGAGTGGCAAAGCTGGTGGAATTTATGAGGGATTTTGAGGCCCGGAATCAGAATCTGTAGAGCAGACAGAAGAAAAGGCGCAGGGAGGACGAAACATGAGAAAGATTCATTGCCTGAACCCGATTTCCAGATACGGGACAGAGCTTTTTACAGATGGATATGAGATGACGGATCGGATGGAGGAGGCAGACGGCATTCTGGTCAGAAGCGCTTCCATGCACGGGATGGAGTTCCCCGAAAGTCTCAGAGCAGTGGCAAGAGCCGGAGCCGGGGTCAACAATATTCCATTAGACGAGTGTGCAGCCCGGGGGATTGTGGTGTTTAACACCCCGGGAGCCAACGCCAACGGCGTCAAGGAGCTGGTGATTGCCGGGATGCTTCTGGCTGCCAGGGACGTGACAGGAGGCATCGGCTGGTGCCGCGAAAATGCCGGCAATGAAAATATCGCAAAAGATATGGAAAAAGCCAAAAAAGCGTTTGCGGGGACAGAGATCCGGGGAAAGAAGCTGGGTGTGATCGGCCTGGGAGCCATCGGAGCGGAGGTGGCCAATGCGGCGGCATCCCTCGGAATGGAGGTGCTCGGCTATGATCCGTTTATCTCTGTCAGCGCAGCCTGGATGCTTTCCAGGGATGTGCGCCATATCACAGATATTGACGCCATCTACAGTGAGTGCGACTATATTACCGTCCATGTGCCGCTCCTGGATTCCACCAGAGGGATGATTGGAAAAGAGAGCATCGGAAAGATGAAGGACGGTGTGGTGATCCTGAATTTTGCCAGGGATCTGCTGGTAAATGACGCTGATATGAAGGAGGCGCTGGCCTCCGGAAAGGTAAAGCGCTACGTGACGGATTTCCCAAATCCCGCTGTTATGGAGATGGAGCATGTGATTGCGACTCCCCATCTGGGCGCATCCACGGAGGAGTCGGAGGACAACTGCGCAGTGATGGCTGTAAAGGAGCTGATGGACTATCTGGAAAATGGAAATATCCATCATTCCGTTAACTATCCCGACTGCGATATGGGCGTGTGCGCTTCCGTGAGCCGGGTGGCTCTCCTCCACAGGAATATTCCGAACATGATTGGCCAGATTTCAGCTATCCTGGCCGCAACGGATATGAATATTGCCAACATGGTCAACAAGAGCCGCGACAAATATGCCTATACGCTGATCGATCTGGAGACAGAGGCAGACAGTGAAACGATTGAAAAACTGAAAAAGATCAGCGGAATGAAGCGTGTCCGGGTGATCCGGTAGGATTTTCAGTCAGGAGAGGGAAGCTCAGAGGGGTGTTAAGATACTGTTAAATCCATGGACAGGTCTGTTGACAGAGCAATTTGCGTGTGATATTGTCCACTGTGGAAATTTGAGGAAAGTGGATAGGTAAAACACGATGGAACAGAAGAAAAATGCAGAGCTTTTCAGACTCGACGGAAAGCCGTCCTTCGGACTTGCGTTTCCCCAGGCCATGCAGCATGTCCTTGCCATGCTTGTGGGAAACATTACTCCCCCGATGCTGATTGCGGGGACCCTGGGCCTTCCGCCAGAGGAAGAGATTATGCTGACGCAGGCTGCCATGATTATCGGCGGCATCACCACCCTGCTTCAGCTCTACCCTGTCTGGGGATTTGGAATGGGGCTTCCAAGTGTAATGGGCGTTGCCTTTGCCTATATGCCGATCCTGACGATGATAGGAACTCAGCACGGAATTGCCGCTATTTTCGGCTCACAGCTTGTGGCTGGATTTCTGTCAATTTTTATCGGCATGTTTATGGGAAAACTGCGGAAATTTTTCCCTCCCATTGTCAGCGGAACCGTTGTTTTAAGTATCGGTCTGTCTCTCTATAAGACAGCCATCACCTACATGGGCGGCGGTTCCGGAGCGCAGGCAGACGGAACCTTCGGCTCCGGACGGTTCTGGATTCTGGCGATAGTGACACTGGCGGTCACTCTTGCATGCAGCCTTCTTGGAAAGGGCTACGTTAAGGTATCGGGAATGCTGATAGGAATTGCCGTGGGCTATGTGATTGCCCTGGCGATGGGAGATATGGTCAGCTTCAACCAGGTGGGACAGGCGGGCTTCTTTGCTCTGCCGAGGCCGTTTTACTTTGGGCTTGAGTTCCCGCCGGATGCCATTATTATGATGGTTCTGATGTATGTGGTTCAGGCCGTACAGACGATCGGCGATGTGTCCTCCACCGCTATGGGCGGCTTTGGAAGAGAGGCCACGGATCGGGAGCTGGGCGGCGCGATTAAGGGACAGAGCATCTGTGGTATGATCGGAGCCTGCATCGGCGGTCTGCCTACAGATCCGTACAGCCAGAACGTGGGACTTATCTGTACCACCAGGGTAGTGGCAAAAAAGGTGTTCCTGATTGTGGGCGTGATTATGCTGGCAGCCGGTTTATGCCCCAAGTTCAGCGCGCTGATGGCGACAATTCCGCAGCCGGTGTTAGGCGGAGCTACGGTGACTGTATTTGCGGCCATTACCATGTCAGGAATTCAGCTTTTGGGAGAACAGCCTTTAAATTACAGGAACAAGATGATTGTGGGGATTGCCCTGGCCATCGGCATCGGAATTGACAGCGTGCCTTCCATCCTTCAGTTCTGTCCGCAGCTGATTAAAAACATTTTCGGAAGTTCCCTGATGGTATCCTTCCTGATTGTATTCTTCCTGAATCTGATTGTCCCGGAGGATAACAGTGCCGAGTAGGCAGCTTCGTGAAGAGCGTACAGAGCCGGGCAGGAACCGGGGCCAGGATGCAGCTTCATGATTAGGCTTCTGGGTAAGAGCCGGTGCATGGTGATTGTGAGATCATCCATGCACCGGTTCTTTTCAGTCTGACGGCCCGTTTTCCACTCCGGACTGGATGGCAGTGACTGAAGGGTCCTTCATATCGTAGACCCGGGACCACTCCTTCGTGCCCTCTACTTTTGCAGCCTCAGAGCGGTTGATGGACAGGAATTTCATCAGTTCATAGCAGTCCACCCAGATTTCATTGTTCCCTTCTTTCTGAGATTCGTCAAAAATAAGCTGAAGGCCAAAGTGGAGATGCGTCTTGTCAATATTGTTGGTATTTTCCGAAGCGCTGTAGCCGGTGCGCCCCATATACCCGATCACGTCTCCGGCGGTCACAATGCTTCCCTCGCTCAGTGTGCTCTGGTAGGGGTAATCCTTGCGCAGATGGGCGTAATAGTAGTACCGTTTCTTGTCGAAGCTGCGGATTCCGATTCGCCAGCCTCCGTACTGGTTCCAGCCCAGGGCTTCCACATAGCCGGATTCCACCGCAATAATGGGAGTTCCCGTCTGCCCCATCATATCGTGGCCCAGATGCTTCCGGCTGTAGCCGTAGGAGCGGGAAACGCCAAAGTCATTGTAGTCGGAGTAGGGGAAATTTTTGGCAATGGGAAGGAAGGCTTTCAGGCCGTATTTTGTCACCCACACCTTTTCGGGCGCTGGACTCTGGGCGCTTTCACCGCCTGACTGTGTCTGCCCGGCTGCCGGATTCGATTCATAGATCTGAGCGTCTGCCAGGGCAAAGGGAGGAGCCTCGGAGGCCGGTATTTCGATTTCGTAATAACCAACCATTCCGCCGAGGACTGCCGTGTAGGCTTCCAGGTAATAAGGGTAGTATTTCATGGAGGCGGTGAGCTGTTCCATGGAAGCTCCGCTTTGAAGACTTGATGCCACCGCATCCATATCGGCCTCCCTGTAATTGGAAAAATTGCCTCCGTATTTTGCCCCGAGATAGGCCAGAAGCTCAATCCAGTTCAGATGGATCTGCTGCTGGCAGGTGTCCACATCATAGCGGAAGGCCTTAGTCAGCGCCGCTTCCGGCACGTCAAAATCTACCCATTTGATGAAATCCTTCTCCTTGCCCTCTTCTGAGCTCTCCGTGCCGGGGAGCAGGGAGAGGAGACTGGAGAGGGCAGGGGAAGCGGGATTTGATTTGAGGTACCAGCCTCCCATCAGGATACAGAAGGCCAGAATCTCGGCTGCTATGAGAAGCCTGGTGCGTCTGCGGTAAAAGAAAAGCAGAATCCGTTCATAAGTATCAGAAATTCGTTTCCATGCTCTGTGCAAGGACATCCCTCCAATAAAAGAGCCGGAAAACGCTTCGTCCGGCCGAAAATGCTTATTATAATCATATGAGGACATGGCTTCGCTTATGACAAAACGTGACATTCGTTTTTCTGAAGGATGAAGGATGTGGTATAATAACCGCAGAGCGGTCATTATACCTGCGCATACCGGTTTCAGCCTTTGCTGCTGAAATCCGGGCGCAGCCTCTGCCGGAGGCTGCGAGGACAGATAAAGGAGATAAAAGAAATGGAACTGATCAGAGATCATTACAACGATTGCACAGAAAAGGAAAAAAACACAGAAGGACAGGGGAAAGAAAACAGCGGTGCAGAGCAGAAGACAGACTCTGCAGGTTTTAGAGATGTTCTTGGAATTCGGATTGTCGAGAGGGGCGAGGGGTTCGCCAGGGGAGAGATGGACGTAAAGGAATGGCATCTGAATCCCCTTGGAATCATTCATGGCGGCTGTCTGTTTTCCCTGGCAGACACAGTGTCAGGGGCTGCCATCATGGGCCATGGGCACAGAGTGACTACAGTAAATGGCTCGATTAATTTTCTGCGCCCGGGAAAGCCCGATGGAAAGATGACAGCAGAAGCCAGAGAGGTGAAATATGGGAAGACCTTTTCCGTCTGTGACTGCCAGATTTTTGACGACAGGGAAAAGCTGGTAGCCACAACCACCATGACCTTCTATCATCTTGTGGATCGAAAGATCGATCAGGGGGAACAGCAGAAGGAGAGCAGAGACAAGTAAGGGTGTCTGAATCATATGTTGGGGCAGGTCCTGACGGGATGAAACCGGTGAAGGGGCCCTAAAGCTTCAGAATCTCCCCGTCATCAGGCACAAACAGGTTTCCGCTGTAGTAGTTTCTTCCCTCCGCTGTGTAGAGAATTTTGCGGCGGCTGAGGTTCTTCTCCTCGGTGTGCCAGAGCACAAGATTTGGGATATGCAGCCGTTCAGCCAGCTGGCAGGCTTCTCTGACTGTGCTGTGATGTTTTTCGTAAGGAGAAAACTGCTCTCTCTCACTGTAGAGGCAGAAGGCCTCGTGGAGGAGCCAGAAGCTGTCTCTGACATAAGGCTCGCACAGCTCGCTTAAGGGTTCATCTCCGGTGCAGGTGAGCTTTTTTCCGCTTTTAAGCACGAAAGTAAAGCCAAACTGCCTGGCTTTCGTAGAGTGGATGTCAAAAAAAGTGACCGGATAGCCGAGAATTTCCCGTGTTTCCCCGTCACTCACTGGAATCAGAAGGATTCTGTCGCCTATTAAATCATAGAACTTTTTCTGCAGGGTCAGGCGGCAGATGGTCTTTATGGTTTCCACAAGGCCGTCATGGCAGTAGATGGACAGCGTTCCCTCATAACTTCCCTTTTTCATCTGCGTGCCGATCATGCGAACCATCCAGACAATGCCTAACAGATGATCGGTGTGTTCGTGGGTGATAAAAATATGATGGATGTGAAAAAGAGATAC
>OFLZ01002044.1_pt1 | contig 10274 bp, 11 predicted proteins | sample 1541321 | NCBI WGS metagenome assembly OFLZ01 (sample SAMN04209223, study PRJEB22552) | human gut metagenome | biome: gut; material: feces | host: Homo sapiens | place: USA: Oklahoma | reverse complement strand
GGCGGGCGGTATTCGCCCGGAAGGAGGACCGGGAAAAGGACGAGCCGGAAGATGGCGGAGGAACGGCCTTGTTTGCCGAAGGCGGGCTGGTTCCGCTCTCGGGTCGCGGACTGTCGCAGAAGAAGACCCTGCCCAGGCCGCTTTACACGGAAGCCACGCTGCTTGCCGCCATGGAGAACTGCGGAAAGGATATCACGGACGGAGAGGCACGTGAGACTGTCAAGGATTCGGGTATCGGCACACCCGCCACCCGTGCCGCCATCATCACGACCCTGTTCAAACGTAACTATGTCGAGCGTTCCGGCAAGAGTATCCTGCCGACGGAAAAGGGGCTGTACCTCTACGAATCGGTGAAGGACATGATGGTGGCCGACGCAGAGCTGACCGGCACATGGGAAAGGGCACTGGCACGGATAGAGGGACGTACCCTCGATCCGGACAGCTTCATGCTCTCCATCAGGGAATACACCGGAAAAGTAACCGGCGAGATATTGCGCCTCAAATTCCCGGAACCGTCATCACACGCCTTTACCTGCCCCAAGTGCAAGGCCGGCAACGTGGTGGTGAAGTCCAAGGTCGCGAAATGCGACCGTGAAGGATGCGGGCTGCTGGTGTTCCGCCGTTTCCTGAACAAGGAACTGACCGACCGGCATCTTGAACAGCTTTTCTCATCCGGCTCCACCCGGCTTATCAAGGGTTTCAAGGGTAAGAAAGGATGTTCTTTCGATGCGGCACTCACCTTTGACGACAGTTTTAACCTGAAACTTTCTTTTCCCAAGCCCAAAGGTGCAAAAGGCAAATGATCCCGCCATTCCAATTCTGCGGGCAAAGGTAGCGGAACCGCCCGTTTCCACCTGCAAGGTCGGGCCTTGCAGGTTTCGGGGAAAATCATCCTCGCCCCGCTCCGGTATTTTCCCCGAAAACCTTGCCTGTGGAGGCGGTCCGCTCTCCGGCCCCCGAAATTGGAAATGACATGTTTCACCCATTAACAATATACGGTCATGAAAACGAGGGAATATATCGGAAAACTGACAACAGGCAAATGGACAAGGATGACAGTATTGGCCATCGCGGCCTTCATCGTGTTCGGTTATCTGTATTCAAGAGGCGTGTCGCCCGTGTGGACGGCAGTCGCCATCGTCTGTTTCAGGGGATTCTTCAGGTTTCTCTATAAGGTAGCCTGCTTCCTGGTGGCAGCGGCGATACTTTTTTGTATCCTCAGCTACCTGGTATTCTGATTCCACCGGCATAAAATATAGGAAGATGGAACAAATACGGCATATAAACCGCTGCAATACCTTGCAGGACAGGGCTGTCCTCACGGAGGACGGCTCTTTTTGTGTTCCATGCCTTATGGAAACAGGGATAATGAAAACACGTTCGGAAAGGAAAGGGAGGCATATACAGCCATTGACAGACCGGAGAACTACCGGGCAAAGTTGGCAAACGCCTCTTTTCGGACGGCAAGGCCGGGCCCTCCGGGTTTCGGGGAAAAATCATCCTCGCCCGGAGGGCTTGCGGTATTTTTCCCGAAAGCCTTGCCTTTCCGGAAGCGTTTGCCGTAAAGCCCTTGTAGTTCAACGGGCTGCCAAAGCCCAGGTATTCACAATTAAAATTATAGAGTCATGAATCAAGCAATCATCTCAAGACCGCCGATGGCACCGGTACAGATACCAGTGCCGATACCGGCAAGAAGGAAGTATCCTGTCCCGGAACCGACCGTCAAATTCCCCCCACGGGAAAGAAGCGGACCCGTACACATCTCCACGCTGCTGGACCCGGTACTGGAGATATGCAGCCATCCCGACCGGAACAGGCTGCTGGCGGAGTTCTTCAACAGATAGAAAGAATACGGTTATTCACACTTTAATTCATACAATTATGTTTTTTACAGCAATCAACCAGATGATGACCGAAGGCGTGGACCTTACGCTGGTCATCCGTAAAGCAAACGGACAACTGGCAGTATCCACGCTGCCGAAGTCGAACGGGCTGAAGGACGAGGCTCAGAACCACATCGTACCCTTGACGGTCAACGGGAAGCCCGAGGAACTGGACGCGGGATTCCTGCAAACCGTCGCACGCCCGATACAGAAAGCGGTGGGACTAATCACCAACATGGCTCAATTCGAGGTGCAGGCGGAGAAGGCCGCATCCGAAAGTAAGGCGGCGAAGGATGCAAAGGCCAAGGAGACGAAAGAGGAGAAGGAGAGGCGGGAGAAATACGAGAAACACCTCAAGAAAGCGGAGGAGCTGATCGCGGCCAAGAACCATAAGGATGCCGTCACCGCACTCTCTCAGGCACGCCTCCATGCCAAGCCACAGGACCAGAAGAAGATTGACGAAATGATGGAGCAGCAGAAAAAGGCGATGAACAAGGGCAGCCTGTTCGAACTGATGGATGAACCGGTGCCGCAAGCCCAGTCGCAGCCACGACCGCAACCTATGGCGGCAACGGCACAACAGCGACAGCAACCGCAGCCACAACCTATGGCAGTTTCCGTACAGCAACCGCCCTATCCGCCACAGCCTCAGGTACCGGGATCCATGGCCGGACAACCGCAACAGCCTTCGATGTGGCCACCTCAGCAACCGCCGCACAGACCGGTTCAACACCAGACCCCACCACAACCGCAATACGCACAGCAGCCTTCCGTACAACCGCAAAACTATGGCGGTCAGGAAGTCACGCACTGGCAGGAACCGGAATTCACGCCTGAAGACTACCGGATGCAATACCCCGCAGACGAAGAAATCAATTACAATCCCAAGGATTACGAGGAATATCCCGATTTTCCCCAATCCATGTTAGAACCCAAGTATTCACCCTATCAAACAGTTTAAGACTATGGCACTCGAAATCACAGGAATGACACGTTCATTCACGTTCAAGAAAGGCAGCGGAATGGTCACGCTCGACGATCCGAACCCGTCGGACAGCCCGGAAATGGTCATGAATTATTACTCCAACTTTTATCCTGAACTGACAACCGCGACGGTACACGGTCCGGTACTCAAGGATGACAAGGCCGTGTACGAGTTCAAGACCACTGTCGGAACCAAAGGATAGGATATATGAGGAAGAACAGGAAAAAGAAAAACAAGAAACCATGTGTACCATTGGACGAACACCGGCAGGAACAGCTGGCAAGGCTCATCATCGGGCAGACACGGAGGGAAACCCGATACGGGGTGGACAGGAAAGAACGGATTGCGGCTCCAAGCGGGGCCGTAATTCTTTTCTGAGCACGGCGCTTGCACCGGTTGCCTTGAAAAGCCTTGTCGTGGAGACATACGACGGACTTCAATGCGGCAGCATCAATGTAATCACGCGGGAAAACTATGAGTTCCTGCGTGATTCCTTTTTCAAGTATGCCCTGTTGCTGCAAAAGGAAGCGGCGCACACACCGGGAAACAGTATCGGGGAGGGCATAGCCAGGCTGTACGACGAGATGGACGCGCTTGTGGGGGATGAGCTGAATGTCAATATCGAGCAGGAAAGAGGCAGGCTCTTCTTCCGTTTGTGGAAGTACCACCGGTGGGGAAGTCTGACGCTGTACTATTTCCCTGTGAGGTTCCTGGAATCACTCAGTCCCGTTTTAAGGAGGATCGCCATTACCTTTATCCACAAGCTGATGACGGCCAACGGTATCAGCACCATTCTGGATGACGATGACGCGGAGTTCATATTCGAGCTGCTCTCGGAGGACGGAGGCGATGACCCGCAGGAATGGAAAAGCCGGGTGAAACTTGTGCGTTCCTATCAGGAGGGGAAAATAGGCAGGCTGCTCAGGCGGGTGGCTGCAAAGTCCTATTACAAGGACCTGCCGGGGGCAATCGGCTCGTACACTCCCCAAAACGGGTTTGAAAGGCAGCTGGTCGACGCCATGAGGAGCGGTCTGCCCTTCCTGACACCGGAACGGGGCATCATGGGGTACGGGTATGACGCCTACTACTCCGAGAATCCGGATTTCCATCCGATGTACCTGCAACAGCAGATAAGGGTCGTCTATGACATCAACGATATAGTGTCTGAATATCTCGTTGACTATTACAATTCAAACAGCAGGGAGACCTATGACATCACGCCGGTAACGACCTGCGACCTCTCGTCCGATACCGGAGAACTGTTCCGGATGGATGACTATCCGGAGCGGTTCTTCAAATGGGCGGATAAGTTCATCAATATAATCTGTTAAAACATGCTGGAAACGAACGAATTGACAAGAAAACTCAGGACGCTGCTCCATCCGCGGGCAGCGCTGATTGCCTATGCCCGGGAAGACAACAGTCATTATGTATATGACAACAGTTATTTCATCGAGGTCAGGGATATAGATGAAAGCGGTATAATGGGCGAAGGCCGTCCGGTGACGGCGGAGTTCATGAACGAGCTGGTACGGGGCTATTCCGAAAGGCACAGCGCCACACCGTATGGAAGGATACCGTCCAACCTGTTGTGGTGCGACCCGCGTAAGGGAAGCGAGAAATACATCTGGTACAACTCTCCCCGGAAACGTATGATGTTCTTCAAGGAAGCCCTCAAGATAGAGAACGCGGAGTATCATCTGCCGGGAATCATCTACGAGGCCGGAGAAAGCCACCTGAATGTCTATGCCTGCAAAGACAGGGAACCGACGGAAAAGACGGAACTTTATGCCGCCCCGTTCTTCAACGTGACGCAGGCAAGCGTCTGTCTGGGTTCCGCCAGAATAGAGAAGCCGAAAGACCTGACCTACGCGAAACTGCTCGAATATTGGGAGAGGAAGTTCTGGCTGACGGAGTTCTCCCATCTGGGAGCGCATGGCAACCCGACCAAATCAAATCTCGTTCTGGTCACGAAAGCGGCAAAGGACAGACCTTTCGACCTTGAAGAACTGAGACCGTTGAACAACTTGAAACTAAAGGACATACTGAAATGAAAAGAGTGCATTATATCGACAACTACCTGATTGACCCGCAGCACCCGGTAACAGTGAATCTTATCGGCGCGGGCGGAACCGGTTCGCAGGTGCTGACATGTCTGGCCCGGCTCGACGTGACATTGCGGGCGCTCGGACACCCCGGCCTGTCCGTCACGCTCTATGACCCTGACATCGTGTCCGGGACCAACATCGGACGCCAACTCTTCAGTGATTCCGACATAGGCCTGAACAAGGCGAAATGCCTCATTACCCGTGTCAATAATTTCTTCGGCAACGACTGGAAAGCGGAGCCCAGACCCTATCCGTCGGTGTTGAAGGAGGTGAAACGGGATGAAATCGCGAACATCACCGTCACCTGCACGGACAACATCAAGTCCCGGCTCGACCTGTGGAACGTGCTGGGAAAGATGCCGCCGGCCTCCTACACGGACAATGCCACGCCACTCTACTGGATGGACTTCGGCAACACGCAAACGACCGGACAGGTTATAATGGGGACCGTGCTGAAAAAAATCAGGCAACCGGCTTCCACGCTGTATGAAGCGGTCGGCTCGCTGAAGGTCATCACCCGTTTCGTGAAATACGCGAGAGTGAAGGAGGAGGATTCCGGTCCGAGCTGCTCGCTGGCAGAAGCATTGGAGAAGCAGGACTTGTTCATTAACTCCACGCTGGCGCAACTCGGGTGCAATATCCTGTGGAAGATGTTCCGCAACGGGATGATAGAGCATCATGGGGTGTATTTGAACCTGGCAACGATGAAAGTAAACCCGATATCAATCTAATATAAAAGTATTTCAGTGTTATTTAGACATAAAAAGAAGCTGTGAGAATACTTCGGTTCGCTGATAGTTTTGTAACTTTGCCCTGCAAAATAAATAAGCATATTACACAATGGAACCATCTATATACAGTTATTCACTTTGTATTGCGCTACCGTTGATGTTGTTCTTCGGCTTTTATTTTTTGTTGGCTCCAACCCCGGAAAAAGCCATTTTCAATAATTATCTGCGTTCCCGGCGAATTATGGGGGTAGCCATACTGTTACTTGCCGCCAACTATTCGGTACATTTCTTTTTTGGAATCAGGTTCAAGAATACCGATGCCGCCATCCTGATGAACCTGTCCACCTATTTTTTGTGCTACTGGTTGTTCAGTTCGGCCCTCACCACTCTGCTTGACCGCTTTTATATCACCAAATGTCGGTTACGGACGCATATCTGTCTATGGATACTGTTTTCCATCCTTTCCGGCATCGTTCTGCTGTTGTTACCAAAAGGTGGTTTACAGACAACGGTGATGTTTGCCTTGGCCGCATGGTTGGTTATCTATGGGCTGTTCTTGACCCGTAGGCTTCTCCGGGCCTATCACAGGGTCATCCGCATTTTCGATGACACCCGTGCGGATGACATCGGTGCCTATATCAAATGGCTTTCCATTTTCACCTACTGGGCTGTCACATTCGGGGTGGGATGCGGACTGCTGACATTCCTGCCTGATGAATACATCTATATCTGGATTCTGTCATCGGTACCGTTCTACATTTATCTCTTCCTTTGCTATCTGAACTATCTGCTGTTTTACGAACAGGTGGAAAACGCGATGGAGGATGGCATGACTTCTGAAGAGGAAGACCTGTGTGACACCACAAACCGGGAACAGGCACAGAGGCAGGATACTCCTTTTTTCCATGCCGAAATGGCGAAAAAAATCAAAGGTTGGATCGATGCGGACGGTTATATCCGGCCCGGCCTTACCATAAAGGAGCTTTCAGATGTGCTTCATACCAACCGCACCTATCTTTCCGCTTATATCAAGACTACGTATAAAATGACATTCCGCGAATGGATAACCGGTCTCCGGTTGGAGTATGCGAAAAACATGCTGAAGGAGCATCCGGAAATCAATATACAGAAGCTGGCTGAGTCCTCCGGTTTTCTTTCCCGCAGTAACTTTATCAAATTATTTTCCGAGAAGGAAGGATGTACGCCTGCCAAATGGAAAAAAGCAAATCGGGAATAATTTGTGTACTAAAAAACATTGAAAAAGGTCTCAGAAACCCATTTTCAAAAAGTGCTAATTCGATAAAAAAGTGCTAATTCGATAAAAAGGTGCTCTAACGACAATTTGAAAAGTGCTCAAACGACTATTTTTTATAAAACGCTGTATTTCAACAGAAAAAGTTTTTTGTAATATTTTGGGCGCTGAATGGCATTTATTACCTTTGGAGAAGACAAAGATAATAAATTCAAGTTTATATGAGCAGAAAAATCACTTTTCTTACCCTGTTTCTGTGGCTGATGACGGTAACTTTTCCTGTCATTGCGCAGCAGAAAGCAGACACGACCTACACCTTCCGCTTCGTTCCGCAGAAGGACATGTTCTACGTGCCTTGGAATGGCAATGACACGGAACTTGCCCGCCTGTTGGAATGTATCGAAAACAACAAAGCAACAATTCTTGACGGCAAGCTGCCGCTATTGGTTGACGGATACTGCAATTCGCAGGGCAGTGAAGCCGAGAACCTTGCAACGGCGAAGATCCGTGCCAATCGAGTAAAATCCGAACTGATTACACGCGCGGAAATAAAAGAGGAGAATTTCATTACCCGCAACCATGCGACTGAGGGTGATTTTGTCACCGTGCGCCTGACGGTACCGGTAAAGGAAACAGCCGTGACGGATGCGGAAGCGGAAGCACGACGCAAGGCGGAAGCCGAACGACTGGCAGCCGAGAAGCGTGCCGAGCAGGAACGGCTTGCCGAAGAGCAGCGCAAGGCGGAAGAAGCCCGACTTGCCGCTGAAAAGGCAGAAGCCGAGAAAGCCGCTCAACAAAATACACTTGCCGACACGCCGTCGGAAACCAAAATCACAACTGATTATCATCTCTCCCTGCGTGCCAACCTGCTGCGCTGGGCTACCCTGACACCAGATCTTGGCGTGGAATGGCGCATCTGCCCGTCGTGGGGCATTGCCGTAAACGGCTCGTGGACTTCTTGGAGCTGGAGTGACAAAGACCGCCGCTATGCACTCTGGGAAGTGGCTCCGGAAGTACGTTACTATATGGGTGAGAAGAAAGCCTGGCATCTGGGCGCGATGTTCAAGGCTGGACAGTTCAACTACAAGCTTTCCGAAACAGGCAAGCAGGGCGACCTGATGGGTGGCGGCATCACCGCCGGCTATCAGCTGCGGCTGAACAAGGCACTGGCTCTTGATTTCAACCTCGGTTTGGGCTACCTGAATGCCGATTTCGAAAAATATGAAGTCATCGATGGTGTGCGCGTGCGCTGTGGCAACGAGACAAAAAATTGGTGTGGCCCCATCAACGCCGGTGTGACATTGGTATGGAAGTTATTCTAATACGGAGGAATAGAGTATGAAAGCAAGACAATATATAAATATGGTAGGAATGGCAGCCGCCGTGCTGCTCTCTTCCTGCGTGAAGGACACGCTTTATGACACGCCGCATCCCGACTATGGGAAGATTGCGGTGACAGCCGACTGGTCGGCCCGCGGTGAGGGTATTGACATACCTGCCACATGGACGGTCACCATGGGTGACTATACGGGTACGGAGACTTCCGCCACCCATACCCCCGACCATCTGTTTGCTCCGGGCAGCTACACACTTGCGGTGTGGAACCCGGCTGAAGGAATCACGGTGAACGGCACCACAGCCACCATTGCCGCATCCACGGGAACCCGGGCAGGCACGGATGCCTTTGTGAACAATGCCCCGGGATGGTTCTTCACCTATACGAAACAGGTGAGCATCGAGAAAGACAAGGACTATCCGCTGACCGCCGCAATGAAGCAGCAGGTACGCGAACTGACGCTTGTCGTCGAACCTACTGGTGATGCCGCCGGACGCATCACGGAGATTGTTGCCCATCTGACGGGTGCAGCCGGAACACTCGACTTCGCTACCGATACCTACGGAGCCGCTTCGAACGTCGTGCTGCCCTTCTCCAAGATTACCGAAGGTGACGATGCCGGCAAGTGGAAAGCCACGGTGCGGTTGCTGGGTGTGACCGGCACGGAACAACTGCTGACGGGTGAAATCCGCTATGCTGACGGCAACCCGACCCCCACCACGCTGAAAAGCGACCTTACGGAAGCCCTCAAGGAGTTCAACACCGGAAAGGGCGAATCGCTGACCCTCGGCGGAACGCTGGTTGAGACTCCCGAAGGCATGGAAGTGGACGGAGTCGAAATCAACGGCTGGGAAGAAGTGAAAGGTGATGATGTAAATGCCGATTTGTAAATAATTAGCAAACCGAACGCAGAAGCAAAGCTTGCTTTGATTTTGCTGAGGTGCAGCAAATATTGAAATGGAATTAAACTAATATAATGACTAATATAATGAAGACGAGATTTTTTACACTTGCAGCGCTCGCCCTCGCACTGGTAGCCTGCAACAACGACAACGAGAACCTGAACGGTGACCCCGTGGCCGCCCAGTTTACCGCCAACATCGCCCCCGCCACCCGCGCCAGCGGAACCACCTGGACTGCCGGCGACCGTATCGGCATCACCGACATCGGCAACGATTCCCAGTACGGCAACGTGCCTTTCATCCTGAAAAACGGGAAATTTGAGGCAGAAGGAAAGGTCATCTATATCGAAGATACAAAGACCCATACTTTCCGCGCCTACTATCCGTACAACGCGGCGGGAGGCATCCTCACAGCCACGACCGATGCCACGGCGCAGCAGAACCAGCCTGCCATCGACTTCCTCTTTGCTTCAGGAGCCACGGGAGACAAAAACAACTCGGTAGTAAGCTTCACCGACAAAACCGCCAAAGGCGGTGAAGACAACTCCTTCCACCACCGCATGAGCCAGATAACCCTTACCTTCGAGGCGGGCGACGGCGTGAATTTTAGCGTGGTCAAGCCTGAACGTTACACGCTGGACGGATTGTTACTCACCGGTACGTTCAACACGGCCGACGGTATTGCCACCGCAGACAACGGGGCACAGACCGGAGAACTGGCCATGAATCTGGCAGACGGCAATCTCACGTCATCGATCATCCTCTTCCCGCAGACAGTTGCATCACTGCCGTTGGTTGTGAATTACAAAGGTCAGGAATATCATGCCACACTCACCATGCCCGATGGCGCACTGCTGGCGGGCAACAACTATACCTATACCGTCAAGGTACGCAACAAAGTCCTTGAAGTCAGCGAAGCCACCATTGCAAAGTGGAACGATATAGACGGTGGAGATGTGGGTGCTGACCTGTAAGATTTTAATAATTAATCGATTAGAATAAATAATTATGAGACATAGATTATTTATCCCCGCAGCCACCGCACTGCTGTTCGCCCTCGCCGCCTGCACGCAGGAC
>OFLZ01002041.1_pt1 | contig 10286 bp, 10 predicted proteins | sample 1541321 | NCBI WGS metagenome assembly OFLZ01 (sample SAMN04209223, study PRJEB22552) | human gut metagenome | biome: gut; material: feces | host: Homo sapiens | place: USA: Oklahoma | reverse complement strand
CCACCATGCTGCGGCCCACGATAGTCACGTTCTTTCCTGTTATATCTATCTCATTGGCCTTAAGTACCTCTATGACCGCCTCTGCGGTACAGGGCGCAAAACCGGTTTTGTCCCCTGCAAATACCTTGGCAATATTGGCCGGGGAAATCCCGTCCAGGTCCTTTTCCGGGTCAATCATCTTCTCGATGTCCGTCTCCGCAATCTGCTTTGGCAGCGGACGGAGCAGGAGGATTCCCGATACATCCGGGTCACGGTTAATGGCACTGAATTCAGCCTTGAAATCGCTGTCGCTTATCTGTTCCGGGAACACATATGTCTGGACCCGCAGGCCGAAGTTCTCCATCTTCTTCACAGCCCCCCGTTCGTAGGACATATCGTCCGGTTTTTCCCCCACCCGCACAATGGCCAGCTTCGGAGCCGGGCCTTCCAGACCTTCCATCATCTGTGTTACCTGTTCCTTGATTTTTGCCGAAACCTCGGCGCCTTTTAATATTTTCATTTTCCTTCTCCTCTCTGCCTGACGCCTTCTACCTCAGCTGTTCAAGCACCTTCTGATATATGCGGTCCGCTGCCTCTGTCCCCTCCTTAATCAGACGCTCCGCCTTCTCATTCATTTCTTCTGCCTTCTCCCTGTTCTTCATGGACTTGGTATTGATGTACACATTCATCACCGCGCCTAACAGCGCGGTGCGGATGAACTGGACTCCCACGCCCACGTCGCTGACAGCCATCCTGCTTCCCTTATCCGCAAGGATATCCATGATTTCCAGCATTTCCGATGCCTTTTCCATGATTTCCATTGGCACAAGACTGGCATCCAACAGCCGTGCTTCCATGACCTCTGCCTTGTATGCCTTTTCTTCCTCTGTACCTGAGGGAAGGCTGTAGCATTTGGCCAGAGGCGCAAATACCTTTGCATCCTGGTCGGCCAGCGCGGTAAACTGTCCCTGGATTCCCTTCATCCTCTCTGCCAGTTCCTTAATCTCATCCTCCACCTGCGCGTATTTCTTCTTGCCTATGGTCAGATTGGCCACCATCTGTCCCAGGGCATTGCCCAGGGCTCCGGCCAGGGCAGAAGCGCCGCCTCCTCCCGGCACCGGCTCCTTTGAAGATAATACATCCAGAAACTCCTGAATCGTCATGCACTCTACCATTGTAACATCCTCCTGTTTTTCTATATATAGTTTATATTATATAACCCATTTACACAATTTTAACTCCCATCAGCCTGGCCAGCTCGGCGGCCTGCAGCAGGCTGACCTTTACGCCCGCCAGTTCCGTGAACTGGTCTGAGACCATGATGCCGTCAATGACGCACTCTGATAAATCCATTCCCTTTAACGGTGTACGGAAAAAATCCGTGCCGGCCAGGTCTGTGGAGGAAAAAACCGTCTTTTTAAATTTCACCTCAGACATGAAGGATTCCCTGAAATTACAGCCCCTTATTTCGCCGAATTCCCAGAAGGCAGTAAAGAAATTCCCGTAGTGGAACTGACTGTCCAGAAGCTTCACCCACTTAAACGTGGAGTTGCAGAACTGGCTTCCGTCCCCCTTTGAGTCTGATACATTCACATTCTTCCAATAGGTATCCCGGAAGGAGCAGTTAGAAAAATCACACTTGTCAAATACTACATTGCAGAAGGACGCGCCGCTGAAATCACACTCCTCCATCCTGCACCTGACGAATTTCACCGTGTCAAACTCCACTTTTTTTCCCGATATCCCAACGACCGTCTGGTCTTCATAAACCTTATCCAAAATCGGACATTCCTGATTGGCTGCTTCCGCCATATCCTCTGACAGCATATCTCCTCCATGGTGATTTTATTTTGCCCATTCCCTGCACTGTTTTAGCCTTGGCTCTGCATCAAAGCCCATATCTGTTCCCATGGACGCCTCCATCTCACAGGGAAAATCAGGACATTCTCCGCAGTGGTTCAGCCCTTTTGCCTCGCAGCAGGATTTAACACCGCACTCACCGCCCCAGAAGGGCTTTTCCATGGTTGCGCATCCCGTACAGCGGACCGCTTCCTTTCTTTCACATTGATTGCAGCAGACTCCGCATCTTGACTCAAACATATTCTTCCTCCTTTGTCACAGCCCCCTAAACCTGTTCTTTCCCTGACATCTGTTCCACATCCAGGCGCAGCACAGCGGTTCTCTTAAGCATAGCTTCCGGGTAATCCCAGCTGTCCTTTCCTGACATGTGGCCCATGATGCAGTTCAGGCCCTTTTTCTTTTCCTGTGTCTCCTCCACTACCCGGATGGGTCCTTCCCCCACCACGCTTCGGTACCGGAAGGAATATCCGCAGGCCTGGTCCGCCGTCTTAAGGCCATGGGCAGTGTCCATTTCAAACCCTGCGTACCCGGTCTGCCTGACCAGATCCATCTTCTTCCCCTCGGCAGCCCCGTGGAAATAGAGCACATTTTCCTCCTCGTCGTATCCGAAGCTGAGAGGTACAATGTAGGCGCTCTTTCCATCTGGAAAAGCCAGCCTGCAGCAGTCGCACTCCCGTATAATTTCCCTTATTCCATATGTATCCTTAACTTCCCTGTCCTTCCTTCTCACCATATTCTCCTTATCCGTGTTCTATTCCGGCAAAGCGGTTTCCCGGTGCCGCCATGGTTTTGCCATAATGTTGCCATGGTTCCCCCACAACGCCGCCATGGTTCCGTCACAGTTCAATATATGCCCTGCTTCCGCCTGTCTTGTCCTTCACCACAACAATCTGGTGCTGGATTCGTTCCTTCAGCTCTCCCACATGGGAAATAATGCCCACCAGACGCCTTCCCTCTGCCAGGTCTCCCAGGGACTTCATGGCCAGATTCAGAGTATCCTCATCCAGGGACCCGAATCCTTCATCCACAAAGAGGGTGTCCAGACGGATTCCGCCTGCTGCCGACTGTATCTCGTCCGACAGGCCCAGGGCCAGGGAAAGGGATGCCTGGAAGGATTCCCCGCCGGACAATGTCTTTACGCTGCGCTCCGTGCCATTGTAATGGTCGATGACATTTAACCCCAGTCCGTTCTTCCCCCTGTTATCCTCCTCCGTACACCGTTTCAGCTCATACTGACCGCCGCTCATGACCATGAACCTGGTATTTGCCCTGGCAATGATACGCTCAAAATATGCCATCTGCGCATACGTTTCCAGAGTGATTTTTTCCTTTCCCCCCACTTCACCTGCCGCTGTATCGGAAAGTGCCTTGACCCATGTCCATTCCTTTTGTATCTCTTCCATAGATGCCTTCTGTTCCGAAATACGTTCCCTTGCCATGCGGTTGGTTTCCAGTCTGTGGTGGAGCCTGCTTTTCTCCTGCTCCAGGCCGGTCAGCCTCTCCCTTGCCTCAGACTGGTGCTGCCGGTTCTCCTGCATCCGCGCCTCCAGGTGTTCCATGGCAGTTCTAACGTCCATGCCGCCCGGAAGCATTGTGTCCGGCCCTTTTGCCGGATCCCGGTCCTCTCCCGCAGTCTCTCTTCCCTCTGCGTCCTTCTCCGCCATCCGGCCCCTCAGCGCCTCCAATCGGGCCTGAGCGTCCGACACCCTGCGGCTTATCCGGTTATAGGATTCTTCCGCCTCCTTAAACGCCTTTTCCAGTCCGGCCAGAAATGCCTTCTTCTCTACCAGCTCCGCCTGGGCGGCCTTCCTGTTCTCATAGGGCAGGGAGGACTCCATCTCCTTAAGGCGGCTTTCCAGTTCCCTTTCCTTTGCCTGGCTCTCTGCCAGCATTTTCTGGGCCTGCTGTTTCCGCTCCGAGGCTTCTTCCAGGGATTGACGCCCCAAAGCCCTTCTGCCTTCGACGGCTTCCTTATCTTCCTTTCTCTTCTTCTTTTCCCGAATCTTCTCCTTCTGGGCAGCGGCCTGGCGCTCCAGCTGACCTTTTAGCTGCCCCATCATCAGTTCCCATTGTTCAAGGAAATACCTGCGCCCCTGCCGTACATCCCCTGTCTCTGAAGCCAATGCAGCGGCATCGGCTTCCGCCTGGCGAATCCGTTTCTGCCAGTCCTCCTTCCAGGTAGCCACCTCAGCATCAATCTGCTGTTTCATCCTTTCATAGCGGGTATCCAGACTGCCTGCCAGTCTTCCTGCCTCCAGGCTCAGCCTGGCAGCCGCCTTATCCTTTTCCTCGGCAGCCGCCTTAAGCCGGTCTACCTTGTCCTTGGCTGCCTCTTTTCCCTCCTCCAGATATCGTGCAGGCGCCGGATGAGCGACGGAGCCGCATACAGGACAGGGCTGGCCTTCTGTGAGCCGTGAAGCCAGGATTCCCGCCTGGTTGTCCAGGAATCTCTGGTACATCTCCCGGTAGGCATCGTCTGCCCTGCGGCTCTCCTCGCCTGCTGCCCTGTAACGCTCTCTGGCTGCCTCCAGCTTCTTCCTCTCCTGCCCGTACTGCGCCAGCTCCTCTGCCAGAAGTCCGATGCGCCCGCTGTATTCGCCCAGTCTCTCCCCTGCTGTCAGGGCTGCCTGGTATTCTTCTCCTGCCTGGCGAAGGCTTTCCAGTATCTTCTCATCGCTGTCATTTCGTTCCTTCCACTGCCTTTCCTCCAGGGCCGCCTGCTCCAGCCTTTTTTCAAGGCTCTCCGTCTCTTTCCTGCATACCTTCAGATTTTCCTGCAGCGAGTCAAAACGGTCATAGGTTTTCAGGTTTTCTTCCATCCTGGTAACAGTGCCAATCAGCCCGTCTCTGTCAGCCTGTCGTTCCTTCTCCCTCTCATACCTGACCTTTGCCTGTTCCAGAACCGGCATATTTTCCCTGAGCACATCCGCGGCAGCCGCCATATCCCGGCAGACCGCGGCATCCCCCTGCATTTTCCCCAGCTCCATTCCAAGGGCAGCCATCTCATCCCTGACCAGGGCCATGGCTCTGTCCTTCCCCTGCTGCTGCGCCTCATCCGCCCCAATCAGCTGGTCCAGCACCTCCAAAAGAGCTTCCAGGCTTCCCTGGGGCACCTCCTTCCAGCGCAGCTTAAGTTCCTCACTATGGCCCTCTGTGATAACACCTCCGGCATACTGTTCCATGCTCTTTCTGCTGTCCGCGTAGCGGCCATACAGACCCTTGGCCCGGTCCTTCAGCTTTTCCTGAAACAACTGGTAGGGCTTTGTCTTGAATATTTCCCGGAAAATGATGCCCCGATCCTCGGTTCTGCCTGACAGGAGCCTGGAAAAACTGCCCTGGGCCAGCATGGCAATCTGGGAAAACTGCTCCCTGTTAAGGCCCAGAAGCCCTTCCACCTCCACCGTTACCGCTTTGTCCCCTGTAACGAGCCTGCCGTCCGGCATATGAAGCTGTGCGTCCGGCTTCTCCCGTGTCTCCCCTTCACCTCTTTGCTTTGTCCTCATATACTCAGGATTGCGCCGCACCCTGTATCCCTTTCCATTATAGGAAAATCCCATCTCCACATAGGTCCTGGCATCCGGCCTGGCATATTTGCTGCGCAGCATCCTGGGTTTGCGGCTGTCCCCGCTGGCATTGCCGTAAAGGGCAAATGCAATGGCGTCAAACAGAGTGGTCTTGCCTGCTCCGGTGTCGCCCGTAATGAGATAAAGTCCCCGGTCCCCCAGGGAGGCCATATCCAGGGTGACCTCACCTGCATATGGTCCAAATGCGGATATTATCAGTTCTGTGGGCCTCATCTGCTTCCCTCCCATATCTCTTCCATCAGTTTTACCGCAAAGTCAGCCTGCTGCTCTGTCATGGGCTGATTGTTCTGAAGCTGGTACAGCTCCTCCATCAGAACAATGGGAGGCTTGTCCGCATTGGCGGCAGCTTCCACCACCCTGCCCTCCCTGGTGCGCTTGTTATCATAATCCAGCTTCATGACATTGGGATAAATGGAGCGCAGCTTGCCTATTGCATCCAGTATATCCTCCTCATCCGTAAGGGTTATGTGAAGGTAATCATCCACAGCCGTACCCTGGTAAAAATCACGGCTGGTCAGTTCTTCATAGCTTCCTCTCAGCTCCCGCATATCATGGAGGGGCCTGAGAGGACGGGTATTCACGGTCACATTCCCCTTTTCCAGCAGCTCCACCACGGTCACTGACTTCCTGTGGTTCACCTCTGAGAATGAATATTTAAGGGGAGTCCCGCTATAGCGCAGGGTATCCCTTCCCACCTTCTGGGGCCCGTGGATATGTCCCATGGCCACATAATCGAAGGAATCGAACAGTTCAGCACTCACCTGGTCCAGGCCGCCTATGGACAGCTCCTCCGAGTCGCAGCAGGACGCACCGGTGACAAACTGGTGGGCAATCAGGATATTGCGGCCATCTTCCCCTTTCTTATGTTCCGCCATATGCTCCAGAGCCCAGCGGACCGCATCTTCAAAGGTTTCAATGCCTTCCTCCGGGCAGCATCTTCTCACAACAGCAGGTTTTATAAAGGGCAGCATATAGACCCGCAGGCTTCCGTACCGGTCCTCCAGTTGAACCGGCTCCAGATGACCGTCATACACAGGCGCCATATAAACTCTCCTGTCCTTCATAAGCTGCCCTCCAAAGGCCAGCCGCTCCGGGCTGTCGTGGTTCCCGCTGATAACAAACACGGGCAGGTTCCGGTCCGCCAGCCCGGTCAGGAAAGCGTCAAAGACCTGTACTGCCTCAGCAGGAGGCACTGGTTTATCATAAATATCCCCGGCTATGAGAACACCGTCAGGCATTTCATCCTCCGCAATCATGAGAATCTGGTCTAATATATATTTTTGATCCTCCAGCATGGAAAAACCATTGACCCGTTTTCCGATATGAAGGTCTGATAAATGAATAAATTTCATAGTTCTTCCTTTCATGTACATCTTTAACCATAATACCACGAGCCGGGCACCATTTACAAGACCATACGGCCCGTCCTTTTCCATGAGGACCGCCTTATTGAACTATGAGGACCGCCTTATTGAAAGATTGGACTGGACCTCCGCCTTTCAAATATGGTAAACTATAGCGTAAATTCCTGTTTGGAGGTGAGCATATGAATCCAATGAATCTTCTTCAGTTAAAACCGGCCTGGAACCAGTTTAAGGCCAACCATCCCAAAATGCTGTCATTTGTGAAAGCCGCATCCAGGGACGGGGTCATGGACGAGGGGACCCTGATTGAAATTACCGTCACATCCAGCACCGGCCAGACCATTGCTTCCAACATCCGGGTCAAAAAATCCGACCTGGAATTCTTAGGAGCACTTAAGGATGCGCTGGAAGATTAGATGCAAAGGGCGCCCGCCCTGCCTTGCGGCAGGAGGACGCCCTGTTGATTAGCGGGTTATTCTGTTCTTCTTTGCTGCATTTTCAGAATGCATTTTCTGACATGCTCTAGTTCAGGTTAATACCTGTAATAGCCGCCTGGCCATCCACATTGTTGAAAATAATGCTGTTTTCCCCGCCCATGATGACTCCGGCGCCAAACTGCTCCAGCGTGTCTACATCCGTGTCCGCAATTTCCTTTAACAGACTCTCAGTAAAAATCTTGTCCGCATCCATTTTTAAGAAAGCTGCCTCGTCGGCAATCTCCTCACCCTGTCCTTCTCCAAGGGAAACATAGACCGGGTAAGCGCACAGGCCTGCCAATGCCTCCATATCCTTATCTGCCACCGCCTTCTGCACCTTCTCTGCGAAAGGCTTAATCTCACTCTGTTCCAGCTCTGCCCCGGCATGGGACACATCCTCTGCCTCCTCCAGGAGTGCGGCCTCCTGGGAGGCGGATTCGGATGACTGGGATTCTGCTGCTGTTTCAGAGTCCGAAGCAGTGTCTGCCTCTGTCTCCCCATCCGTCACCCCGTCTGTGGTGTCGGCCTGTGTTACCACCTCTGCCGCTGTAGTGGTCTTGGCATCCTTGCCTGAGCAGGCTGTGATGGCTGCCGCCGCCATAATGGCTGTTCCTAAAACTGCTAATTTTCTTTTCATAATTACGTCTCCTCATCTATCTGATTTTCAGTATCATATTCTTTATGTATAAGCTGCATTTCCAGAGTCCGGTATGTGCATGCACCCCTGTGAAATACGCATTTCATCCACCGCGTCCGGTGATACACTCTAACATAAAGAGCCTGGCTCCTTTTGTCAAGGCAGCCAGGCCAACATTAATGGTTCCGTAATTAAACTTAAAAAACTGTTTCAATCCTTTTCCTAAAATTTCATAATTTACCATGCAACTTTTTTGGATTTCTTTCATTTTGAAACCGTCCATAGAGGGCTGTTCATTGCAGGAACTTCATTGTAAACAGTTCATTCCCTGACGAGGGCAGGACAACCGCCTGCCGGTCCATCAGCTTCTCAGTGTGGCCCGCAGACGGTCCGGTTTCAGCAGAAGGTCAAGCCCGTCCTCAATGGAGCGAACCACCACAGATGCATGGCTTAACAGGGCGGCGCACATGCCTTCCCGCTCCAGTACCGCTATGGACAGCCGGGCCGCGTCAAACATCGGTATATCATTAAAGCCGTTGCCAAGACAGGCCACACCTCCCTCAAGCCCCTTTACGATTTCTTCCTTGCATCCGGCAGCACCCTCCCGCGGAAAGGTCCTTACAGTTATGCCCAAAGGTTCGCACTGGCGCGTCACCGTGCCGTATGTATCAGCAGTGAGCACATACACATGGGCCAGCTCCTTAAGCCGGGCAATACGCTCCTTGACCCCCTTCAGCAGCATGCCGTCCACTGCCGCTGTCCCGTTGTAATCCAGGACCACATGGTTGATTTTCAAAGGCTCCCGCCCGGGTATCTCTATTACAATCACAGTCTGTCTCCTCCCTGTATCTCCTGTCCTGTATCTTCTATCCCGTATCACTTATCCCCATATCCCTGCCGGCCCGAATCCGTCTATCCGCAGATTCCGGCCCAAATCTGTCTATCCGTAGATTCCGGCCAGAAACGCCCTTGTCTCCTCTTGCGCCGGGCACCCGAACAATTGGTCCGATTCTCCCCACTCCACCAGACGGCCTCCTAAAAGGAAGGCCCCATAGTCAGATATCCGGCGGGCCTGGGCTATGTTATGGGTGACAATGACAATGGTATACTGCTTCTTAAGCTCTGTGAGCATTTCCTCGATCACGGCAGATGATTTCACATCCAGGGCAGAACAGGGCTCATCCAGCAATAGCACTTCCGGGTCCACTGTCAGGGCACGGGCGATACAGAGCCTCTGCTGCTGCCCTCCCGAGAGCTTCAGAGCATTCCTGCCCAAATCCTCCCTGACCTCGTCGTACAGTCCGGCCATCTGGAGTTTTTCCTTCACCAGCGCTTCCAGGGAAGCCTTATCCCGGATGCCGTAATACCGGGGCGCATATGCCATGTTCTTATAAATGGAAAACGGAAAGGGGGCCGGTGTCTGAAACACCAGGCCCACACGGCGGCGAAGCACATCCTTCTGCATGGATTTTATCTCCTGTCCGTCCAACAAAATCCTTCCTGATACGGATACACCCTTTTCCTCTGCCAGCAATCCGTTCATACACCGCAGCAGCGTGGTTTTTCCGCACCCGGACGGACCGATGACGGCCGTAATCCGGCGGGCCGGTATGTCTAAGGACAAATCAGACAATACCTCCCTGCCGTCATAGGATGCGCTGACATTGTGAAGCGTCATGATATGTTCCATTTTTTCTGGCTCCTCCTTGCGTAAATTGTTGCCAAAAGGCTGCTGAATAAAATCAGCGCCATCATGACAAAAGCAGTCCCATAAGCCGCGTCCATGGAAGTGGCTCCCTGGGCTACCAGCAGGTAAAGATGCATGGGCAGGGCCATGGCCGGGGCGGTGAGCCGGGCCGGGAGGCCGGAATACGCCACTGCCCCTGTGAATATGAGAGGGGCCGTGGCCCCCATGGCGTAGCAGCCTCCCAGTATCACACCCGACACGATCTCCCCCTTGCAGGCCGGCAGCACAATCTTCCGGATGGTGTAAAACCTGGAACAGCCCAGGGCATAGGAGGACTGTACCAGCTGTTTTGGCAGCTCCCTGAAGGTCTTCTCTGCCCTGACCTCTATAAAAGGAAGAATCATCACGGCCAGAGCCACACCAGAGGACAGGATGCAGCGTCCCCAGGCCAGGTCCCGCACCAGAAAGCTGTAAGCAAACAGTCCCAGAACAATGGACGGGATTCCCGAAATACACTGGATTACCATGCGGATTAATCCCGCCATCCTGCGTCCTTTGCAGTAAAATACCATATAGAGTGCTGTGGCAACAGCAGGGATTCCTCCCAGGACAATGGCTGTCGCCGTAAAGCACAGGCTCCCCACAATGGCAGGCCAGATTCCGCCTTCCTCCCCCAGTACCGCTCCCCTGGGCGGCTGG
>OFLZ01002027.1_pt1 | contig 10324 bp, 10 predicted proteins | sample 1541321 | NCBI WGS metagenome assembly OFLZ01 (sample SAMN04209223, study PRJEB22552) | human gut metagenome | biome: gut; material: feces | host: Homo sapiens | place: USA: Oklahoma | reverse complement strand
GAAGCTGTCGTGCTTCTCCGCCGTGACGCCGGTCATGGGCTGGAACCAGTGGGTGTAGTGGGTGGCGCCCTTTTCCACGGCCCACTGCTTCATGGCCTGGGCGATCTCATTGGCGGTGGAGATATCCAAAGACGTTCCGTCTGTAACGCACTTCTTCCACGCCTCATAGGACGCAGAGGACAGGCGCTCCTTCATGGTGTCCTCATTGAAGACCATGCTGCCGAACAGATCGGAGAGTTTCGTGGTGGTACTCATGCGTTTCATCCTCCTGTATTTATAAAATGTATCGTATCACATCAGATATGGAAAACTCAACAGGAAATGCGGATTTTCCGCCTCATTTGCCGCTCTCGCCGTCATCGGAGGGGCCCCGGGCACAGAGGCCGTCCGCGTCGCATCCCCCAGGACCGGTTGGGCATCCGGAAGTCCCGAAGCATCCAGTTCCGGCCGGAATGGTGTTGCCCGAAGATCTCCCGGTCCAGCAGGCTCACCTTGGTAAAGGGCGGACGACGGCCGCCCTTCCTCCGCAGCGTCTCAAAGTCAAAATACGTCCGGCCGAAGAGGGGCAGCAGCTCTTCCTTGGTACAGATCTTTTGAAAAAACCATGGCCCCGCACATGGGCAGAAGCGCCTCCCGGATGAATTTGCGCATCAGCCGCCGACTGCCCAAAGGGCAGGGTACTGGCGCAGAGCACTCTTTGCTATGGAGCGTATAACAAAGAACGCAGCTTTCTCCTAAAATCTTAGGATGAATAGCTGCGATCCGCGGTACCACCTAATTTGCTCCCATGATGGGATCCCTTTCAAAGCTCCAACAAGCCCGTGTGAGATAACGATCACAACTCGTCGCACTTACTAGCGGAGATCCGCGTTCGGAATGCAGCTGCAGAGTCTTCTTCCCGCGGACTCTTTGTACGGGCTTCCCACTGCCCCCGCTCACTGAACCGGAATTTCCACGATCCTTTTCTCCATCAATGCCTTCTGATGGTTGGATTTGGCCTCGATCTCGAAAGCGATGGTAGCAGTGTATCACCGCCAGCAGCGCACTGTCAACGTCAAAACCCACAAAATCGGCATTCCATTTCCGGCAGCCTTCCCGGCTCCTCCGCTCCGGGACAGCCGAAGGGGTTCCGCCTGAAAAGCGTTCCGGCGCCCCTCCCGCCGCAGGCACGGCGGGCAGGGCGCCCGGACGGTATGAAACGGTCAGAGACTGATCTCCGGGACTTCCCGGCTGGCGCCGGAGAGCAGGGGCCTCACCTGGGCCAGGAAGGCGTCCACCTGCTCCGGACAGCGGCCGATGTACAGCTTCGGGTCCAGCACGGCCTCCATCTCCGCCTCGGTCATGCCGAAGGCAGGCTCCGCCGCCAGGCGGGAGAGCAGGTCGCAGGGCTCCCCCTCCTTCATCCGGGCGGTGGCGGCCATGGAGCAGGTGCGGATGATCTCGTGGAGCGCCTGCCGGTCGCCGCCCCGCTTGACGCCCTCCATCATCAGGTTCTCCGTAGCAATGAAGGGCAGGTACTCCCGGCAGGTCCGGTCCACGATCTTCTCGTTGACGTGGAGCCCGTCGGTGACGTTCTGACTGAGACGCAGGATGGCGTCGGCGCAGAGGAAGCCCTCTGGCATGGAGATGCGGCGGTTGGCGGAGTCGTCCAGGGTCCGCTCCAACCACTGGACGGAGGCGGTCATGGGGGCGTTCATGGCGTCCGCCATCAGGTAGCGGCTGAGAGAGCAGATCCGCTCGGACCGCATGGGATTGCGCTTGTAGGCCATGGCGGAGGAGCCGATCTGGTTCTTCTCAAAGGGCTCCTCCACCTGCCGGTCGTGCTGGAGAAGGCGGATGTCGTTGGCCATGCGGTAGCAGCTCTGGGCAATGGCGGAGAGGCAGTTCAGGATGCGGCTGTCCGCCTTTCTGGGATAGGTCTGGCCACAGACGGCATAACACTGCTCAAAACCGAATTCTGCGGCGATCTGCCGGTTCATCTCGTCAATCTTGGCGCCGTCTCCATCGAACAGGTCCATAAAGCTGGCCTCTGTGCCGGTGGTGCCCCGGCAGCCCAGGAACTTCATGTGGTCCAGGACGAAGTCCAGCTCCTCCAGGTCGGAGAGCAGGTCCTGCATCCAGAGGGTGGCCCGCTTGCCCACCGTCACCAGCTGGGCGGGCTGATAGTGGGTATAGCCCAGGGTGGGGGTGGCCTTGTATTGCTCTGCAAATTTACTGAGGTTCGCCACCACAGCCAGCAGCTCTCCCCGGAGATACCGCAGGCCCTCCCGGTAGATGATGAGATCCGCGTTGTCGGTGACATAGCAGCTGGTGGCCCCCAGGTGGATGATCCCCGCGGCGGAGGGGGCCGCCTTGCCGTAGGTGTAGACGTGGGCCATCACGTCGTGGCGGACCTCCTTCTCCCGCGCCGAAGCCGTCTCATAGTCGATGTCGGTGATGTGGGCCTCCAGCTCCGCCACCTGCTCCGCCGTGATGGGGAGGCCCAGGTTGTGCTCCGCCCGGGCCAGGGCCACCCACAGCCGCCTCCAGGTCTGGAAACGCGTGTCCGGAGAAAACAGACACAGCATAAAATCAGAGGCGTACCGGGACGCCAGAGGGGATTCGTAACGATCTTTGGGCATAAGTGGGCCACCTTTCTTTTGTTTCAAAGTTTAGGAGGCACCGCAACGGGTGCCTCCAGAGGGTGCAGTCTGTTTCGCCGGAGGCGAAGCATTATGAAGCGGGAAGCGTGTTAAAGATTGTGAGCAGCCAGAGACAAAAATCCAGGCTGAACAGGGCCAACAGGAAGCACTCGACACCCGCGGAACGATCCTTCGATGCTTTTGAAATGATCCGGTAAAGGAGAAACGGCCAGCAGAGGGCACCTGCCAACGCGATCCACCCGAATACGGCAAACAGCATCGGATTTCCTCCTCACCGAATGATGATGGAATCTCTTTCCGGTCCCACAGACACATAGGTGATATGGCAGCCGATCTCCCGCTCCACGTATTCCACATAGTTCCGGGCCGCCTCCGGCAGGTTCTCCCACTTCCGGACGCCGGAGATGTCGCACTTCCAGCCGGGCATGGCAGTCATGACGGGCTTGGCGTCCGGCAGCACGGCGGGGAAGGGGAACGCGTCGGTCTCCTGCCCGTTCAGCTCATATCGGGCGCAGATGGGGATCTCATCCATGTAGCTGAGCACATCCAGCTTGGTCAGGGCGATGTCCGTGGCTCCCTGGCACTGGATGCCATAGCGGGTGGCCACGATGTCGATGGGACCCACCCGGCGGGGCCGGCCGGTCTTGGCGCCGTACTCACCGCCGGCCTCCCGCAGCTTCTCCGCCTCTTCACCGAACCACTCGCAGGTGAAGGGGCCCTCTCCCACGCAGGAGGAGTATGCCTTCACCACACCGATGATCTTGTCCAGCTTGGCGGTGGGCAGGCCGGAGCCCACAGGGGCATACGCCGCAATGGGGTTGGAGGAGGTGGTGTAGGGGTAAATGCCGTAGTCCAGATCTCGCAGGGAGCCCAGCTGGGCCTCAAACAGGATGTGCTTGCCCTCGGCCTGGGCCTGGCGCAGGAAGGCGCCGGTGTCGCAGATGAAGGGCTTGATCTTCTCGCCAAACTCCGTCACCCATGCCTTCAGGTCATCCATGGTGTAGGGCTTGGCGCCGTAGACCCGCTCCAGCGTCAGGTTCTTCCACTCCAGAATGCCCGCCAGATGGTCCCAGAGCTTTTCCGGGTACAGCAGCTCGCCGGCCATGACGGTCTTCTTCTGGTACTTGTCCGAATAGAACGGGGCGATGCCCTGCTTGGTGGAGCCGTACTTCTTGTCCGCCAGGCGGGCCTCCTCCAGGGAGTCCAGGTCCCGGTGCCAGGGCAGCAGCAGGGACGCCCGGTCGCTGATTTTCAGGTTCTCCGGCGTGATGGCCACGCCCTGGTCCATGACGTCGGACATCTCGGTCCACAGGCTCTCGCAATCCAGAGCCACGCCGTTGCCCAGGATGTTCACCACACCCTTGCGGAAGATGCCGGAGGGCAGCAGGTGCAGGGCAAACTTGCCGAACTCGTTCACCACGGTATGGCCGGCGTTGCCGCCGCCCTGATAGCGGACCACCACGTCGTAGTCCGCGGTCACCAGGTCTACCATGCGGCCCTTGCCCTCGTCTCCCCAGTTGATTCCCACGATGGCACAATTTGACATATCCAAAAACCTCCCGGTTTTGATTTACAGACACTCCGGTCAGGTCGACCTTTTCTCCAAAGATGCCCAACCTTAGTTATTATATCGGCTGATTTTCCATAAGTAAAGCCTGAACTTGTAATAATAAGCATTATTTTTTCTGATAAGGTCGACCTTTCAATTCTGGAAACGCCTCATCCCTGGGGAGCGGCGGGGATCCCCACATAGGCTACAGTCTCGTTGGGCTGAATCAGTTGCCCGCCGGAGGCGAAAGTGTCGAACAGCGCCTCCAGCGCCGCCCGAAAGGCTTCGTAATCCGCGTCTCCCTCCCGCAGGGCATAGGAGCTGGAAAAGCACCGCCGGAGGAATCGGTCCCGGTCCAGCGTCAGGGGATTGGGGAACCGCCGCTTTTCATACGCCCCGCCGAAAAAATCCCGGATGCGGGGGTCGTCCTCCCCCATCCCGCCGGTGAATCCGTGAAAGCTCGGACAGTGCTCCCGAAAGACCTGGGCCAAGGCCTGGTTCATCGGTGCAGACCCACGGACGTTCCAGACGAGAACGGCCCGCCCGCCGGGACGCAGGATCCGGCGGCACTCCCGCGCAAAGGAAGGACCGTCGAACCAGTGGAAGGCCTGGGCCGCTGCGACCATGTCCACGGACCGGTCCGGCAGCCCGGTATCATGGTCCGTTCCATTTGAGGAGGAGAACCGGGAATCGCCGCCCAGAAGCGCCTCCGCCGCCCCCCGCATATCCGGATTCGGCTCCACGCCGCAGACGCGGAAGCCCGCTGCCAGCAGCTGGGCGGAGAGCTTGCCGGTGCCGGATCCGATGTCCGCCGCTGTATAGCGCTCCGGCGGCGCGTACAGCTCTCCCAGCCAGTCCAGGAATTCCTGGGCATAAGAAGGTCTGGCGGCCTGATAGTCCTGGTGCCGGCCATTGAAGCGGTCAAAGGTGTTGCGCATCTGGATCCCCTCCCTGCAAATTCTCCGCTGATTGTACCATGGGAGCTGGCCGCCTGCAAGATGCAGGGCGCGGCGGAAAAGCCTTGGTTCTCCACTTCCAAAACAGGACAGGGTGTGGTATACTATCACCGGATTTTGAACAACCAGAGAGAAAAGGGGAAGATCGTATGCCGGCCATCGGTTTTGACAATCAGAAGTACCTCACCACCCAGTCCGAGCAGATCAAAAAGCGCATCGCCCAGTTCGGCGGCAAGCTGTATCTGGAGTTCGGCGGCAAGCTGTTCGACGACTACCACGCCTCCCGGGTGCTGCCGGGATTCGAGCCGGACAGCAAGATCCGGATGCTCCAGCAGCTGCAGGACGACGTGGAGATCCTCATTGCCATCAACGCCGCAGACATCGAGAAAAACAAGGTCCGGGGGGACCTGGGCATCACCTATGACGACGACGTGCTGCGGCTGATCGACATCTTCCGGGGCATGGGCTTCTATGTGGGCGGTGTGGTGATGAGCCGGTACAGCGGCCAGGGGGCGGCGGACGCCTTTTTGAAGCGGTTGACCACCCTGGGCATCCGGTGCTACCGCCACTATCCCATCGCGGGCTACCCCTCCGACGTGCAGCACATTGTCAGCGACGAGGGCCTTGGAAAGAATGAGTATGTGGAGACCACGCACCCGCTGGTGGTGGTGACGGCGCCGGGCCCCGGCAGCGGCAAGATGGCCACCTGCCTCTCCCAGCTCTACCACGACTACAAGCGGGGCATCGCTGCGGGCTACGCCAAGTTCGAGACCTTCCCCATCTGGAACCTGCCCCTCAAGCATCCGGTGAATCTGGCCTACGAGGCGGCCACGGCGGATCTGAACGACGTGAACATGATTGACCCCTTCCATCTGGAGGCCTATGGCAAGACTGCCGTCAACTACAACCGGGATGTGGAGATCTTCCCGGTGCTGAACGCCATCTTTGAGAAGATCCAGGGCACGTCCCCCTACCAGTCCCCCACGGACATGGGAGTGAACATGGTTGGCAACTGCATCTGTGACGACGCGGTGTGCTGCGCCGCCAGCCGCATGGAGATCCTGCGGCGCTACTACACCGCCTGCGTGGAGCGGCTGCGGGGCAAAGCCGGGGACGAGCCGGTGCGGAAGCTGGAGCTGGTGATGCAACAGGCGAGCGTCACACCGGACATCTGCCCGGCGGTGTCCGCTGCCCTGCTGAAGGCGGAGACCACCGGCGGCCCTGCCGGCGCCATGGTGCTGCCAGACGGCCGGGTGGTCACCGGCAAGACCTCCGACACCCTGGGGGCGGCCTCCGCCCTGCTGCTGAACGCGCTGAAGGCCGTGGGCGGCATCGGTGACCAGTTCGAGCTGATCTCCGCCCAGGTGCTGGAGCCGGTGTGCCGGCTGAAGACCCAGTACCTGGGCCACAAGAACCCCCGGCTCCACACGGATGAAGTGCTGATGGCGCTCACCATCTCCGCCCTGACCAACCCCCTGGCGGAGCTGGCCCAGCAGCAGCTGCCCAAGCTCCGGGGCTGCGACGCCCACTTCACGGTGATCCTCAGCGAGGTGGACGAAAACCTTCTGCGCCGCCTGGGCATCAACGTCAGCTGCGAGGCCCGGTACGAGACGAAGAAGCTCTATCATAAGTAAAACAGGAATCAGATTTCCCGGGCCGCGGTCCATGTTACCTGAAACATGACCTCCAGCTCCATGAGATGGAGATCGGAGCAGGCGTCCCAGAACTGCTCCGGCAGCTCCTGCTCTTCGGCAGGTAGTGCCTGGCGCAGCTCATCCATGCACTGTTCCACCCGTATAATAGCTCGCCGGTAATCCGGGCAGGAGAGAGATGCTGAAAATCGGCTCTCCAGAAGATTCCGGTAGATGGCAGACAAGATGTCGTTCATAATCATGCACCTCGAAGAACTTTATGTTCCCATTATACTAGGAACTTTAAGTTCCGTCAAGGAGAATATATGGAAAGATTTTCAGAGCGTTTGCAGGAATTGCGAAAAGAAAAAAATGCCACAAAAGAGGATCTGGCAGCCCATTTGGGAATTACTGTGCGGGCCTATCGCTATTATGAAGAGGGGAAGCGCTATCCTGATTTTCAAGGGCTGATTGCCCTGGCAGACTATTTTGGCGTCACTTTAGATGATCTGGTTGGCCGCACGGCCCCAGGGTTATAAAGACGGACGGGCTGCCCCGACAGGATACCCAGCAGCGGACCAGAGGAAGAGGTAATTCGGTAGCCACACCTGTGCCGCCAGCATTCCCGGCATGGGGCAGCAGCTGTACGCCCCGCAAAAAGAACAGCGCACCCGAACCTCAGACATGATTGGCGCAGATACCGATATGCCGCTTCCTGCCGGCGAGGAGAACCACTGCACCGGAGCGCATCCAAAAGCGGTCCTTTGGGGACGTGGCCGCACACGCCCCGTTGTGCAAGCCCTTCTTTGGGAACAGCGATCCCTTCACCGCTATCCGGCATCCGGCGGCACCCGCCCCCAGTATCGGGTGTATCTGCCCGGTTATCCCATAGCTGAATTTCCCGGGCAGCAGACTGCCGCCCTATTTCACGTAGAAAAGGAAGAATCATAACCCATGCAGGATCTCATTCAACAACTGGCATCTGAGCTGGACAAAGACCCCCGCCATGTGGAAAACGTGGTCCGCCTTCTGGACGAGGGCAACACCATTCCCTTCATCGCCCGCTACCGCAAGGAGCTTCACGGCGCCATGGACGACACCGCCCTGCGGAATCTGGAGGAGCGCCTCCAGTACCTGCGGAACCTGGCGGAACGCCGGGAGGCGGTGAAGCGGTCTATCGAGGAACAGGGCAAGCTGACGGAGGAACTCTCCGCCGCCATCGACGCCGCCCGGACGCTGGCGGAGGTGGAGGACCTGTACCGCCCCTACAAGCAGAAGCGCCGCACCCGGGCCACCATTGCCCGGGAAAAGGGCCTGGCGCCTTTGGCGGAACTGCTGTTTGCCCAGGGGCCGGACTGCCCGGACCCGACGGCGGAGGCCGCCCGGTATGTGGATGCCGAAAAGGGCGTGGAGACGGTGGAGGACGCCCTCTCCGGCGCCTCCGACATCATCGCCGAGACCATCAGCGACGACGCCGCCCTCCGCAAGACCCTCCGCACCCTCCTGGAGCGGGAGGGAAAGCTCTGCTCCCAGGCGGCGGTGGAGGAGGACTCTGTCTACCGGCTGTACTACGACTTCTCCCAGGCCCTCTCCCGGCTTCAGGGTCACCAGATCCTGGCCGTCAACCGGGGGGAGAAGGAGGGCTTTCTGAAGGTCCGCGTGGAGCTGGACCGGGACCGGGCCCTCCAGGCCGTCCGGCGGCATGTGATCGTCCCCGGCAGCGCCGCAATGGAATTTATCAAGTCCGCGGCGGAGGACGCATACGACCGCCTGATCTTCCCCGCCCTGGAGCGGGAGGCTCGCTCCGACCTGACGGAGCGGGCGGACGAGGGGGCCATCGGCCAGTTCGCCCTGAATCTGAAGCCCCTGCTGATGCAGCCCCCGGTGAAGGGCAGGGTCACCATGGGCCTGGACCCGGGGTACCGGATGGGCTGCAAGGTGGCGGTGGTGGACGGCACGGGCAAAGTGCTGGACACCGCCGTGGTATACCCCACCTACGGCGAGCGGCAGGAGAACGAGGCTATCGCCGCCCTGGCAAAGCTGATCCGAAAGCACGGCGTGGAGCACATCGCCATCGGCAACGGCACAGCCAGCCGGGAGACGGAGCAGATGGCGGTGAAGCTGATCCGGCAGGTGAATGAGGCCGGCGCCCATGTCAGCTACATGATCGTCAGCGAGGCCGGGGCCAGCGTGTACTCCGCCAGCCCCCTGGCGGCGGAGGAGTTCCCCCAGTACGACGTGAATCTCCGGTCTGCCGTATCCATTGCCCGGCGCCTCCAGGACCCTCTGGCGGAGCTGGTGAAGATCGACCCCAAGGCCATCGGCGTGGGACAGTACCAGCACGACATGCCCCCCAAGCGGCTGGACGAGGCTTTGAACGGTGTGGTGGAGGACTGTGTGAACGCCGTGGGCGTGGACGTGAATACCGCCTCCCCCTCCCTGCTTCAGCGTGTGGCGGGGCTGAACGCGACCACGGCGAAAAATGTGGTGGCCTACCGGGAGGAAAACGGCCCCTTCACTTCCCGGAAGCAGATTTTGAAAGTGCCCAAGCTGGGGCCCAAGGCCTTTGAGCAGTGCGCCGGCTTCCTGCGGGTGCCGGAGAGCCGCTCCGTGCTGGACAACACCGCCGTCCACCCGGAGAGCTACGCCGCGGCGGAGAAATTGCTCTCCCTCACCGGCCACACCCTCACGGACGTGCGGGATGGGAAGCTGGGAGATCTGAACGCCCAGATCAGGACCTACGGCGAGGACCGGGCGGCGGCGGACTGCGGCGTGGGCGTGCCCACATTGCGGGACGTGGCGGCGGAGCTGATGAAGCCCGGCCGGGACATCCGGGACGAGCTGCCCAAGCCCATCCTCCGCACCGACGTGCTGGAGATGAAGGACCTGAAGCCCGGCATGGTGCTGACGGGCACGGTGCGGAATGTCATCGACTTCGGCGTGTTCGTGGACATCGGCGTCCACCAGGACGGGCTGGTCCACATCTCCCAGGTGTCCCAGAAGTTTATCAAACACCCCTCGGAGGTGGTGTCTGTGGGAGACATCGTCCAGGTGGTGGTGCTGGAGGTGGACGAGAAGAAAAAGCGCATCGGCCTCAGCATGAAGCAGGTGCCCAAGGCGTGAGGAGGGAAACAGCCATGATCCTGACCATCGACCGGGTGAACGACCTGCTGGACGACATGGCAGACAGTTTCCCGGCGGCGTTGTTCGACGGCCTCAACGGCGGGATCAACCTGCTGGAGGAGGCCAAGCCGGACCCGGAGTTCCCGGAGGGCGAGATGTATATCCTGGGGGAGTACTGCGACGACCTGCTGGGCCAGTATATCAACCTGTACTACGGCTCCTTTGCCGCCCTTGCAGAGCGGGAGGACTGGGGCCAGGAAACATGGGAGGACGAGCTATACACCACCCTGTCCCATGAGCTGACCCACCACATGGAGGGCCGGGGCGGCCTTCACGCCCTGGATGACCGGGACGCGGAAGAGCTGGAGGAATACCGCCGGGAGTACGGCGGAGAGATGTGATATAAAAGGACCGCCCCATGCC
>OFLZ01002016.1_pt1 | contig 10373 bp, 10 predicted proteins | sample 1541321 | NCBI WGS metagenome assembly OFLZ01 (sample SAMN04209223, study PRJEB22552) | human gut metagenome | biome: gut; material: feces | host: Homo sapiens | place: USA: Oklahoma | reverse complement strand
AAACCTCTTCAGGATGAGTTTGCCCGTCTTTCTAAGGATAAGGCGTACATTGATTCCATTATCAAAGAAAACGCAGAAAAGGCTAATTATTTTGCAACAAAAACTCTGCGCAAGGTTCAGAGAAAAGTTGGTTTCCCGGACAGAATCCGGTAAGGAAAAAGGGAAAGAGAGACTCCGGCATATGAACATCATATGACAGAAGTCCCCAGGGAGGATTTTTGTCAGTAAACAGCAGAATCAGGAGGAAAATAAAAAATGAAACATAAAACTCTGGCAGTACTTTGTGCAGTAGTCCTTACAGCAGGCATGATGACAGGATGCGGACAAAAAACAGAAGATGCAAAGACAGAGAGCAGCAGCGAAAAGACAGTCAGCGATGAGATGGCAGAAAAAGCTGGCTTCAGTGACGGTTCTGGTGAGGAGGCTTCTGATAAGGAAAGCGCTTCAGAGACTAAAGACACAAAAGAAGCAGTTCTTGATACAAGTAAGGAGCTGACAGGAATCCACCATGCGCAGATCAATGTAAAGGACTATGGTGAGATTCAGGTGGAGCTGGACGCAGACACTGCGCCCATTACAGTAACCAATTTTGTCAAGCTGGCTCAGGAGGGCTTTTATGACGGACTGACCTTCCACCGTATTATGGACGGCTTTATGGTTCAGGGCGGAGATCCTCTGGGAAATGGAACAGGCGGCTCTGATGAAAATATCAAAGGTGAATTTTCAAATAACGGGGTGGAAAACAATATTTCTCATACAAGAGGCGTGATTTCTATGGCAAGAGCTATGGATCCGGACAGTGCAAGCTCTCAGTTTTTTATCGTACATGAGGACAGCACCTTCCTGGACGGAGATTATGCAGGCTTTGGCCATGTAACAGAGGGAATGGACGTTGTGGATGCAATCTGTAAGGATGCGAAACCCACAGATGACAACGGAACCATCAAACCGGAAGAACAGCCGGTGATCGAAAGCATTACCATTGTTGACTGACATACAGGGTAAAAATAAAATCCTTGTAATTTACAGTACAGAAGTATATAATAATTACTGTTCACAGGTTGCCGGGAACAGTAACCTATGATAAACAATAAAACAAAATAAAGCAGACGGGAGCTTGTATGACAGGCTGAGAGGAAGGTATGACCTTCGACCGATAACCTGATTTGGATAATGCCAACGTAGGGATGCCTGAGCATAAGTGTATGTATAACGGGAAATTACCGAAGCTGGTAGTTTCTCGTTTTTTATTTACCGGGAAAGCAGTTCCTTTTCCATGGGATTTTGAAATGCGGGGCAAAACAGTCTGGTTTCTGCTGGAAAAGAGGTGAAAAAATATGGTAAAGATCAATGGGGAGCTTCTGGATGCGGAAGGAAAGACTCTGACAGAATACCTGGAGAACGCAGGTTATCAGATGCAGCGTGTAGCAGTAGAAAAAAACGGAGAAATTGTGCCAAAGGCAGAGTATTCTGATACAGTGTTAAAAAATGGAGACAGCATTGAGATTGTAAGCTTTGTAGGAGGAGGCTGAATGATTCCAACCAGAGAAGAAATGGAACAGGCATTTGAAATGCGCCACGGAAAAGAACTGCAGAAGAAATTTTCTTCCGCAGTGGTGGCGGTCTGCGGACTGGGAGGACTGGGCTCACATATTGCCATTGCCCTTGCCAGAGCCGGAATCGGCAAGCTGATCCTGATTGATTTTGACTATGTAGATGTCAGTAATCTTCACCGGCAGCAGTATAAGGCTACACAGGTAGGAAAGAGCAAAACAGAAGCAATGGAGGAGAATCTCAAAGAGATCGCGCCGTATCTGAACACGGAAGTACATAATGTAAAAATAACCCGGGACAATGCAAAAGAGCTTTTAGAGGAGGCAGATATTATTTGTGAGGCCTTTGATGATGCAGAAAGCAAAGCCATGCTTACCGATGTGGTACTGTGCAGCATGCGGGAAAAATATCTGGTAGCCGCATCGGGAATGGCAGGAATGGGAAGTGCCAATGATATCCGTACCAGAAAGATCACAGAACGTTTTTATCTCTGTGGAGATGAAACCAGCGAGGTAAAAGAGCAGCACAGCCTTGTGGCTTCCAGAGTGATGGTATGCGCAGCCCACCAGGCCCATGCAGTCCTGCGCATACTTGCCGGAAAATAATGCTGCTGCCACAATTTTACAGCAACAGTAATAAATCAAAGCTTATTCCAGACAGCAGCAGTCAATGGGAAAGCGCACTGTAAATCGTGAGATATTTAACTGCGCAAATAACAGAGGAAGAACAATGCACAAAGAGAGGAAACGGACAATGAATGATAAGCTGATCATAGGGGGACATGAATTTAACTCCCGTTTTATTCTCGGCTCAGGAAAGTATTCCCTGAAGCTGATCCAGGCGGCAGTAAAGGACGCCGGAGCAGAAATTATAACACTGGCAGTACGCCGGGCAAACACAAAGGACCAGGAAAATATCCTGGATTTTATTCCAGAAGGAGTGACCCTTCTTCCCAATACCAGCGGGGCGAGAAATGCTGAGGAGGCAGTGAGGATTGCCTGTCTTGCCAGAGAACTGGGCTGTGGTAATTTTGTAAAAATAGAGATCATGCGTGATTCCAAATATCTGCTTCCGGACAACCAGGAAACCGTAAAAGCAACAGAGATCCTGGCGGATAAAGGATTTGTGGTCATGCCGTATATGTACCCGGATCTGAATACTGCCCGTGATCTGGCAAATGCAGGAGCAGCGGCAGTGATGCCTCTTGCCTCTCCTATTGGATCGAATAAAGGTCTGGCAACAAAGGATTTTATCCAGATCCTTATTGATGAGATCGATCTTCCCATTATTGTTGATGCAGGGATTGGGAAGCCTTCTCAGGCCTGTGAGGCAATGGAAATGGGAGCGGCGGCAATTATGGCAAACACAGCTCTTGCTACAGCGGGAAACCTGCCTTTGATGGCTGCAGCTTTTAAACAGGCCATTGAAGCCGGACGCAAGGCGTATCTTGCAGGTCTTGGAAGAGTGCTTACAAGAGGCGCCGCTGCTTCTGATCCGCTGACAGGATTTTTAAGAGATTAGAGGTGAGTGAAGTGGAAAATCAGTTTTTTGTAGATTCTGAGTATCTTTCTGAAAAGGCCCTGGAAAAAAAGCATCGTCTGGAGACAGATCCCTCTTCCCGGAAAAATCATATGGAATATCTGCCCGGGATGGAAAAGATCAGATCCCAGGTGTGCGGACAGGTTATGGATCAGGTGAAAAGCTATGATTATACGGTTTACACAGCATCTGACGTAAGGGCTGCGCTGAATCATGAAACCTGCTCAGTGGAGGATTTTAAAGCTCTGCTTTCTCCGGCGGCAGAGCCGTTTCTTGAGGAAATGGCTCAGAGAGCCCGCATGGAAACAGGACGGCATTTTGGAAACACAGTGTATCTTTTTACGCCTCTGTATATTGCAAACTACTGCGAGAATTACTGTGTATACTGTGGATTTAACTGCTATAACCACATCAGCCGCATGAAGCTTTCCATGGAGCAGATTGAAAAAGAAATGAAGATCATTGCAGACAGCGGTATGGAGGAGATTTTAATCCTTACAGGAGAAAGCCGCAGTCAGAGTGACGTAACGTATATTGGAGAGGCCTGCAGGCTTGCGCGGAAATATTTTCGTATGGTCGGCCTGGAAATCTATCCGGTAAATACAGATGAATATGCCTATCTTCACCAGTGCGGCGCAGATTATGTGACAGTATTTCAGGAAACCTATGATACGGATAAATATGAACAGCTTCATCTGATGGGACACAAAAGAGTATGGCCCTACCGTTTTGACGCCCAGGAGCGGGCTTTGCGGGGCGGTATGAGAGGAGTGGCTTTTTCAGCGCTTCTCGGACTTTCAGATTTTCGCAGGGATGCGCTGGCCACCGGCCTTCATGTGTATTATCTGCAGCGCAAATATCCTCATGCAGAGATGTCTCTGTCCTGTCCGAGACTTCGTCCTATTATTAACAATGATAAGATCAACCCTCTGGATGTTCATGAAAAGCAGCTTTGCCAGATTATCTGCGCATATCGTATTTTTCTGCCTTTTGCAGGAATTACCGTATCTTCCAGGGAAAGCGCAGAATTTCGGAACGGTATTGTAAAGATTGCTGCCACAAAGATTTCCGCTGGGGTATCCACAGGGATCGGCGATCATGAAAGCAAGTATAATGGCAGGAAATCAGAGGAAGCAAAAGGCGATGAACAGTTTGAAATTGATGACAGCAGAAGTCTGGATGTGATGTACAGAGATATTGCAGAAGAAGGACTTCAGCCGGTTCTGAACGATTATGTATATGTCTGAAAAAAACGCAGGCTCAGACATTTTCTGTATCACAAACAGAAAACTGTGCCGGGAAGATTTTTTTGCCAGAATCAGAAAGATTGCGGCTGCCTGTCCGGCAGCTGTGATTCTGAGAGAAAAGGATCTTTCAGAAAAGGAATATAAAGAGCTTGCAAAGAAGGTGCTTAAAATCTGCAGAGAACAGAAAACTGTCTGCATTCTGCACAGCTTTCCGGAAACAGCTCTGGAGCTGGGATGTGACAGCCTTCATCTTCCTCTTCCGGTTCTTATGGAAATGAATGACAGCCAGCGTCAGAAATTCCCGGTTCTTGGAGCGTCCTGCCATTCTGTGGAGGATGCGGTACTGGCAGAAAGGCTGGGATGCACTTATATTACGGCAGGGCACATTTTTGATACGGACTGTAAAAAGGGTCTGCCCGGGAGGGGACTGGAGTTTCTGAAAAACGTATGCGCAGGCGTTTCTATACCGGTTTATGCCATTGGCGGGATCGCGCCCGTTCATATCCGTCAGGTGAAAAGGGCAGGGGCGGCAGGCGCCTGTGTTATGAGCGGGCTTATGGTCTGCGAAGATCCGGAGGATTATTTGCAGGAGTTTAAGACACAGGAGCGATCCGGAAAATTATTTGCAGGAGTTTAAAAGACAGGAATAAAAGAGAAAAAATATTTTTACAGAGCTTTGTATTCTGAATAAGGGGAAAGGACAAAAGATCAACATGAAATTTCATAAAGATATGCTTCTTCTTTATGCAGTGACAGACAGAAAATGGACGGACAGGCAGACCCTGTACGAACAGATTGAAGATGCTCTCAAGGGCGGAGCGACCATGATCCAGCTTCGGGAAAAGGACCTGCCGGAAAGCCGGCTTGTGGAGGAAGCAGAAAAAATAAAAGAACTCTGCCACAGCTATCATGTTCCTCTGATCATTAACGACAATGTAAAGGCAGCGCTTTTAAGCGGAGCAGACGGTGTGCATGTGGGAAAAGAGGATATGGCGGTTTCTGACATACGGAAAACAGTTCCGGAGGATTTTATCATAGGAGCCACTGCAAAAACTACAGAGCAGGCCAAAAAAGCAGAACAGGAGGGCGCGGATTATCTTGGGGTGGGAGCTGTTTTTCCTTCTCCTACCAAACAGGATGCCATTCGTATTACAAGAGATCAGTTAAAAGAAATCTGCAGCGCGGTTTCTGTTCCGGCAGTGGCCATCGGCGGGATCACCAGGCAGAATATAGAAGAGCTTGCCGGAGGGAAAATGGCAGGGGCAGCCGTAGTGTCCGGGATTTTTTCCGCTCAGGATATACAGAAGGAAACGGCTCTTCTGAAGAAAAAAATACAGGAGGTTTTAAACCTATGAGCGTTCATGCAGTTCTGACTATTGCAGGAAGTGATTCCAGCGGGGGCGCCGGGATCCAGGCAGATATTAAAACCATGATCACAAACGGCGTGTATGCCATGAGCGCCATAACGGCCCTGACTGCCCAGAATACAACAGGCGTGCGCTCTGTCATGGAGGTTCCGCCAGAATTTCTGGGAGACCAGCTGGATGCGGTATTCGAAGATATTTACCCGGAAGCAGTAAAGATTGGCATGGTATCTTCAAAAGAACTGATTCAGGTAATTGGAGAGAAGCTTCGGTTTTATCAGGCAAAAAACGTGGTGGTGGATCCGGTTATGGTGGCTTCCAGCGGCTCCTCCCTGATGAAAAATAACGGGGCAGAGATGATGATAAAAGAGCTGTTTCCCCTTGCGTCTCTGATCACGCCAAATATTCCGGAGGCAGAAATTCTTTCCGGCTGTGAGATAAAGAATAAACAGGATATGGAGGCGGCAGCAGAAAAGCTCAGTGATCTTGGCGCAAAGGCAGTTCTTTTAAAAGGAGGCCACAGCATCAGTGATGCAGATGATCTTCTCTGCATGGAAGGACAGAAGATCTGGATCAGAGGAAGAAGAATCCATAATCCCAATACCCACGGAACAGGCTGTACCCTTTCTTCGGCGATCGCATCCAATCTTGCAAAGGGAATGGAAATGGAAGAGGCGGTAAGAAAAGCAAAGGAATATATTTCAAAGGCTCTGGAAGCCGGACTGGACCTGGGAAAGGGAAGCGGCCCTCTGGATCATGCTTTTTATATGGCAAATCTGTAAAACAGAAAATAGATACAAATGAATAAAATCATTATTACAAAAATAAATACACGGAAAGGAAACGCTTTATGAGAGAATATAAAACACAGATGGAGGCTGCAAGACGTGGAATTATCACCCCGGAAATGAAAAAGGTTGCAGCAAAAGAGTACCGCACAGAGGAAGAAATCAGAGAGCTTGTTGCAAAAGGCCAGGTGGCTATCTGCGCCAACAGGCTTCACACCTGTATTGAGCCAAATGGAGTAGGCTCCATGCTGCGTACAAAGATCAATGTGAATCTTGGAGTTTCCAGAGACTGTAAGGATTATGACATTGAAATGGAAAAGGTAATGGCAGCAGTGAATATGGGAGCTGAGGCTATTATGGATCTTTCCTCTCACGGAAACACACAGCCTTTCCGCAAAAAACTGATCCGGGAATGCCCGGCTATGATCGGAACCGTTCCTGTTTATGACAGTGTGATCCATTATCAGAGAGATCTTTCTACTTTGACTGCAAAGGATTTTATTGACGTGATCCGGCTTCATGCACAGGACGGCGTTGATTTTGTGACTCTTCACTGCGGAATTACCAGAAAGACCATTGATCAGATCAAGAAACACAAAAGAAAAATGAACATTGTATCCAGAGGAGGTTCTCTTGTTTTTGCCTGGATGAGCATGACAGGGGAGGAGAATCCTTTTTATGAGTATTATGATGAGATTCTGGATATCTGCCGGGAATATGATGTGACGATTTCTCTTGGCGATGCCTGCCGGCCTGGCTGTCTGGCAGACGCCAGCGATGTATGCCAGATCGAGGAGCTGGTCCGTCTGGGTGAGCTGACAAAAAGAGCCTGGGAAAAGGATGTACAGGTTATGGTTGAGGGACCGGGACATATGCCTCTTGATCAGATCGAGGCAAACATGAAGCTGCAGCAGTCCATCTGCATGGGAGCGCCCTTTTATGTTCTGGGACCGATCGTTACAGATATTGCGCCGGGCTATGATCACATCACTTCTGCCATTGGAGGAGCCGTTGCAGCTTCAGCAGGAGCTGCCTTCCTCTGCTACGTAACTCCTGCAGAGCATCTGGCCCTTCCCAATGTAGAGGATGTGAAGCAGGGGATCATCGCATCCAGGATCGCGGCACATGCAGCGGATATTGCAAAAAAAGTTCCTCATGCAAGAGACATGGACGATGCCATGGCAGATGCAAGAAGAACCTTTGACTGGGAAAAACAGTGGGAGTGCTCCATTGACCCGGACACTGCCAGAAGCATCCGGGATGACAGAGCTCCGGAGCATGAGGATACCTGCTCCATGTGCGGAAAATTCTGCGCGGTACGAAGCATGAACAAGGCTCTGAACGGAGAATATATTGATATTCTTTAAGACCTGGAGCGGGCTTACAGCTTTATGATAAGAACAGGGATGGGCGGATTATTGGGACGGTTAAAATAATCGCTGCGGATCACCAGATACTTCCTGGGATCCAGAGCAGAAAGCCAGGCAAGAACCTGGTTCCGTTCCTGAAATCCGGAGTCCCCTCCGCTGTAAATGCAAAGGGAGATCAGCCCGTTTTTCTGAAGCAGAGAGAGTCCCTGCTCCAGAGCCTGGATGCTGGTTTCGGCCTTTGTGGACAGGGAATGATCTCCTCCGGGAAGATAGCCCAGATTAAATACAATACAGCTGACAGATCCTGGAGAAGCATAACTGCCCATATTGGTATGGGAATCAAGGATCAGCTGATAATTTTCGGGAGCGCCTGCACACTGCAGGCGCTTTCTGGTATTAGTAAGAGCCATTTCCTGAATGTCAAAGGCCAGTACCTGTCCGTTTTCTTTACAGAGTGTACTTAAAAGCAGGGTGTCGTTTCCGTTTCCCATGGTGGCGTCAATACACAGATCTCCGGGTTTTACCTGTTCCCGGATAAACCGGGCGCACCATTGCGTGATCTGACAGGAATCCATAAAATGTGTCTCCTTTTAATAACTGGTTGTCAGGGAAAGCTACAGGTTCCCTAAATTATCCAAGATAGCTTTTCAGAAGATTGAAGGTATTTTCCACACCTTTTTTGTGGCTTCTTTCATATCCGTGAGAAGCGTATACGCCCGGACCGATAAGACCGTGGCGCGCATCCACTCCCGCGCTTAAAGCTGCATCTGCATCAGAACCGTAATACGGGTATACATCTACGGCAAAATCCACATCCGCCTGTCTGGCAGCCCGGATAAGACCGGAAACAACATCATAATGATAAGGTCCCCGGCTGTCCTTGGCGCAGATGGAAACCTGACATTCCGTACATTCCAGACCTTCCCCTACACAGCCCATATCCACGGACAGAAGCTCTGTCACCTGTTCCGGTATGGAAGCGCAGCCGCCGTGTCCCACTTCCTCGAATACGGTAATGTGCTGGTAGATCCTGCGGTCAGGAGTAATATTTTCATCTTTTAAATATTTGGCATAGCCCAGAAGAATGGCAGTACTCAGCTTGTCATCCAGAAAACGGCTTTTAATAAAGCCGGAAGGAGTGACAACTGTTCTGGGATCAAAGCAGACAATGTCTCCGGTCATAATTCCAAGAGCTTTTACCTCTTCGTCAGAAGTTACCAGCTCGTCCAGAAGAACCTCCATGTCCTTGTAGGTTCTTTTTGTATCATTGTATTCTCCGTTTACGTGAATGGAGGCGTTGCATAACTGGAAAGTTCCGGTATAGGTTTTTCCCTCTCTTGTAATGATACGGCAGTTTTCTGCTTCCGCATTATTTGCATTCATTCCTCCTAAAGGACTGAGTTTCAGCCGACCCTCGCCGGTAATAGAAGAAACCATGGCTCCCAGTGTGTCGGTATGTGCCATCAGCATAACAGGTCCCTTTGCAGGATCCTCTGTATTTTCCTCTGTGCCCCGGGAGATCTGCACCAGAACGCCGCCCTTTGTGGTAAGCTGCGGATCATATCCCATTTCTCTGTAGGTTTCCAGAAGCCACTGGGATACATGTTCTGTGTATCCGGAAGGACTGTCAATGGAAAGAAGTTTCTGCGCCTGCTGAATGATATATTCGGTATAGTCTTTCATTGTGAAGTCTCCTTTGTAAAAAATTTCTGTACTGTAAATGAGCAAATTCAAAAAACGCACAAAGTAATTTCTGTTTATCCACGTATCCTAGACAGATCGGTTCCGGCAATTTTTGGTGTCCGTTTATTTTCTGTGTTAAAATCCGGTATTTCCTCATTTATCGTTTTGCATTTATTATAAGAAAAAACACACCCAAGGTCAATTACAGAAGAGTTATTTTCCATAAAAGAGTTACTGCCAGGTAATGGTTGGCACTTTTTTTATACAGAGTGACAGAGCAGAGATAAGCCCGAGCTGCCAAAAGGGAGACTGATATATATGCCGGAATCCGTTATATACAGTACAAAATGCCACCATCAAGGGTGTATAAAAATATAAACACAGGAAAAATCCATTGCAATTAAAAGAAGGGATTGGTAAAATAAATGGACAGGTAAAAAAGCTTTGGTCTGTTCAGGCCATGAAAGGGAGGAAACCAGAATGTTAAAGGGAAAAACAGTACTTCTGGGTGTAACCGGAAGTATTGCCGCATATAAGATCGCATATCTTGCCAGTGCGCTGAAAAAGCTGCACGCGCAGGTTCATGTACTAATGACAGAGAATGCTACGAATTTTATCAATCCCATTACATTTGAATCTCTCACCGGAAACAAATGTCTGGTGGATACCTTTGACCGGAATTTTCAGTTTCAGGTAGAGCATGTGTCCATTGCAAAACAGGCAGATGTGGTGATGATCGCCCCTGCAAGCGCCAATGTGATCGGAAAGCTTGCACACGGGATCGCAGACGATATGCTGACCACCACGGTCATGGCATGTAAATGTAAA
>OFLZ01002014.1_pt1 | contig 10378 bp, 9 predicted proteins | sample 1541321 | NCBI WGS metagenome assembly OFLZ01 (sample SAMN04209223, study PRJEB22552) | human gut metagenome | biome: gut; material: feces | host: Homo sapiens | place: USA: Oklahoma | reverse complement strand
CCCTCTGAGAGGGGGCGCCTTTTGGTAGATTTACTGCCGCGTCAGCAAATTGACCAGCACCTCGGTCATTTTGGTGAGGGCCTGGGCCGGGATATACTCATGCACCCCGTGGAAGTTCACCCCGCCGGTGCACAGGTTGGGGCAGGGCAGGCCCATGTAGCTCAGCCGCGCCCCGTCGGTGCCGCCCCGGATGGGCACCTCCACCGGCGTTACCCCGGCGGCCTCCATGGCGGCCCGCGCCCGGAGGATCAGGTACATGTGGGGTTCAATCTGCTCCCGCATGTTGTAGTAGGAGTCCCTGAGGACGAGCTCCACCGTGCCTGCGCCGTACTTGGCGTTGAGGTAGTCCGCCGCCCGGCCCAGGTACTCCTTGCGGGCCTCGAACCTGGCCCGGTCATGGTCGCGGAGGATGTAGTGCAGCTCCGCCTCCGTCTCGCTGCCCTTCATGTCGTGGAGGTGGTAGAAACCCTCATACCCCTCGGTGTGGGCGGGGGTCTCCGCCGGGGGCAGCATCCCCGCGAACTCCAAAGCGATCAGGATTGCGTTCTTCATCTTGTTCTTGGCCGAGCCTGGGTGGATGTTCACCCCGTGGAAGTACACGCCCGCGTTGGCCGCGTTGAAGTTCTCGTACTCCAGCTCGCCCAGCTCGCCGCCATCCACAGTGTAGGCCACCGCCGCGCCGAAGCCCTCCACGTCGAAATGGTCGGCACCCTGCCCAACCTCCTCATCCGGGGTGAAGCCCACGGCAATGCGGCCGTGGGGGAGCTCCGGGTGCTGGAGCAAGTACTCCACGGCGGACATAATCTCCGCCACACCCGCCTTGTCGTCCGCCCCCAGCAGGGTGGTGCCGTCGGTGACGATCAGCTCCTGACCCTTGTATTTGGCCAGGCTCTCAAACTCGGCGGCCCTCATGACGATGCCCTTCTCCTCGTTGAGCACCAGGTCGCCCCCCTCGTAGCGGACAACGCGGGGCTTCACCCCCGCCCCCGGCGCGTCTGGGGAGGTGTCCATGTGGGCGATAAGGCCCACGCACGGGATTCCCTCGCACCCGGCGGTGGCGGGCAGCCAGGCGTACACATAGCCGTACTCGTCCATGTGGGCGTTGTGCAGCCCCATCTGGGCCAGCTCCTCGGCCAGGGCTGCGCCCAGCACCTTCTGCTTGGCGGTGGAGGGGATGGCGTCGCTGTGCTCGTCGGACTGGGTATCATATGTCACGTAGCGCAAAAAGCGGTCAATGGCGGTCATAATGCTCTTCCTTTCTATTGACGGGCGCCGGGCCTTAGGCTAGACTGATATTGTTGCTATTCTATCACAAAAGGAGCCGGGTTTCCATGGTGATCAAACAAGAATTTACCTTTCCCTCCAGCGATGGGGTCCACACAGTTGCCGCCGCCTGGTGGCGGCCGGAGGGGCCGCCCCGGGGGGTGGTGCAGCTGGTCCACGGCATCTCGGAACACATCGGCCGGTATGACTCCTTCGCCCGCTTCCTGGCGGAGCACGGCTTCGCCGTCGTGGGCCACGACCACCTGGGCCACGGCCGCACGGCGCGGAACCCCTTGGAGTTCGGCTGGTTCGCCGACCGGGACGGCTGGAAGCACGTGGTGAAGGACGTCCGCGCCCTGCGGGAGCGGGTTGGGGCGGAGTACCCCGGTCTGCCCTGCTTCCTGCTGGGCCACTCCATGGGCTCCTTTGTGGTGCGGGGCTACCTTATGTTCTGGCCGGGCACGGTGGACGGGGCCATCCTCTCCGGCACCGGGCAGGAGCCCCCTGCCACTGTAGCCGCGGGGCGGGCGCTGTCCGCCCTGCTCATCCGCCTCAAGGGGCCCAGGGCCCACAGCGCCCTGCTGGACGCCCTCTCTGTGGGGCGGTACAACGGCCAGTTTAAGCCCGTCCGCACCTCGGCGGACTGGATCTCCCGGGACACGGTGGTGGTGGACGCCTACCGGGCCGATCCCCTGTGCCGCTTCCTTCCCACCGTGGGCATGTACCACGACATGATGGTGGGCCTCCAGCTCCTGGCCAAGCCAGCCAATCTGGCCCGCATGGACCCGGACACGCCGGTGTACTTCTTCGCCGGGGACCGGGACCCGGTGGGGGCCAACGGCGCGGGGGTCAAAAAGGTGGCCGGCTGGTTTCGGGATGCCGGGGTAAAGGATCTCACCGTCCGGCTCTACCCGGAGGGGCGGCACGAGATGCTCAACGAGGCCAACCGGGACGAGGTGTACCGGGACGTGCTCTCCTGGCTGGAGCGCCGCCTGCCCGCCTAGGGTCTCAGCCCAGCCGGGCCGCCCACTCGGCCTCTCGGAAGCCCACCAGCACGAAGTCCTCCCCTACCAGAATGGGGCGTTTGACCAGCATACCGTCGGTGGCCAGCAGGGCGAACTGCTCATCCTCGCTCATGCCGGGCAGCTTGTCCTTCAGGGCCAGGGCCTTGTACTGCAGGCCGCTGGTGTTGAAAAAACGCTTGAGGGGCAGGCCGCTGAGGGCGTGCCAGCGGCGCAGCTCCGCCTCAGTGGGGTTCTGGGTCTTGATGTCCCGCACCTCGGCGGGCAGGCCCCTGGCCTCCAGCCACGCCCTGGCCTTCTGGCAGGTGGTGCACTTGGGGTAACAGACAAACAGCATGGGAATCCTCCTTTCGGTATTCAGCTCTATGGTATCACAGCTTTCTCCCCTTGAAAAGGGGGAAAAGCGGCCTGGGCCACATGGCCCGGGCCGCTTTTGTAATAAATGTTTACTTGCCCCGGTTAAAAATCTTGAAGATGTCCTCGAAGGGATCCTCCTCCGCAGGGGCGGCGGGGGCCGCCGGAGCCTGAGGCTGGGCCTCGGCCTTCTTCTCCGCAGCGGCGCTGAAGGGCTTGTTGGGCATAGCCCCCTCCGCCTCCTCAAAGCCGGTGGCGATGACGGTGACGCGGATCTCGTCCTCCAGGGTGTCGTCGAAGGCTGCGCCGAAGATGATGAGCGCGTCGGGGTGGGCGGCCTGCTGCACCAGGTTGGCCGCGATCTCCACTTCCTCCAGACCGATGTCCATGGAGCCGGTGACGTTGACCAGCACGCCCTTGGCGCCGTTGATGGAGGTCTCCAGCAGGGGGCTGGAGATGGCCATCTTGGCGGCATCCTCGGCCTTGTTCTTGCCGCCGGCGCGGCCAACGCCCATGTGGGCCATGCCTGCGTTCTGCATGACGGCGGTGACGTCTGCAAAGTCCAGATTGATGAAGCCGGTATTCTTGATCAGATCGGAGATAGACTGCACCGCCTGGCGGAGCACGTCGTCGGCGATCTCGAAGGCATTGGCAAAGGTGATCTTCTGATCGGTGGCAAACTTCAGCCGCTCATTGGGGATGATCACCAGGGAGTCCACCCGGGTTCGGAGTTCCTCGATGCCCTTCTCGGCCTGCATCATACGGCGGCGTCCCTCGAAGTTAAAGGGCTTGGTGACCACGCCAACGGTGAGGATGCCCATCTCCTTGGCGATGTCGGCCACGATGGGGGCCGCGCCGGTACCGGTGCCGCCGCCCATACCGGCGGTGATGAACACCATGTCCGCGTCCTCCAGGGCCTTGGACACAGCGGAACGGCTCTCCTCAGCGGACTTGCGCCCCACTTCGGGGTCGCTGCCCGCGCCCTGCCCGCCGGTGAGCTTCTCACCGATCTGAATCTTAAACGTCGCGCTGGAAATGGCAAGCGCCTGCTTGTCCGTGTTGACCGCGATAAAATCCACACCCTTGGTGCCGGATTTCACCATCCGGTTGACTACGTTGTTGCCGCCGCCGCCGACGCCGATGACCTTGATGGTAACGACATTATCGGGACCGGTATCCAGTCCAAACGCCATAACTGCTCCTCCTATGTGAACCGAATTCGTTGTAACTGCGCGGGTAAGGCCGAAAAAGGACTTATTTTGTGCCGTCCTCCCCGTCTCTAACTATATCTTGACTTATTTTAGCTCTCTTTTGCTTGGAGGTCAATAGCTCCCGCCGGATTTCCGCAAAGTTTTGGAACATCCGGGTGCCGAACACCAGCACGGCGGCCAGGTAGAGGGGCAGTCCCAGCTTCTGGCCCAGCCAGGTGAGGAACACCGCGATAGCCGCGTTTCCGATGGTGCCGGAGAGGAACACCCCCAGTTTGAACTCCCCCTTAACCCGGGCCCGGAAGCCGCCCAAAGCGGAGTCCAGGGCGGCCAGCAGCCCTGCGGCCACATAGAGGGACCACTGGGCTGGGATGGTCCAGGGGAAAAAGGCGCCGATGAGCAGGCCGGCCACCAGTCCGATCAGTTCCAGCATCAGCCCACCGCCTCCTCTCCGCCCTCATCCGCCGGGATGGGCTTGGCGTACTGGTACTCCACGGTGCCGTTGTATTTCGGAATGAGCAGCTGGTCGCTGGCAGTGACCTTCACGGTGATGCCCCACTGGCTGAGCACGTCCACCACGCCGTTGCGCATGGTCAGCGCACTGTAGAGGGTGTCCGGATCGCCGATGGCAAAGACCACGTAGGGCGCGGCGTACCGCCGCCCGTTCACCGTTACCACCGCGCCAGTGCAGCGCACCTCGCTGGTGGCCAGAATACGCTCTCCGTTGAGGGAGATGGCCTCCGCCCCGGCGGAACGCAGCTCATTGATGACGGAGAGCAGGTCGTTGTCGTGGATGAGGTAGTCGGCCTCGTTTCCGGTAACGTTAGCCTGACTGGAGTCCTCCAGGATGATGGTGACGCCGGGGCCCTCCACATCGGTGAGTCCGGCGGTGATCTCCAGTTGCTCCAGCTCGGCCTTGAGGGCCTGGCTGCCCGCCTCGCCGGAGGCGGCCTGCTCCCGGTAGAGCTCCAGCTCACCCTGGAGCTGCTTCACCTGGTCAGCCAGGCCGTCCTTCTGATCCACCACCTCGTTGTAGAGGTTCTGAAGGGTTTCCAGGCGGCTGGCGTTGGTGGCGTCGGCCGCCCCCGCCAGCTTGACGCTGCGCAGTTGGGCCGCCAACAGGAAGCCCACCACCACGCATACCACCATGACGGCGAGCTCCCCCTTATTCTGCATCTGTCTTCTCATTGGCATCGTTCTCTCCTTGTGTTCCGGCCTCCGCCGCGGGCGGCGGGCTGAGCTCCGGCGCAGTGGATGCCTCCGGCAGCCACCGCTTCGGCAGCAGATGTCCCTCCTGGTTGTCGTAGGTCAAGTCCAACGTGCCGGTTCGCGGGATTCCCTTCTCATCCATGGTCCAGAGGGTCTGCTGTAGATAATAGGTCTTCTGCGTAAAATCTCCGTTCATTGGGAACAGAACGGTCAGGTTCGCCCCATAGCCGAAGCGGATTTCATTGTTGGAGGTGAGATCCAGGAAGCTGGTGAGGCTGCCCGTCATCTGCCGGGCCTGTATGGCCGCCAGGAAGCCCTTGAGCTGGTCCAGCTTGTCCTGCTGCTCCGGCGGCACGGTCAGCACGCTGCCCACCGAGGGATTGACTGCCTCCAGCCCCCGCACCTGGGCTTTACCCTCTGTTAAGGACGCTCCGCCGCTCTCCAGCAGCTTGCAGTCGGTGTCCATCAGCCAGCGGCTGCCGCCGCTCTCAATCCACGCCACCGGAACGCTGGCCGTCACGTGGATGACAAAGGTATCGGGGTATTTCCGCTCAAAATTCACGGTACCGATATAGGGGAGCTGGGTGTAAATACGGCTGCTGATCTGGTATTTGTTGAGGGTAAACAGGTTGTCCCCCTGCTCCACGCCGGATACCCGGCGGATCTCCTCCTCCGTATAGGGGGAGTCCCCCGTGATCTCCACGGTGCTCACCCGGAAGAATACCACACAGCCCATCAAAATGGCGGCGAAGATGATCAGAACGGACAGCAGCTTATAGAGCGCGCTGAAGCGCCCCCGATTCCGCCGCCGTCCCCGTCTGTTCCTTCTCGCCGCCATTCCAACTGCTCTCCTGTCTGTTCTGGTTTCTGTCAGTATCCCACAGAAAGGTTGCGGATTTGTGAACGTATCCTAAGAAAACCCTTAAATCCGCCGGATCTCTGCGCCCAGGCGGCGGAGATCTCCCTCCAGGGACTGGTAGCCCCGGTCGATGTGGTGCACACCGGTAAGCTCGCTGCGTCCCTCCGCTCCCAGGGCGGCCACCGCCAGCGCCGCTCCGCCCCGGAGATCCGTGGCCCGCACCTGGGCCCCGTGGAGCCGCGGCACGCCGTACACCACCGCCACACGGCCCTCCACCCGGATGTCCGCCCCCATGCGGGAGAGCTCATCCACGTGGCGGTAGCGGCTCTCGAAAATGTTCTCCACAAAGACGGTGCAGCCCTTCCCCCGGGTCAGGGCGGCCATGAGCGGCGCCTGGGCGTCGGTAGGGAAGCCGGGGTAGGGGGCCGTGCGCACCGGCCGCACCCCCTGGAGGGGGCCGTCCCGGCGCAGGCGGATGGACTCCGCCCCGCTCTGCACGTCGCACCCCGCCTCCCGCAGCACGGCGCTCACTGTGGACAGGTGGCGGTAGTCCACCCCCGTCACTTCCACCGTGCCGCCGGCGGAGGCCGCCGCAGCCAGGTAGGTAGCCGCTACGATGCGGTCGCCCATGACGGCATAGCTGCCGCCGTGGAGGGGGACGCCGCCCTCCACCGTGATCACCGAGCTGCCCGCCCCGTGCACCTTCGCCCCTATAGCCCGCAGAAAGCCCTGGAGATCCACGATCTCCGGCTCCCGGGCGGCGTTGGTGATGGTGGTGGTGCCGGCGGCGCACACCGCCGCCAGCATGGCGTTCTCCGTGGCCCCCACGCTGGGCAGGGAGAGCACGAGGTCCGCCCCCCGCAGGGCTCCCTCAGCCCGCAGGCCGCCGCCGTCCTCGGTGATGCGGCCACCCAGGCCCCGGATGGCCCCCAGGTGGAGGTCGATGGGCCGGGGCCCCAGCTCACACCCGCCGGGGGCGCACAGCTCGGCCCGTCCCATGCGGCCCAGGATGGCCCCCAGGAAGATGACGGAGGAGCGCATCTCCCGCATCAGCGCGTCGGGCACGTCCCAGCCCGTGGGGGCGGAGGCGTCCACCACCACGGCGTCCCCCTGCCGCTCCGCCCGGCAGCCCAGGTGCCGGAGGATGTCCAGGGAGGCCGCCACGTCGGACAGCTCCGGGCAGTTGTGGATGACGCACTCGCCCGGGGCCAGAAGGCAGGCCGCCAGAATGGGCAGTACGCTGTTTTTTGCCCCGTGTATCCGCACAGAGCCGTCCAGGGGGTGTCCCCCCTCGATGATGTAAGCACTCATAGATCCAGCCTCCGCAAGTCGTTTGGTACGCTATCCTATGCGGAGGGAGGACGGCTGGTTCAGTTGGCCCGTTTTTCCATCAAACGGACCAGAGTCTGGTAGATTTGTTCCGCCGCGTCTGGCACCGCCATGTCCCGCAGGGCACGGCTCATGGCCTCCCGCCGGGGGGCGTCGGAGAGCAGCCCGGTCATAAGCGCGTACAGCTTCTCTCCAGAGGACTCCCCCTCCGGCAGCAGTACCGCGCCGCCGGCGTTGGCCAGCACCCTGGCATTCTTGGTCTGGTGGTCGGCCACCACGTTGGGGGAGGGCACCAGCACCGCCGGCTTGGCGATGGCGGCAATCTCCGCGATGGTGGACGCCCCCGCCCGGCACAGCACCAGATCAGCGGCTGCCATCACCAGGGGCATGTCGTAGATATACTCCCGCACATCCACCTCCGGGTGGTCCGCCAGGCCGCTGCCCTGGAGGGCGTCCAGCACCGCCCGGTAGTCCCGGCCCGCGCCGTGGATGTGGTGGAAGGGGGCGCCGTCCCGGCACTCCAGGGCAATGCACTCCGCCATCTGGCAGTTCATCACCTCCGCCCCCAGGCTGCCCCACACAGAGAGCACCAGGGGCCGGTCATCGGTGAGGCCCAGCTCCGCCCGCGCCTCCTTCCGGGTATAGCGGAAGAAGTCGGTACGCACCGGCGTGCCGGTGACCACCACCTTTCCGGGGTCGTCGTAGTGGCTTCGGCTCTCCTCAAAGCCCACCATCACCACGTCCACCACCTTGGACAGGGTCTTGGTGGTCAGGCCGGGGACGGCGTTGGACTCGTGAACGGCGGTGGGAATCCCCCGCTTCGCGGCGGCCTTCACCACCGGGAAGGAGGCATAGCCGCCGGTGCCCACCACCAGGTCAGGCTGAAAGCGGTCCAGGATGGCGTTGGCCTGCTTCCTGGACTTGTTCATGTTCAGCAGGGTTCTGACGTTGTGGCCGATGGAGGCCGGAGAGAGGGACCGCCGGAAGTTGGTGATGGTCACCGTCTCAATGGGGTACCCCTCCTTGGGCACCAGCCGGGTCTCCATGCCGCCGTCCGCCCCCACAAAGAGCACCCGGCAGCCCGGCTCCCGCTCCTGGAAGATCCGGGCCAGCGCCACCGCGGGATTTACGTGTCCCGCAGTCCCGCCACAGGTAAATAGGATGTTCAAATCGACCACCTCAGGTAGTATTTTTTATAAAAATAACTTTTTGTATTTACATTCATCTGCTAATCGTGCTTGGGAGGCGGGATCTGACGGGAGATGCTCAGCACCATCCCCATCTCGCCCAGCTGGATCATCAGGGCGGTCCCGCCATAGCTGAAGAACGGGAGGGAGATCCCCGTGTTGGGGATCAGGTTGGTGACCACGCCGATGTTCAAAAACACCTGCACCGCCAGCAGGGTGATGATCCCCACGATGGTGAGGGCTCCGAATTTGTCCCGGGCGTTGAGGGCCAGCCAGTACCCCCGCAGGATCAGCAGGGCGAACAGGACCAGCACCACCAGTCCGCCCACAAAGCCCAGCTCCTCCACCACGATGGGGAACACGAAGTCGTTCTCCGGCTCCGGGATATACAGCATCTTCTGGATGCTGTTCCCCAGCCCCCGGCCCAGCATCCCGCCGGAGCCGATGGCAATGAGGGACTGCACGGTCTGATAGCCCAGGCCCTGCCGCTGGCTCCAGGGATCCAGCCACAGGTTGATGCGGTTGGTCATATAGGGGGTCATGGTGATGACGATCCACAGCAGGCTGCCCACGCCGGTGATCCCGGCCACGAACCAGCCCCAGTGGATCCCGGCGGCAAACAGCACCGAGGCGCCCCCCGCCAGCACCAGGATGGTGCCCGACATATGGGGCTGCTTCAGCATCAGGGCCGCGACCAGCAGCAGGATGGCGCCGTAGGGTACCAGCTCCAGAAATCCGACGCGCTCCAGACGGTTGAGCATCCGCCCGGTAAAGGTCCGGTTGGTATAGCGCTTGTGCTTCTCTGTATCCCGCTTGCACAGCCGGGCGGCAAAGAAGAGGATGACCGCGATCTTGGCAAACTCCGAGGGCTGGAACTCGATGCCCAGCTTCAGCCACCGCCTGGCCTGATTGTGGGTCACTCCCAGGGGGGTGAACACCAGGACCAGCAGGATGATGGAGCCGATCAGGGCGGGCACGGACATCCACCGGAAGGTCTGATAATTGATCTTGGAGACCACGAACATCCCAACCACGCCCACCGCCCCAAACAGCGCCTGACGCGAGATATAGGTCAGCGGGTCGCCTTCTGTATAATAGGCGGTGGCATAGGAGGCGGAGAACATCATGATCAGCCCGATCCCCAGCAGCAGCAGCACCAGCATGAGGAAGGGCAGGTCCAGGGGCCCCCGGGCCAGCTGTTCCTCCACCGTCAGATCTCGTTTTGGCTTTCGGGCCATGGGGCTCCTCCTCTCCGTTCGGCCTGTGCGGCGCGTCCGCAGGTCACATGGGATACCGGTACATGACTCCCCAGAAGGCCAGTACGCACAGCAGCAGGGTCAGGCCGGAAAAGACACAGAACAGCTTGTTTTCGCTCCAGCCCCCCATCTCCAGATGGTGGTGCAGGGGTGCCATGCGGAAAAAGCGCTTTCCGCCGGTCTTCTTGAAATAGACCACCTGGATGATGTCGGACAGCACCTCCACCACATAGATCAGGCCCACCACCGGGATGACCATGGGCAGGTCCAGGGCAAAGGCCATCCCGCACACCGCGCCCCCCAGGAACAGAGAGCCCGTGTCCCCCATGAACACCTTGGCGGGGTGGAAGTTATAGATCAGGAAGGCGGACAGCCCTCCGGCCATGGCGGCGGCGGCGGTGATCAGGTCGCTGCGGCCGTACCAGGCAGACACCGCCACATAGAAGAGCATCACCGGAATGGTGACGCCGGTAGCAAGGCCGTCCACCCCGTCGGTGAGGTTCACCGCATTGACGGTGCCCACCATGACAAAGGCGGCGAACACCATATACACGATCCAGGGGATCCCCACGATCTCGATGTTCAGAAAGGGAATGTACAGGTCGGGGGTGAGGTAGCCGTCCCGCCGCAGCAGTACGGTGAAGGCGATGGCCGCCGCCAGCTGAAGCAGGAACTTCTGGGGGGCGGTCAG
>OFLZ01002007.1_pt1 | contig 10417 bp, 8 predicted proteins | sample 1541321 | NCBI WGS metagenome assembly OFLZ01 (sample SAMN04209223, study PRJEB22552) | human gut metagenome | biome: gut; material: feces | host: Homo sapiens | place: USA: Oklahoma | reverse complement strand
TCCGAGGCCACAAATATGCTTTATTTATCTTCCAGAGGGCTGTGTTTTGGCTGGGGATGGAATTGCTATTTATTGTTGGAGGAATTTGAGGACGCTCCAGAAGGTTATAGCTTTCCATGAAATAGTAGTTCCATCTCCAACCAAAGTACAGCCCCCTCCTCTGCTTTCACAAAGGAGGGGGCTGTCCGTTTTGCCTCTCTCTACTGGTTCTTGGTTTTTTAAGGCATATCTTTATCTCTTGTATACTACCACAGGGAACTCCCGTTGAAGTAGCTGGGTTAGAAGATTACTCTTCTGTCAGCTTAAATCCGGCAATTCTAGCAAGCTCGCGGATAGAATCTCTGGATACCTTCTTACCTCTGTATTCAATGAGGTCTTCACACTGTCCTGTAAAGATATCACTAGGGTTATACTTCTTAATGATGATCTTATCTTCTTCTGTGAAGATTTCTAAAGGCTCTCTCTCACCAATATCGAAACTTTTACGAAGTTCCATAGGTAATGTAATTCTTCCTAATGAATCAAGCTTTCTAACTATTCCTGTACTCTGCATAACGTACTCCTCTCTGGTGCTATAATATTCTCTCTTATGATGTGCACCCGTGCAATGTCCTCTGGGTTGATTGTAGTATATCATAAAGCAGCTAGTCTGTCAACCAAAAAATAGATAATCTTTTTTAAAATGTTAAATGTTTTAGAAACTGTTGTTTTGAAATTGTTATGACAGTTTGCCGTTTTATTTTCATTCTAGTATAAATATGGGAAGTTTTGTGCTTTCTTCTATAAAAAATTGTTATTTGATTCGGGTTGTCTCATTATCTCCCGTGTAAAATAGCAACTTTTTACTTTAATTTGAGTAAGTACTGTCCATAGTTGGTCATCTTGAGGCTCTCGCCAATCTCATGAACCTTATCTAAAGATACGAATCCTTCTTTCCATGCAAGTTCTTCTAAGCAGCCTACATAGCATCCTGACTTCTGAAATGCCTTAACAATCTCAGCTGCCTCTAACATACTGTCTGCTGTTCCGGCATCCATCCATGTAAGTCCTCTGTCAAATGGAATTACCTTTAACTGGCCTCTACTTAAATACTCTAAGTTAACATCTGTAATCTCGTACTCACCTCTTGCGGATGGTTCAAGATTCTTAGCAATGTCAATTACCTGATTATCGTAGAAGTATAATCCTGGCACGATGTAATTAGACTTTGGATTCTTTGGCTTCTCTTCGATGGATACAGCCTGTCCGTTCTCATCAAATTCTACAACACCAAATGGTCTTGGGTCATCTACATAATAACCAAATACCTTTGCGCCGTGGTCATCCTTGATGGCTTCTTTCATGATCTCATCAAGATTATGGCACTGGAAAATGTTATCTCCTAGTACGAGGCATACAGAATCATCTCCGATGAAGTCTTCTCCGATGATAAGTGCATCTGCGATTCCCCGCGCAACTTTCTGTACTGCAAACTCGATATGAAGTCCTAATTCACTTCCATCTCCGAGAAGGTTCTGGAACTCTCTTTCTTCCCCTGGTGGAATAATTACAAGAATATCCCTGATTCCTGCCTGAAGTAAAGTGGCAATTGGATAATAAATTAACGGTTTGTCATATACTGGTAATAACGGTTTACAAACTGGCTTTGTCATAGGGTACAGTCTCGTACCTCTTCCAGCCGCTAATACTATTCCTTTCATAAAAATAAGTCCTCCTTAGTAACTTTGAATCCCTATGTTACTCATAACGTCTCAACTATGCTGTCAACATTCTTACATGATGCTGTCTTTAGATTCATGCTTATTAATGCTTTTATTTTAACAAACTACCATGATTCCAATATTTTATATTATTTCCCATGAGCTGTCAAACTTTTTTTGCAATTTAGTTAAATATTTATATAGTTTGTCTTTATTTTCCTGCAAATGCGCTCTGTACTGCAGCCATCGACAGTATTTAGGAACGTTTCGCGGAATTTCTTAAGGTCTGCCTGTTCATTTGCCGATACAATATTCTGAAGCATGGCAGCAGATTCCTCGCATAATGCCTCAAAATCCGTGACAACGGGACCTGGTGTAAACTGCGAATAATCAAAGTAAAAGTCTCTGCTGTCCATGTATTCTTTCTCATCAAATGCGTAGAAAAGCATTGGTAATTCAAGGATTGCTGCCTCAAATACGCTGGAACTGTAGTCTGTGATAAGAAGGTTGCTGATCAGCATGAGGTCATTGATATGTTCTTCCCCGCTCAAATCAAGTACTCTGTCCTGCCATTGTGCATCCACAGTAAACTTTTGCTTTACAAATGGATGATTCTTTAAAATAAGTACCGTGTCTTCTGGCTGCCTTTCCATAAAGTGATTCACATCAAATGCTTCCAATGGATAATATGCATCTTTATTCCCATCTCCGCGGAATGTCGGTGCAAACAAGATTACCCTGTTCTCCTTTAATATAGGATATTTCCCGTAGAGTTCCTCGCGCTTTTTCTCCTCATAATCCCAGTCAAAAAGCAGATCTGTACGCGGTACTCCCAGCGCCTGTACCTTACTTCCTGAAATGCCAAATGCTTCTGCATAAATATCTCTCACCGTATCGCTGCTGACTGGTACGAGGTCATAATTCCTGTGATTCATCGATGTCTGAGGCGCACCGCCCTGTTTGCCCATACGGGTAAGGCCAAACGTCTTAAAAGCTCCGCAGGCATGCCACAACTGCACAATCTTTGTCTCGCTGCGTTTCTGAATGCTATGAAGCTGCGGATAGAAATCTTCTAAAATGATAACTGCAGATGTAGCGCATTTGAACGCACAATCCCGAAGTTCCTTCTTGCGAAGCTGATCAACTGTCTTTGTATTGATAAATGTCGTAATCTCTACCTCGGGTTCATTCTCCTCAAACCACTTCTTCACAAGCATAAGATTCCCATTCTTCTCTGGCTCTCTCTCTGAAAGGAAAAGAATCTGACTCGGATTTACCTTATTCTTCGCTATATATTTGCGGTATCTGGCTGCAAAATAGTCAGTATTTTGCTGACGGGCACTATAATTATAACCACTAATTCTATATACGGTATCATTCGCCCGCTTCGCTGCCTTTATAAAATTCTTGTCTTCCTTAAAATAATCTCTGACCAGTAAAAATGGCAGTCCAAGAGAGCAAAGTCCAAACTTGAACAGATTCCTCTTGCGGACAATTTCCGCTCTGGCAAATAGTTCCTTTTGCACTGGAAATGGCTGGTCATCTAAGCAAATCTCTTCCGCTCCACACCAAAGCGTAAAAATAACATTCACCTTATGGCGTGGCGGACTGTAAAATACATATGGCAGCAGTATCTCTGCATCTGCGCGAATCTGGTCACCAACTTCTCCTTCTTCTATTACTACTTTCATCGGAAAACGACGTTCTACCTGTCTCTGGGTAAATACAGCCTGCACGCGGATGCGCTTTCCCTGCATCTCGTCCGGCATCTTTGCGCGAAATCCAAGCTTCATCGTCTTCTGTGTTATATTAACTGTAATTCTGTAATTAATCTTTCTCATAATTCTTTGTCCATTATTTTAAATTATCACAACTTATTTGTTCATTAGCTTAGAGTGTGTTTGAAAAATCATTCCTACAACCTGCACGCCTCAATTTACAGATTATTTTTCCAAAGTTCCCTGCATATAGTTGTCCATCCAGCTTAAATCAATCTTTTTCTCCCACTGCCTTCTTGCGATATCCTGCTTCAGTGTGAGCGCCAGATCCTGTGACTTCTTCGCAGACTGACCCTGGCTCACTGTATCTGCAGCACTTCCTGCAAGTGCTGTACTTCCACTCTGGCTACCTGCTTTCTTATTACTCGCATCTGTGTTCACCACAATAACCTGGCTATTCTGGCTCACTGGCGAAAGTACAGAACTTCCCGCATTAGAAGTGCCTGCCAATGCGGTTCCTTTACCTGCTCCGATTGTATCTAAAAGGCTCTTACCAGTTGACATCTTAAGAATAGATACTACCTTTTTCATAGAAACATCTGCCTTCTCTTCCTGGAGTACTTCTGGAAGATCTCCCTTTACTTTCATGTAGGAAACATCAGCAAAATCTTCTGCCATATCTTCTTCTGTATAATCCTTAATCGCCTGTTTCTCCTGAAGCGCAGACTTACTCTCCTTATCATAGGACATAATCCAGAATGGACCGCCTGCACTGGCACCTTTTGACTGTGCGATTACATCTGACAGTCTGTACTTGTAAGCGGAACGCACCCTGCTTCCGACATCGGCTACTGTTACGCAATCGTTCTTATCAATTGCTACCAGTACCATAAAATGCCCGCCTCGGGTAAAATATCCAGGTCCCATAAGGCATACTACTGGCTTGCCTTCTTTTAATGCCTTTTTAATCGCATTATAATCGGTTCCTGCTCCCTGACACTTCAGTCCATAAGCCGCTGCCATCGCAGGAATCATCTCATGTGCCGAACCTGCTCTTGAGTAAAAGCCATGCTGATAGCCCCAGATGGCTGTATCCAATGGAGTTACCCACTTACCTGTAAGAGATGTGATTACTACTGCCATGGAAGTCGGACCACATCCAGCCTTAGCGATACAGTAGCCATTCTGATTCCAGGCACTATCTGTCTGATTAAAATATACATATCCCGCAATGTATTCCTTATTATTCTTCATAGCCAGACGAGTATCATTATAAATCTTCGGGATAAATGTACTCGTTTTATCGCTTCCGTCCGGTGCGTCTTCCTCTGCTAACTGATCCGTAATCTTCTTAATCGCCTTTGTACGAATCTCTGCATCTTCTCTTGAGGAAATGTCCTTCTTCGCCTTCTTCTGAGTTGTTCCTTCTTCGTTACTATGAGAGGAATTTCCGGATGTATCTGATGTAGAAGAATCGGTATCTTCTGCCTGATCTGTATTACCAGATGTACCAGACGTATTCCTCTTCGTACTTTCTGTTGTATGTTCTGTCTGCGAATGCTCTGTATTACCGCTGCTTGTATCCCTTTCAGAAGAAGTCTGACTCTCCTGACTTTCCGTTGCTGTCGTACTCTCTTCTTTCTTCTCTGTTGTCACTTCTGTCGTGCTCTCGCCTTCTGCAGAATTATCTCCTGCTATCTTGCTCTGCACAGCCTTCTCCTCTGCTGCATAAACACTTACAGGTTCTATCCCTGACTGAAAAAAGTATTCTGGACCTGTAAATGTCATGACTGCACTTAACCCCACTGCCAGTACTGCCCGTCCAAAGTTGTTCATTAATCCTAAACCTTCTTTCTTTTTGATGTAGATTTTTTCGTGACTTACTGATATAATAAATCAAATAACATATTTTTACAATAGTCTTTTGCATAGTTTTGCATATTTAAGAATTACTTCTGTATGATAGTAATTCCAGTCGCATTCTACTTATATTTTATTTGTATTTACTTGATACAAAGATTTTATAGATATTGGGACAATATTACATTTCAACTTAAAATGTAATTGGATAGCTGAATATTGACCACATATTATTAAAGATTATTTTCCATTTTATTCTGTTTGAAGGAGGAGCATTTATAATGGATAAAAAGTTTAATTTTCAGGAATTACAGGCGATTGTTGCCACACTTCGCGGAGAGAATGGCTGTCCGTGGGATAAGTCACAGACGCATGAATCTCTTAAGTTATATACATTAGAAGAAGCCTACGAGGTGAATCAGGCAGTAACTGACCTCACTAAGACTGGTGACTGCGCTAATTTAAAAGAAGAACTTGGTGACCTTTTATTTCAGGTACTTTTGCAGTCCCAGGTTGCTGAAGATAATGGCGAATTTGCTATCGAAGATGTTATCGATGGCATTGCCCGCAAGATGATCCACCGTCACCCTCATGTATTTGCTGGCCGCCATTATGATAGTGTAGAACAGCAGCAGGCCGACTGGGAGAAGTTAAAATCTCAGGAAGAAGGACATAAACAGACCTCTTTAAAAGAAGAGATTGCCCTTGTTCCAGAAAGTTTCCCTGCCCTCATCCGCGGCCAGAAGATCGCGAAAAAGGCTGCCTCCGCTGGAATGTTTTCCACGGAGGATGAAGATGTCTTTAAAGACCTGCTAACTTCTGTTGTGAATTTACAGCTCGGCACCGCTGGGGAAGATCCAGAGAAAAAATTCAGCAGTGATGAGGAATTGTCAGAGAAGCTGGGGGAAGTTCTCTTTGCATTATGTCGGTTCTGTGCGAAGTATAAGGTTTCAGGGGAAATGGCATTGCTAAAGAAGCTGGAGGAATTCTGATTGCCGCAGGCAGGGGGGAAACGCTCCTAACGGGAGAAGATACCCTTTTTTGAATGGCTCCAAAGCCATTTTCGCTCATACGAAGAATAATGCCTGCCCCGAGAAGATACCCTTTTTGAGTGGCTCCAAAGCCAGAAAAAAGCAGCTTAATCCATTAGCATTAGAAGGTGTTTAAATGCTAATGAATTAAGCTGCTTCTCCTGTCAGAGACACTCAAAAAATCTCATCTACTAAAATCGTGCAAAACTGGCTGTAATAATAGAGAAACTTATACATGTCCTTTTCTCCCATTCGCTCTTTTACCCTCTCTAAGAGCTTACAGCATTTTTCAAATTCCTCGATAATAAGTTCTTTTCCAGTCTGGGTGAACTGTACCTTGACGTAGCGGTGATCTTCTTCGCTGCTTTTCATTTCCAGATATCCTTTACGCTCTAAATTATGGAGCATTCGGGATACAGCTGGCCTTGACAGCTTCATCGCATCCCCAATATCTGACGGAATGACAAATTCCTTTGCCAGTAACAGGTGGCGCAGGGTGAGTAACATTGTCAGTTCTCCTGATGGAATGTTACACATTTGCTGAAACTGTACATTGGCCTTTCGCATTTGGATGATTAGTTGCTGGTAGTCCTCTAAAGTCACTTTTTGTTCTGCTGACGGCTCGCCTTCTGGCCAGTCAGAACTCCCTGTGTCTTTCGCTTTCATATTTTTGTTATTTTCCTCCCAAAAATAGCTTTATTTTAAAATTCTCTTTACTATTCCACGATAATTCTATCCTTCATTGGAACATATTCCTTATCCATAGCCACACTCTGGTATGCTGGACGGATAATCTTATCGCAGTTCATTAACTCTTCTAAACGGTGTGCGCTCCAGCCGACCATACGTGCCACGGCAAACATCGGGGTGAATAACTGGTCTGGCAGCCCTAAGATCCTATACATGAATCCGCTGTAAAAGTCGATATTGGCACTTACACCTTTATAGATACGGCGTTTTTCCTGAATGGTTTCGACGGCGAGTTTTTCTACTCTGTCATAGAACTCAAATTCTTCATCGTAACCTTTTTCCCTCGCGAGTTTGTCAAGGAATCCCTTGAAGATTCTCGCTCTTGGGTCAGAGATAGAATAAACGGCATGTCCCATTCCATAAATTAATCCGCTGTGATCAAAGGCTTCCTTATTGAGAAGCTTCAGCAAGTAATTTTTAATCTCGTCTTCGTCTTTCCAATCCTTCACTTCCTGCTTCATCTCATCAAACATATGAACAACTTTGATATTTGCTCCACCGTGTTTTGGCCCTTTGAGTGAGCCAAGAGATGCTGCCATAGCGGAGTAAGTATCTGTTCCAGAGGAAGTTACTACATGATTGGTAAATGTCGAGTTGTTACCACCGCCGTGATCCATGTGAAGTACGAGGGCAATATCTAAAACTCTTGCTTCAAGTGGTGTATACTTTTTATTTGGGCGAAGCATACGCAAAATATTCTCCGCCGTGGAAAGTTCCTGCTTCGGAGAATGAATGTAAAAACTCTTGCCTTCTACATAATGATTATATGCCTGATAACCATAAACTGCGAGTAACGGCACAGTACTTGTAAGCTGTAAGCACTGGCGCAGTACGTTCGGTATGGAAATGTCATCTGCCATATCGTCATAACCGTATAATGTCAGTACGCCTCGCTGCAGTGTATTCATCATGTCCTTACCTGGTGCTTTCATAATAACGTCTCGCACAAAGTTCGTCGGCAATGTACGATAACTTCCAAGAAGATTCTGGAATTCCTGTAATTCCTGCTTCTGTGGCAAACGTCCAAAAATAAGCAGATAGGCCACTTCTTCATAGCCAAATCTCTGCTCTGCTACAAATCCGTCTACTAAATCGTGAATGTCGTAGCCGCGATAGCGCAGCTCTCCATCGCAGGGAACCATCTTTCCATCAACTTCTTTGGAAGAGGTGATGGTGGAAATATCCGTAAGTCCTGCCAGCACGCCTTTACCGTTCACATCACGGAGACCTCGCAGTACATGGTACTGGTCATACAGGCCTGAAGGAATCTGTCCGTGTTCCATAGAAAGTGCAGCCAGATCCTGCAGTTCCTGTGTCATCATTGAGTATTCATTCATTCTATCACCTATTCTTTCCTGGTTAACAATGTTAGTTAGCTTTGTTAATTATTATATAGAAAAAAATTTGTTTTGTCAAATTCATCACAGATGAAGTATACTAGAGCGTGTTTGAAAAATACTTTCCCCATAAATTGGGACATACATATTACTGGAGTGATTTCTCAAACACTCTTTATTTAACTACAATTTATTCTGACAAGATTTTACCCTGTTTATAAGTAGTTTACGCAAAAACCGTGTCTCTTACCACCAAAATTTTATGTAATGTGTACAAGTTTTTTCTGTTTTAAAATATTTGACTGTGCTATACTATAAATAACTGTATATACGCTGAAGAATATATGCACTAAAACGTATATATATTACATATTATAATCGGGGATAGTATGCACTTTTCCCGATTTTAATGCAACTTATAATTATTTAAATAAAAATATTTTTTAGAAAGGAGCGTATCATTTATGCAAATACAACGTCTCGTAGATCTGGAGGACTACGAATTTGATACATTGCTCGTCACATACAATCATAAAAATCGTCTGAGTATCGAGCTTGGAAAAGTTAGCGAGATTTTTGAAAGTCTTCAGGCCGATGGTCTCGTTGGAGGAAGCAAGGTATACGGTCTCCGAGGAAAGGATTTTTCTTATCAGGGACAGCCTTATTATAACCTGATTTTCATTGGTATTCCTGAGAAGGCAACTCCGAGAAGATTTCAGTTACAGTTTGGTCAGGCTATGAAGGAAGCAAAGCGTTTTCACGGAAAGAACCTTCTTATGACCGCAATCGGAGAAGATGTTTCCTACTGGTTAAGTTCTGCTATGAAGGGACTTCTCCTCGCAGATTACTCTTTTGACAAATACATTTCTGATAAGCCAGAATCTCCAGAGCTGCATCTTGGAATTCTGACAGGAATTGATTCTGCATCCTTTAAAAAGGAAGAGCAGTACACAAGAATGATGGCAAAAGCCGTTACAACAGCCCGTGACCTGGTAAATGAACCAGCGAACGTGATGACTCCTGCAGCTCTCGCAGCTAAGGCAAAGGAAATCTGTGAAAAGAACAATATCAAATGCACAATTCTTGAAAAGCAGGATTGCGAAGCACTCGGCATGAATTCCTACCTGGCAGTTGCCCGTGGTTCTAAACAGTCCGCTAAGTTTATCGTTATGGAATATAACGGCCGTGTTACAGACGATGAAAAGATTGCTTTAATTGGAAAAGGTCTTTGCTTTGACTCCGGCGGATATAATTTAAAGCCTGGCAATGCCATGAAAGGCATGCATGGTGACATGGGCGGCGCAGCCGCAGTTATCGCTGCTATGGGTGCAATCGCAGAGGCGAAACTTGGCATTAACGTAACCGCAGTTATTCCTGCCTGTGAAAATATGATTTCCGGCAAGGCAATGAAACCGGGCGATATCGTTAAGTCTATGAATGGCAAATACATCGAAGTTGTTAACACTGATGCTGAAGGCCGTATGGCACTTGTTGATGCCATTACTTATGCAATCCGTGAATGTGGAGCTACAACATTAATTGACGTAGCAACTTTAACTGGAGCCTGTGTTGTTGCCCTCGGTGACCGCTACACTGGTGCTTTCAGTAACAGCGACGAACTTATGTCCAAGATTGTCCAGGCATCCATCCTTGCAGGAGAAAATATCTGGAGACTCCCAATGGGCGATGAAGAATATGATAATCTGAACGCATCTACTGTAGCAGATATCGCTAACTGTGGTAAAAAATGTGGTGCAACTGCCGCTGCAAGATTCTTAGGTGAATTCGTTGAGAAAAAACCTTGGGTACATCTTGATATTGCTGGAACATCGGAATCTGATGAAGATACTGAGATTTACTCTAAGGGTGGAACTGGTGCAGCAACAATGTTGCTGTATGAAGTAGTGAAATTGATGGAAAAACCATATAAGAGTTATTAAATCCTGATTTGCCGCAGGCAAAGTAGACGCCCTCTGGGAATGAAATAATCCTTATTTGTGACTTTAGTCGCTACGGTTTGA